>Ga0247823_10001108_pt1 | contig 22552 bp, 42 predicted proteins | sample 13C_PalmiticAcid_2_FD_192426 | JGI IMG/M metagenome (GOLD analysis project Ga0247823, IMG submission 192426) | Soil microbial communities from agricultural site in Penn Yan, New York, United States - 13C_PalmiticAcid_Day30 | ecosystem: Environmental > Terrestrial > Soil > Agricultural land... | reverse complement strand
GGGCAAGTGAAGTCAAATCACGGGGCACAGCCGTGGTTGGAAGGTAGTTCAGAAACTACTTGCAATGTAGGTTGAAAATGTCGAGGCAGGAGGAGGTGGCCAGCGACAACCTTTGGCCCAGCATGATGTTGCAGACCACCCCATTTCCAGGACTCTCGGGAACCCCTGTTGACTCGGGAGCTTCTCCACAACATCTCTCGTCACTCGGGATCATACTCCGTAATCGTGCGGCGATTTTCTCCATGGATTGAAGATATTACTCGTATGATGTCTATCGCCGCCGCTGCGTGATCTTTTGCTTGTTTGGGACCGGAGACCAAGACAGCTTCTACACGCACTCAGCACCGATCCAATTCACTCTAGGCTAAGACCGGTGGGACAACTGTGCACATCAACCCAAGTGACCGGTCATGTTGGTGAGTATTTTCTTGATTTCTTCATGCCGGCTGGTCTGCCGAGCCCGACAAGGAGGCTGGTTGGGCTGGAGAGTCTTCCGTTGAAAGGGCGGTTCAAAAAGCTCCGGCCGAGATGCTTCCTGGGTTGACTAGACTGCAACTGACATGACAAGAATTGCCGAGCTCCAAAAGTGGGGTGTTCGAATAGGGGTTTACTCGACTTGGGTAGTCTTGATCCTTCCTTGGTCAATGTCGTTGGGGTTTGTCCTGACATTCCCGCCTCCGACTGGATGAATTTAGCCTTTGGACCCAGTGCCGACGCTCATTGCCGGTTGCCTATCCATACGCAATGCGGCTCACAGGGTGCCAACTGAACAAAACCTATTTGATCTATGAGTTTCACGCCTCTTGTTCCCAGCCATGCGTGATTACATGCCCCCTGAGTCCCAGTCCCAGCAATGCGGGCCTCACTCCTCGTCACCGCTGCCGTCGCGGCGGCACAACTCCCTACCGCCACCCTCCACGACGCCATCTACATCGGCACCACCACTCGTGTAGCTTCAGCCACCGCTGCCGTCGACAAGTTCCTGGGAATTCCGTATGCGGCGACTCCTGAGCGGTTTCGAGCTGCCCGGCCGCGACCCCGGGGCTCGGAGCGCGTCAATGCCACCGCGCAGCCGCCGGCATGCATCCAGCAATGTAAGAGGTTCTTGGTTCTTAGCGTGATATGCAGCCTCATCGTACTAAATGAGAGCAGCATCGAGTTCCAAATTCGAGAGCGAAGACTGTCTGTTCCTAAACGTATTCGCTCCACACCGCGGTTGCGGGACAGCCAAGGGCAAAAAGGCGGTCATGTTGTGGTTCTACGGTGGCGCCTTGTCGACCGGCTCCATCACCAGCGTTGACGGCTCCTCCCTGGCCGCCAACCAGGACGTCATCGTTGTCGCGTGTAACTATCGACTGGGAGTCCTTGGCTTCCCCGGCAACGTGTCTGGGCTCCCTGATGACGAGCTTAACCCCGGCTTCCGCGACCAGAAGATGGCTCTGCGATGGATCCAGGAGAACATTGCCCGCTTCGGCGGGGATCCGGCCAAGGTGACCATCTTTGGCGAGTCGGCAGGTGCCGTGTCAGTGGACAGCCACCTGATGAGCGAGCTCCACAAACCCCCTTTCCGGGCCGCCATCATGCAGAGCGGTGGCCTGCACACGTTCAACCGTATCGCGTTAGGCGTGGGCGTGTCGGTGACGGGTCTGGGAACGGGTAACAAGGCCGGTGAGCCGCCGTTGCTGACGCTGGCAAGATACATGAACTGCAGCGCCGCCACGGCCGTGGCGTGCCTGCAGGCCAAGCCGCTGGCCGAGCTCAAATCCGCCGTCCTGGGGCTGAATCTTATGTTCTCGCCGGTGGACGACGGCGGCCAGACGAGCGTCGCCGACACCGACTCGGCGCGGCGGGCGGGACGTACGGCCCGAGTACCGGTGCTCCTCGGGAGCACCTTCATGGAGGGCGGCATCTTCCCGGCCAAGGCGCTGCAGGCCAAGTCGGTCGAGCAGTGGGCTCAGGCAATCTACCCGAGTAATGCGGCCGGCGCGTCTGCCGTGGCCCACGCGTATGCCGTCGGTTGCAGCGCGGAGACCCAGACGGCCAACGAGGCCGTGAAGCTGCTGCACTCGGACTTTCAGTTTGCCTGCACCACAACATACGACAGTAACATTCTTGCGGCCATTGGCATCCGTGAGTCACGCCACAACCACCATGCCTGGTAACATGGGAGCGTTTGCTAACCATCTGACCCCTCCACAGCAACCTGGCGTTACATGTTCAACGCCTCGCTCCCCAGCGGGCCCGCGTCGCATGGCAGCGAGATCAGCTTCGTCTTCGGGGAGCCCCAGACCAGCGCAGCTAACCAGGCGCTGAGCGCAAAGATACAAGCGGCGTGGGCAGGTTTTGCGAAGGACCCTGCCTCCGGTCCAGGATGGCCGAGGTACGCGCCCACCTCGTCGTCGCTTGCGGACCTCGGCGGCGAAGGAAATCGAGACTCCATCACCATGATTAGCCCCGACGTGGTGGATTCAAGGTGCAGCGTCTTCTGGGATGCTTATGACCCCAACCGACCTGAATAGGTAGATAGTCCGTGGTAGACAGACAGACAACCGGAAACACCCTTGCATGCATTCCAATCCATCCAGGATGTGGCGAGACCAGTCAAAGCATGCCGTGTCTTACACTTGCCAGATAGGGGCCTCATTGCTGTGAACAGCCAGACTGCCCACTCTCTCCTCGCGAGGTGCAGGTGTGCTGTTTGTTGCCGCATTGCCCTGGGATGGTACAATAGAAGGTTGGCGGATACAGGGTCAGCTCTGCCGTTTCCTTGGCCTGTTCGTACTCCCACAATTTGCACTCTCACAAGGCCTCGAGATAGACAAAAAAGAAGAGAGTTTGGGAAGAAGAATGCTTGTCCACTACATGTATGGAAAAGTGTTCGACCAGGCCTTCCCCATACCGGGGTGCGACCAAATTACAGATGGGTAGAGCGCCCGTTCTGGAGTACCCCTTCGCGGAGGTGACGCACGAAGAGTGCGTAGGACAAAGCGGTACAGGAGATTGACACAATCACCGTGCCTTCCGGACCAAATCCCCTCTAGTATCCGTACACCCACGTGTACCGCTGGTCGCCGCGGCGTTCGGTGCTGTTCTGCTCGTCGATAAAGTCCTGCTGCATCCACGTCTCCCTGATCTTCCTCCGCCGCCTGTTCTCCAGCATGTACATGGCGCGGACGAAGAGGAAGCCAACCATGCCGACCGCGATCAGGATCATGGTCACCTTGAGCGGGTAGTTGTAGCTCGGCTTGTACTTGCTCTTGAAGATCTGGCCCGCGATGACGCCCGCCAGGTTGGAGTAGCCGTTCAGGCCGAGCACGAAGGAGCGGGACGTCTTCCACGGCGTGTTGCCGGCGAGCCACACGGCGACGAGAGGGCCGCTGGCAAACACGCCGGACAGGCACACGTGGGCGAAGCCGTAGCGCAGCTTGGGGTTCGATGAAGCGGTCATGACGGCGCACCCGATCAGCCCCAGCGCCATGCCGAGAATGGTGTGCAGCGAGCGCTCGCGGAAGTGGTCCGAGGAGGCGACGATGATGATCAGGCCGACGGTGCCAGCCACGAAGGGGGGGACCGACATGAGCGTCGCCGTGACGCCCGAGTAGCCCATGCCCTGGACAATGAGCGGGAGGAAGGTGGTGAAGGCGGTGACGGGCTGTTTGCGTTGTGTGTTAGCACAAAGATGACGGAGACAGAGACATCGATCAGGGTTAAGGTAAGGTAGGTACATACCAGAACCGCCAGGATGTTGAACACAATGCTCAGAATCTTCTTCCAGTCCTTCAGCACGTCGAGAATATCCCGCATGGTGATGCCGTTGTCTGACTGGCCCGACTCAGTGGCCTCCTGCGCGTCGGCGAGATCGCGGTCCATCCGAGCCACGGCATGCGCCCGCTCCTCGGCGGTCAAGAAGCGCGCCGTGGCGACGTCGGTCGGGAGCACCAGGAAAGCAACGACAGCGGTGAGCACGGTCAGGCCGCCCTCGAAGAGGAAGACGACCTGCCAGCCGTGCACGCGCTCGCTCTCGATGTGCAGCAGCCCGTAGGCGAGCAGGCCCGCGAAGGCGCCGGCGACCGAGTACATGCCCGAGAAGAGCCCCAGGCGCAGGCCGAGCGAGTACTTGGGGTACATGAGGGACATGTAGTAGAAGGACGTCTGCGTGAAGCCGGACTCGGCGGCGCCGAGGAGCAGGCGCAGCGCAATGAGGGTGCCGCTCCCGCGGATGGCGGCATGCGCCATGCACAGAGACCCCCAGAAGAGCAGCTGGAACGAGAGCCACCGGTGCGGGCCGACCTTACGGGCGATCAGGGCCATGATGGGCTGCAGAGGCACGTAGGTTGCCGAGAACTTGGCGGGTCAGCTGGGACGTGGCAAGGCGGGCTTGCCCGCTTGGCTGGGTGGGCCCGGGGGAAGGGGGCACTTACCAACGACAGCGAGTTCGGGATGTCATCGGGGTGCAGGTTCGCGTCCTCCACGAAGCTGCTGGTCGCGACGAAGCCAACGTTGGTCTTGTCGATGCCACAGAGCTAGGGCTGTCAGCAAAGATCAAGCCACCATACCCGGGAGTAACCTACGATGAAGCTGATGGAAAGAACCAGCAGGACGGTGAGGTCCAGTTTCCAGTTGATCCTCTTGTCCAGTGCCTTCTCGGCCTCGTTCTCGGGCGTATAATGCTTGCCCACCAGTTCATCGCCACCGTCTTTGGCGCTTTCAAGCTCGGCGTGCAGGGCCTCGGCGTGGATAGCCTCGGCGTGGGAGCTCGGTTTGGTGTCCTGGGCCGCCATCTTATTCGCAAAAGTTGGCGGTCGAGTAAGGTGTTGCTTCAGAACCAGGAGCGGGTGCAAGACTCAACCTGAAGTCGCCAGATGAACGACCGCCTTCAACATCAACGCCCACGCTCCGTGCTATGAATGATCCAAAAGTCTGAGCGTAGTGCTTTCGCCTCGACTCGCCGTGCTTCACAGCCGTTCCTTCATGAGTCCGAGGTTGAAGTTAGCATCGGCGCCATGAGAGGGGTCGGCGTTGGAGAAGCTGGGTAACCGGCACGGCACCCAAATTACAAGGCCCGATCTTGTGCAGGATGGGCGCCGGGATTTGGACTCGGGAGTAGGGCGGGGGTCCGCGCGCACAGTGTCACCCTGAGGAACCGTTCCAAGCTATCGGTTAGCAGTTTTTAGTACGCACACGGCACCTGTACGCAGTGTCTTGCCTGGTCCCATGAGCTCGGGAGTGCCAAGGGTACGCTGATGACAGGCTGTGCTGGCATCAGGACCATCGACGACGACACTCAAGGACACACGCGAGACACGGAGCGAGTTGACGTAATGGACATGGCGTCCTGCTCCAAGATGGACTTCGGGGTTAGGTAGTGAGTAAGCAAGGTACTCTTTCATGGAAAGCAGAGTGCGAAGGGACCTGCTGTGGCAGATCTCCAATTCACCAGAGCTCAAGTCGTGACGTCTGTGACCCCGAGCGTTCAGCGTTGCACACAGTCACAGAAGCCGCCGTTGCAAGTCTTTGTTGCAGGCCGTCGTTGCAAGCCGTCGCAGCGTGTCAGTCACCGGGTAGCTACAACTGGAATGCGAGTCATGGGTCCTGCAACAAGTGTCGCCGGAATGTCAGCTAGGTCCAATTTGGTCTGGTCAATGTGACACGGCTGTGGGCCCAAAGAGTGCGGCCCGTTTGATCGAGTTGTGGTATTTACCAGACTGCCGTCCTCGTGCAGCCCGTGCCGGTTAGTTTCTCGGCTTTTCCGTGGCGCCTTGCCAAGACGGGAGCGCTTGACGGAGAACGGCTCCCGTCCGGCGTGGCAGCATTTAGCCGTCTGGTCCGGCACCGAGCGCATGGCACACCCGCCCGACGCCTCGTGCTTGGCATCTACACGGCACTCATTTGTTCAGCTTCTTGGCACCACGACCTGACAGCCTGGGAACTCACTTGTTTTCGGCTTTCCTCCCGACGACACCTCTAGCTTCGGGCAGTCAAGGTAACTGTCTAGACGAGATGGCGACCACCGAGCCCCCCCAGACCATCAGGAACCAGGCGTTGCCCCAGGAACGCATCGACTCCTCGGCAGCCGTGTTCAGCGACGATGTGGACGCCATCCTCAAGGAATACGACGTCCTCCGCGAGGCGTGCCCGGTGGCCTACACCAACCACTATGGCGGCTACTGGATGTTGACGCGGTACGACGACATCAAGGCGGCCGCCCTCGATTCCGAGACCTTCATCTCGTCCGTCCGCGCCGTCATTCCGTCGGACCCGCGCGGCATGCGCCGCCCGCCGCTCAACTTCGACGCCCCCAACCACACGCCGTACCGCACCGCCCTCGACCGGACGCTGAAGCCGGCGCGGATCAAGCGGCTTGCAGACCGCCTGGAGCAGCACGCGCGGGCGCTGCTGTCACCCCTCCTGCAAAACCAGCAGGGTGACGTCTGCACCGAGTTCGGCGCGCAGTTCGCGGCCTGGGTCGAGACCGAGTGGCTGAACCTAACCCCTGACACGGCCCCGCGGCTGGCCAGCACCGCGTCGGCCTGGGTCAATGCGTGGCGCCAGATGGACGGCGAGAAGACAACCTTCTACAGCACGCAGCTGTACGACATTGCGCGGGCCGTCCTCGCCGACCGGAGGGAGAATCCGCGGGATCCTGAGGAGGACCCCGCGAGCAGTCTGCTGCTGGAAAGGAACAGCAAAGGGGAGCGGCTCGAGGAGATCCATCTTGTGTAAGTCCTTCTTGTTTCTGCACAGAATGCCGAGGCGACGGCTGACGGCAGCAGAGGTTGTATCAGGCAGAGCCTGGTCGTCGGAATGGTGGCGCCGCCGCTGATGCTCGGCGGCATCTGCAATTACCTGTCACAAAATCAGGAGTTGCAGCAGCAGCTGAGGGAGGACCTCAGCCTGATCCCGGCTGCCATCGAGGAGTTCGTGCGCCTGTTTAGCCCCTACCGCGGCTTCGCGAGGACCGTGTCCAAGGAGACGGTCCTGAACGGCCAGACCATCGAGCCCGGAGTCCCCATCTCCATCACGTACAGCGCCGCCAACCGCGATCCCGCCGTGTTCGACGATCCCCACCGGTTTGTGCTGAACCGGCCCAACATTGCTGCGCATATGGGGTTCGGCAGGGGACGACATCGCTGTGTTGGCCAGCCCCTCGCCAGACTGTACGTTGCATCCAAATGCTGCGGCGCTTGAGCGAGAGACCCGAGCTAACCGATGTTCAGGGCTTTGCAAACTGCGTTACGGACGTTGCTGGAAAACACGACCAAGTTCGAGGTCAACAGCGAGCTGCAGTATGCGAGGATGCCCGAGATGGGCATCATTAGTTGCCCCCTCCGCTTCGAGATATGAGAAGGACTGGATGGGGTAGCGACGCCGGCAAACCCAACGGGGTACAGCGCTACAAGGTCCGCTTTGAGACTGGACACTGCGATAGACGACCCCGTGTGGAGTTTGTGGGCTGCTCCGGGCCGAGCCGCCTCAGGTATTCGTGGTCTGTGAACTGTGCCACTGACCCGCATGGCCACATCGGCATCAGGTTCCTGTCTCTTGAGGTTTGAAGCTACCTAGAATTAAGGGCAGCGTGCAGAAACATTTCAACGTTTGGGCTATAAAATGATAAAAGGCAATGCCAGTAACTCCCCAAACCCCGGGAAGGGTCGTGATGTTTCGCCTTCTTCCGAGCATGACCATCTCCCCTCCTCATCCTTCCGCCAGGCGCACGAGGATCTCTCCAACCTTTTCCGTCATGCTCAAAAACGGTGTATGCCCGGCGTCGAGGGATATCTCCCCCAACCCTCCCTCAAACGGCTTTACGCCACCGTCTTGGCCAGCCACCTCTTGTGCCCGCTTAGCCATGAACTGTTGGTATGGCAGCGGCAAAGGCCGGTCTTGTGTCGTGTAGACATACGTCGACGGAACACTCCTCCATCCAGCGTGGACGACGGGGGTTCCAAATGTCGCAGTGGGCTGCTTGCCAAGCAGGGGCGCATACTGCGAGATCAAAGTCTTCGGCACGTCGTGGTAGAAAACATCCGCTGCGCGCTCGTTCAGCACAAGGTACGGCCCCTGCTAACGTCAGAACCATTATGGCAAACAATCCGAGAGCCAAGGGCGGGATATCAAGGTTTAATTACCTCGAAGCTCATATGATCTTGGGGTGGGGGCGGTCCCTCGACGGCGCCCTCTATCGCGCCGAGGAGCGTCTGACCCTCGAGAGGGACATGAGCTGACACGTAGACGAGCCGCTGTATTCTTGCCAGTTTATTGCCGTTGCCCCTGCCGGCTTCAGCACGCTCCTTAACGACCTTACCCACGGCGTCAGTGCCCACCATTCCGCCGTAAGAGTGCATCACGACCACAGCGCCGGAGCCATCGTCAAGAAGCGCTGCAAGTGCAGCTGCCACCGCCTCCACATCGGGCTGGAGGGAGGTTGCGGCTGGAGAGGAGTTGACTGCCGGGAGCGTAACAGAAACTGAGCGGTAACCATGGCCGGCGAGGTATTTGATGACGGGGTCGAAGTAGGCGGGAAGATGCCAGGCCCCAGGCACAAAGAGGAAGGTCGGCTTGCTTGCCATGGTGAGACGGACTGCAAGCAAGTGGTCGTGGCTGTTGCTCAGGTTTGCGTGGAACCATTCAGTCGGGATATCAGAAGCAGGTTAAGTACCGTGGTCCAGTAAGATTGGAACCTCAGTAAGCAACGAGCAGAAAAGAAATCTAGTAAGCACTAGCAGAAACCAGGGTATTGTTAAGTCCATTTTAGGCTCATGACTGCGTCGAGAAGATGCCATACCCAAGGTACTTTGCTTCGGGGTCTAAGCACACTGTGGAAACAGCGTCAGTGGCTGCTGCCATAGACTTAAACACGAGATTTGCCTCAGAAACCACTGGAGTGCATAACACTGAATGCCAGACACGTGGGATGCACGGGTTTCTCGTACTGAAAATTATGTCCGTTTTGGAATCTCACTGCTCCCGGCGTCAACCCACAACGGCTTTACAAGGACGAGCAAGTCCGGCCAAGCCAGCAGAAGAATCTAATAATACATTGAAGAAACAAGACCACCGACTAAACCCCGCCGACCCAAGATAAATCACACAAGCTACCATCACGATGCCCAGCCGTGGCTCGCATACACCACCCGGCCCGCCCCTGAGAATTCTTGGAGTTTATCTGTATCCGACCGTGACCCACTGCTGTCGTTTGCCCAGTTCAAGGTCGCCACTGCTGCTCGCCATCGCTTTCGCGGGCAGGCGGTCAGGAACAGAGCGAGTTCGTTTGCCGATCTCGAAGGACAGGATGAGAATCCAAGCCACGGTCGTGATCGGGAGCAGCTGCCCGATCCCCACGAGGGAGTTCTCGGGGTTCCCGGCGTCGGGGCCCGGGCCGTTGCGCTTCTCCATCCACCCGGACCGGTCGACCCAGCGGCGGAGGACGGCAATGTGACCAAAGCACAAGCCGATTGCAAAGGCGCAGATGAAGATGACGAAAAAGGTCACGAACAACGGCCGGGGTCTCTTTTGCAAGTGGCACCCCAGCCTGGTCAAATGTGCCGCGAGATAACAGAGTGCAACGACATAGGCAAGTATCAGTTCCGGTGTCCACTTCTCTCCCCTGCCACCGATCGTTTCGATTCGCGTAGCAGATAGGGTTTTAAAAGGGTCGAGGTTCGGGTCGAGAAAACAGGCCACGGGGAGGAAGAGAGAACTGTCTGAACTGCTCGCCCGGCCCCGCATCATCAACTCCGGGGAGCTCTCTTGCTCGACCTGGTAGGCAAGGAAGCGCAAGAGGAAGGCAAAGACCACGATCGTGGCGAGCGTTCGCATGGTTGCTGGGAACCTGGCACGCCAGTAGTGTCGAGGCAGGTAGACCGACAGGGTGAGAGAGGAGAGAGCGATGACCAGGGTGTTGACCATGACGCTGTAGTGATAGGCTGACACGGTGCACTTTCCCGAGTTGCCGAAGTTGATGCCGTATGCGAAGGCCGTCACCAGCTGAGCGTCTCCCACAACAAACAGGAGACTCTCGGACACGAAGCTCGCAAACGGTTGGAACCGCTGCCGGTAATATCTTTTAAGACGGTTGTTTGATGGTCGCCTAGAAGCAGTTAATGGCCATCCGTAACGTTGACGTTGCGTTCGTGAGGTGGGCAGTCTTACGGTGATGGTTTCCTTGGTTGAGGCTTGCGATTGGCTCGACATCTACGTAGAGAATCCAGTGCCTCTAGGATGAGGTACACGCTAGCCAGGCCGGCCACGAGAAGTGCTGGAATCAGAGACAGGAAGACCTGTGCAAAGCCATCAGATTCAACCTTGGAGAGAGTTCTTCATGGCATTTCCGTGGACTTACCCCAAACCCTGCAATGTCCGGGTCAGCCTTGAACGCGCCACGTTCAACGCCGCCGTATGCCTGCACACTGTTGTTTCCAGGGTAGAAACTGATCAAACAGGTAGCCGTGAGATTGACGCCATTGCGGCAGCACTCATTCTGGAGTTCTGGCTTGTAACCGGAACTGAAGAATGTTCTCAGAAATTCCGGTACGTTTGGACGAATCCCTAGACAGGAAGGAGAAGCCATGAGGAGAAGCAGATGGTGCTGGAGAGAGAGGGAATGTACGAGCGAGAAACTGCGACTGGATGGTGGTTCACAAAGGGACGGACCCAAGGAGAAACACTGTTTTATATCTATATAACATGAGGCGACGCGCAGCTTGAGGTTCTGCTACGAAGACGCACCAGCAGGCCGACGTGGAACGCGGCGCCGCAGGACGGCAGCAGGTTTGAAACGCTGCGGCTGGAAACTTCCATGCGCGCGGCTACACGAGGCTGAGCTTTTCACCACATACTCGAGACTTAAGGCTAGCGTTAGGGTGCAGGCTCATCGCCGTAGCAAGTCGGCAGCGGCTAGGCTCATAAAGCTGAACATGGACAACTGAAATTACAACACTGTAGCATTTCCCACGGAAAAGTGACGGTCAGGAGGGAAGACTCATTTCGTGTGAGATGTTCGCCGCCCAGCCGCTGTTTGAGAGACGAAGAGTACCCTCCGCGGACCCTTCACCACCCAAGGGAGCCACAGACAAGACATCCATGATCAGCGCCACCAGGTGCCGTGGAACCACACATACCTTATCTGGCGGAGCCTCGTCTGGGAAGAACATCCATTTTCTTAGTTGCGTGAGGGCAACACTTTGGACAATTGGGCCATCCCAATCGCCGTGATGATTCAGCTCCAGGCACTGATGCAGACTTTGCAGAGCGCTGCCAAGTATAGAACGCCGAGTCGCCGACCACCTCTCCACCCATGCAGCTTCTTTTCAGCCTTCCCGGCAACGGCGAGATTCTGCGGCAACGGCGCCTGTGTACCAACCCGCTGGATTGCAGACTTGTGCAAATCTGAGCGGAGGTGTTGCCGTTTACAGAGATGGTGTGTGACACGACAGCCCAGCCAAGTCATGATTCGACTGTTTCAAATGCTTCTCTTTTACTTCCACTGCCACACTAAGCTATCTTGAGGCCATGTAGCTCGCCGCATTTCCATTCTGATATTAGCCCAAACGCCATGGCAGCCATCTTTTCCACATGGCGGCCAGGGAGGGGCGACAACAGAAGCTGTTCAGGAGCGATGACATTGTAGGTGAGCTTGGCGTCGAGGCAACTATTGCAAAACCAGGCGCACAAGGCCGAACTATTTTGGTCTCCTCGGTCTGTCTTTTAGGACTGGCGTGAGCTGTTGAGAGAGGCGCTATCAAGAGAGGGACCTGAGGGGTCGTTTCTGATGAGCGACTGTGTCACACAACCGCCATCGAGGCCAAACGCCAGGTTCCTGAAAGAGCCAAGCCAAAGAAAACAAGCCACTCACGAGGTGCGTGCCATCGACGACAGGCCAAAATATCTCCCCTGGCACACGAGGTAAATGTTGATTCGTCGAGACCCCTGAGCCACTCAGGAGGTGTCACGCTGACGCGCGCTGCCTCAAACTTGACTCGGCATTCCCCTTCTTTGCAGTGACAGACTCCAAGTCAAACACACGGGATTCCGACCACCATGATGATGAGATTGCCAGAGCCCACCGCGCCGACATTTCTCCGCCTTCCCCCGCCCATCCGACAGAGAATTTACCGCTTTGTTGGCCTGGCATTGTGGGACGTCTACCCATACACCTTCGACCTGCATGGCCCAGGCCGCAAAACTTGGAACCCCTTCAACTACGAGGAGCCCTTTCCCGACACGTTTTATGGGCTGCTTCTCTCTTGCCGGTATGTTTATGCTGAAGCGGCTGCGTTGCTCTACTCGGCCAAAACATCACCATCACTGGAGCTTGGCCCGATCGAAGGCCGTGGCTGTTGGGTTAGCTCAGTCAAGCCTTGTGTAGGGTGTGTCAATGAAGTGATGCATTCTTTCATTCAAAAGTGGCCACCTGTACTCCCACTATAGCACCAAACAACACAGCTTTGTGACTCCTTTATCATCCTTAATCCGACACAAGCGTCTCGACATCGACTCCTTCGACCCGATAGAAGCCAAGAGCATTGAGCATCGGCTTGTCGTCAAAACGGTAAAGATAGACAGTTGATGCGTCATCAGCAAAGTGCTGATACCGATACCACGACGGGATGCAAAAAGTGTCGCCCTGCTTCCACGGGAGAGCCGTATCACCAATCTGCGTGTAGCCGGACCCTTCAACGACATGGTACACCGAAGAGGCAGTCTCCCGCACAACAGGAGAGCTTGCTCCGGCATTCAACCTCTCGGCCGAGGCACCGATAACACGACCAACTAAACCCAGAGTCTATGTCAGTGGCGCTGCACACAATCTGCGGTACTTTTGTAGGGGGAAGACTTACTCTCCCTACCGTCCTCCTTCAGATACTTCTCCGACACCCACCCCTCCTCCCCAGCATCCAGCCTCTTCTGCATCTTGGCCCACGGGAACACGATGGGCGAGTCGTCGGCGTCCTCGGCCGGATACCGCGGCGAGGCGTAGTGCTCGACAAAGTGCACGGGGAAGTGGACAAAGTTGGGCAGGTCCAGCCCGTCGAGCCAAATGACGGGCGCGTCGTCGCCGCCCTCCTCGTCGGCGCCCTTCTTGCCGTGGTCGTGCCAGTTCCACGTCGGCGTGACAATCACGTCCCGCGGCCGCATCGGGACGCGCCGACCGTGCACCGCCGTGAAGCCGCCCTGGCCCTCGATGATGAAGCGGCAGGCGAACGCGGCGTGCCGGTGCGCGGGCGCGGTCTCGCGGGGCTGGACCAGCTGGAGGCCGGCGTAAAGAGTGTCGGTTGTGTACGGGGCCTCTGGAGAAAGGTTAGAGACGGGTTATCATGTTTTGGGTAAAACCATGGGGCATAATTACCCCGAGCTGGGTTGGTGAGCATCAGGACCCGACGTTCGGCTTGCTTCTCGGTGATCAGGTCGCCGGCACGCAGCAGGTATGGCCGGATCGTGTCGTAGGACCAGAGATGGGGCACTGTCCGCGGATTCGGCGCGGGAGGGTTCAGCTGCTGCATCTGCGCCCAGAGGGGAGCCGTGTGCGTGGCCTTGATAGCCTGCATCAGTTCATCTGCATTTGCGATGTCCTTGGCTTGTTTCCCATGGCCGTTGGCCGTAACGCCATTTGCGGTGGCTTCAGTTGAGGCTGTCATTGTGGATGCCTCTGTGCTCTGTTAATCAAGAGTTGATGGCGTGAACCTGCCCAGTTGATGCGTCGAATCTTCGATGAGTGCGGCAATCCTTGAGCCCATCTTGCACTTCCTCGCAGCGCCGTCTACCATGATATGAACATAACTCACGACTAACCATTCCGTCTTCTGGATCATTCCGATCCAGCCCCGGAATTCTAATTACCGATGTGTTTACCACCCTGCCATTCCCGGGCACACACCGAGGGGGTGGTTTCCACTATTGTGGGGAGCCCGGGGAACCATCGGGACGCTTCCCGGGGCCGGGCCATCATGATCTGAGGACTCCTTTTGTGTCAACAGGCCTGGTATTCTGAAGACTTGCATGAATATCCATCAATAGAACAGACCAAGGTTCTCCATTAAGCTACAAAGCTGTTGTGCCACTATCACTGTTGATTGTTTCAAGTCAAAATACCGGAACCATGCGGGACGAACACACTTCAACGCCCAACGGCAAGCTGCACCTCGAACCGGTGAGCGATCTCACGAGAGCATGATGTTTCTTCTGGCTCGGTAATCTCACTGATATGTGCAGACATTCGAGTACCCTTCTCGTTCAACAAAACTTCTAGAGAGGTTAACCAACACGGCAACTGTTCATGACGATCTCGCCCTCAAGGCCAAGGTTCCCCTGCAGGTTTTGGTTGTTGGCGCAGGACTAGGTGGCCTGTCCACCGCAGTGGCACTTGCACGCCGAGGGCATCAAGTCACAGTTCTCGAGCGTGCCCCTGTCTTGGGTGAGGTACGGGACACTTAGTCCGCCAATCGTGACCATCACCACTAACGCCCATGTCTTGTCTAGGTTGGCGCAGGGATCCAGATCCCACCCAACTCTGCCCGTCTCCTCCTCTCGTGGGGCATTGGCCCTTACTTCGAAGGTCACATCGTCGAGCCTGACAGCATCTCATTCCGTCGGTGGGAGAACGGTGCGACTATTGGCTTCACCCCACTGCGACCTCACTTCAATGACACGTATGGGGCTCCGTACTACGTGATTCACCGCGCCGACTTTCACAGCGCATTATGCAAGCTTGCAGCTCAACTTGGCGTCAATGTCATTACGGACAGCAACGTTGTCAGCTATGACGAGGCAGTGCCGTCTGTCAAGACCAGTGATGGTCGCGAGTATTCGGCCGATCTCGTGGTTGCGGCGGATGGAGTGAGGTCAGTCGCACGGCCAATTGTTCTCGGCGGAGAGGATAGACCCGCACAGAGGACCGGGTTTGCCGCCTACCGGGCTGTGGTCAAGACAGAGTTGATGAGAGACGACCCGGATACAGCCTGGCTGTTGGAGAAGCCCGCTCTCAACGTCTGGTAAGCATTGCGTCTTTGCGTCTGGGCAGATGGTTACTGACGCAATAAAAACAGGATTGGAGAAGACAGGCATGTCATGACTTACAGCATCGCGGGTGGAAAGACATTTAATCTCGTCCTGTCCCACGTCGATCACACCGACCCAAGCACTTGGAAGCCCGAGACTGCTGTCGAGGATATGAAGGAGTACTTCCGGGGCTGGGACCCCAGGTAAGCCCTCTTCAATCCTACCCGTGACCCCTCGAAAACTCTTCAAATGGACGGGCTGATACTTTGTAGATTGACAAAAATCATCAAGCTGATCAAAGAGACAGTCAAATGGCCCCTGATTAGCGGAGCCCGCCTCCCTACATGGATCTCGGCAAGCCAAAAACTGGTTGTTCTCGGGGATGCGGCACACGCCATGGTTCCGTACATGTCTCAGGGGGCTGCGATGGCGGTCGAAGACGGGGCTGCACTCGCCGAACTCCTCTCCCTGATTGAGTCAAGGGAGCAAATCCCCGATGCCCTTGAGACTTTTGAAAAGGAGCGAATGAAACGGAGTGGTGGGATGCAGTCGGCGAGTCTAGTCAACGGGAAGCTTTGGCATTTCCCAGACGGACCAGAGCAGCAGGCTCGAGATCTTGGTATGAGGGCTGAAGTGGAGGGGAAGCACTTCCTTGAGAGCACGAATCAGTGGAGTGATCCCACAGCGCAGCTGTGGGCTTATGGGTACGATGCAGAAGGCGCTGTTCGGGACCTGTGGCGGAAAGGGTTAAAAGAGTGAAGAAGGAGATGGGCACCAGGTCCCCTGTGCAGTTGGCACTTACCGTCCCGAAATTAGCATGAATAGAACACAAGTTACCTGATTAGTACTCAGGCTTCACATGGACTCATTCTCAGTGTCTTCTTTATCTGCTTTCCACTTAAATCTGATAACACAGCAAGGCGATTATCCTGAGAACCATTGATGCGATGCCTGCGATCAGTGGCGACGGATTTATCTAACAAGATCTGGGTGTTTACCTGACTTTAACTCGGAGCGATAGATAAAAGCCAAAGCCTCTAGCTTCTCAACACCGTTACAAAAACCTAGATGCATCCCCATACCTACGCTGCCAACAAATGAGCCTGGTGTCCGATCACACCGGCGTGGGTTGGCGAGAGTTTGTTGTCAAGGCAGCGGTACAAGGATGGGGACATGGAAAGCAACCCAAGTCAATGGGCAATCTAGAGTCTATTCAAGGAGTGGCCCGAAAGGGCACGCAACAAAAATCATGCCGCTGCTGAACACAGCATCTCTAATTCTGGGCAGCAAAGCTGACGCCGTTCTTGAGAGTCCCGATCCTCGGGATCTTGACCTCCATCTTCGTCCCAGGAACAAGATATCTCGGCGGCTTCATTGCAAAACCAACACCTCCCGGAGTCCCCGTCATGATGACGCTCCCCTTTTGCAGCGTCGTCCCTGCGGAAAGATGGGCGATGAGGCGGGGCACGGAGAAGATCAGGTCGTCCAAGCCGGTGTCTTGCCGTACCTCTCCGTCGACAATGGTCTGGAGGTGAAGTTCGGCGGGATTCGTGATGAGACTGCTCGAAATCAGGGCCGGGCCCATGGGAGCAAAGGTATCAAAGCCCTTCGAGTAGCACCACTGGGGGACACTGCCTGCGAAGGCAGGATCTCTTTGCCATTTGCGCGAGGAAATGTCGTTTCCTGCCGTGTATGCAGCGACATACTCCAGAGCTTCAGACTCAGAGACGTCCTTGGCGTCCTTTCCAATGATGACAACCTATGGGGGGTTAGAAACCAGGCACCAGGGGCACGGGATTTGGGCACTTACCAACTCTCCCTCGTAATCTGCTTGATCATCTTGAGCAATAACCGGGATCACGACATCTGAACCGTGGTCGGCGACAGTGGTCGAGGGCTTGAAAAAGATAGATGGGAATGGCGGCTCTGTCCGACCTGCTTCGCGGACTGCAGATTTGTGTCAAGAACCGTTTAAACAAAGCCCATGATTAATTTGAGGGGACTCACTGTGCTTGGCATAGTTCAGACCGACACACCGCAGGATTGGGACATCTGACGGCGCAAGCGGCCCCAAAAGGGTCTTCACGGTAACGACCTCGTCTGTCACCTTGGTAGAGCCTGTGGTGTCGTACAAATCTCCTTGAATAGCCTTTGCCTTCAGGTTCGTCTCCTCTGTCGTGGTGCCAAGATCGAACTCGGGACTGGGGAGAATGGGCTCTCCGTAGAGCGTTCGCCCGTCGGTGGCGACAAAGCGGATCAACCGTTCCCAAGCAACCTTCATGGTGTCTGTGGCGCGGTGGAATACTGTAGTGATCAAGGCCAAGGCTTTTTTGTTTCCCGCAAAGTTGGCAAAAGCAGTTGCTCTGGGGAGCGGACTGTTAGTTCAGGGGGTGCTGCCTTTGTGTCATTGGTACTCGCCGGGGAGCCAACCCGATGCTTCCCCGGGGCTTCACAAAATACCCACTTTACAATGGAACCAGCCAGTCAATGTAATTCAGACCTCAATCTGGATCCGCTTGTGGAGTCGCGGACAATCCGGAGCTCAAGACCCCACCGGCGTATTCCTTCCTTTCCCCGGACTCTGGGAACTCTTCCGGGCTCTTCCCATCGACCCATGCCGTCGAGGTACCGCGCTCTCGGCAATGCTCCCCTGCACATGTGACTAAGTCGTTCCACTCATACAGCGCACCCCATCTTCCGGACACCGGCAACCAAGACGATGGGGAACGACGACTTGAGCCCGTTGACCGGCACCACCGCCGTGAGTTCCGGATGCCCGGATGGTTCCGAATCGGCGACGGGCCGGGCCAGCAAACGCCGCCGCATCGGCCTGGCGTGTTCGGCATGCCGAATACGAAAATCGCGGGTGAGACTTCGGCTTCCCTTTCTCCCTTCCCGGGCCGTCCTCTGGCAACTTGTCTCTGGCCCAAGGCGAGGCTGCGCTCCGGGTTCTCAACTAATTCAGGGTTGGCTCCACAGTGCAATGGCGCAAGACCCAAATGTGAACCTTGTGAACGTCTGAACTTTGAATGCATTTATGAGTTCCCAGACACGTCGGCTAACCTTCTGGTGCCAAAAGAGTTGGCCAACCACCCCGTCTCCCGCCAGGCCATGGAGGAACTGACCAAGCTGTGTGCAGCCACTTTGCCTCGCTCGAGGATAGGGTCAGGCTTCTCGAGGCTCTTGTCAGGCAACAAGAGAGCCGCTTGACCGTGGTCGAAAATGATCACTCGGCCAGCAACTGCGGCTCTGGGCCCGCGCCCGGGCCTGCACCAGCCCCCAGCTCTGGTCTTGTGGTACCCGAGGGCGGCGTTGTGATCAACATCGAGGGGATCCAAGACCCGCCGGCAGATAGTAGCACGACGGATGGCATGGCTACAGTAACATCCTTGGTCGACGAACAGGACTGCGGTTTCTTCGGTAAACCAAGGACATGCTCATGAAATATTGACAGAAAAAAGAGCGCTAACCAACAGTAGGCCCGTCGTCCAACATCGCCTTTATGCGTCACATCTTCCGTGCTATGACTGTGAGGAGCCAGATGGCACACGATGGCCTGTCTCCACTGTCCACCTCGACGATTGGCATGTACGGAGGCGGCACCATCAGAGTTCCCAACACCACCTCCCCCGCCGCCACGCCTCAGCGCCCGAGGGACCGCAACGACAATGTGGGAGCCAACCTCCTTCCGCCGCACGCTGAGACGCTCGAGTTGATACGAGCCTACTTCTCCAATACTGGCCTACTCTTTCCTTTCATTCACGAAGAGACCTTCCTTGCGACCTATGAGGAGATGAGGTCACAGAATTTCACAGCCAAGCTACGGCGGACGTGGCTGGGCCTTTTGAATATGATCCTCGCCATGGCGGTTTGCACGACGGGTTGGGCTGAAGACACCGCCAAGTATCGGGCAGAGCAGTCCGATGTCTTCTATCGTCGGGCCAAGGAGCTCTGCAAGACGCAAATGCTTCGAGGGACAACCCTGGAAACCGGTAAGGCACCTTTGCTAAAATCCATCTTGTCCCCGGCCGTAACTAACGGAGCATGAAAAGTTCAGTATCTCTTGCTTACCAGCCAATACCTTCAGGGCACGCAGAAGTCGGTGCAGACCTGGACAACACATGGACTGGCCGTGAAGGCTGCCTTGTCTATCGGCCTACACTCGACTGAGGCGACCGCCAAGTTCCCGCCAATAGAGCAAGAGATGCGCAAAAGGACATGGTTTGGTTGCGTCTTGCTCGACAGGTATGGTCATGGTTCCCTCGCGTCCTTCGATTGCTCTATCTGTGGATTGGGCTGTCTCATTTTCTGCTTTGTCACACCAACTCACATATTGTAGGAGTCTTAGCATGACGTTTGGCCGCCCAGGTGCAATACCTGAAGACTACGTCAAGATAGACTTGCCATTGCCTCTTCCAAAAGCCGATGGAGTGGTGGATGGGGTTGAAGATGCAAGTGTCGCCTTTTTCAACGCCACCATGTAAGTGCGGGCGTCATAGACTCTGCCAGCCGGCAAGCTTAACACACCTGGAATAGTGTCCTGTACCGGGTCATGTGGAAGATTATGGCAACTCTTTACGGGCACAACTTGGGATGCGGTGACGCGCCCTCCGAGATTGTGATGATGACCCAGATGGTCGAGCTCGAGCAGAAACTGAGCGACTGGCAACAGTCACTGCCTTCATTGCTCTTCCTGCGGTCATCATCCAATTTGCCCGAGGATGGCTCCTCGGAGGACTACACCATGGAGCGGTTCCGAATGATCCTCAGCCTCCGCTATCTCCATGTGCAGCTCCTCCTCCACAGGCCGAGCCTCACGAGGTCCCTTGGGAAGAACGCCGCTCAACTTCGCACGCAAAAGTCAATCAACCAGATGCAAGTCACCTTCAACCGCACATGCGTGCGAATGGCCGAGGAGATCATCGACATCATCCATGCCGTCCTCACCAGACCATCCATGGGTCGGCACTTGATAGGAGCATGGTGGTTCACTTTGTACTACAGTAAGTTCTCCCAGACATGCATCCTCGCTTCGCTTCGACTCCCTCTGTCAATCCTTCTTGAACTAACACACTCGTCTTCACAGCCTTCAACGCAGCATTGACAATCTTCGGCGGGCTACTTCTTCCGGACCAGGACTCCGCGCTCAATCCTATCCCTGCCCCGGACCGCGTCGAGCACACACGGCAGTACATGGAGAAAGCAATCGAAGCACTTCTAAGACTCGACAGTGACAACCACGTCCTGACCCGTTGCGTAGACTACGTCAGGCAATTGGAAAAACTTGCCAATGGCTGGAGTAAGCTCGCACTTCCGAGGACTGGCTTGTCTCTGGCATTTCACTCATCTAACACGACGAAACATCATAGTGTCTGTTCCACAGAGAATGCTCGGGACGAGCGATGAATTGTCAACGCACCACGAACACGGTCCCTCAGTCACAGACCTTGGCAGCGGTGGTATGCCTGCTGAGCTCTTTGCCCAACAACCCATGCTGTTCGAAAAGTCGCCCGCTGGCTTCGAAGACGAGCTGGAACTCGGCCACTACTTTGCAACAGAGTTTCAGCGATGGTTCGATCAGTTTCCGCAACAGCACCCCCACGCATCGAATTCCGGATAGGTCTTCCAGAAGCTGGGCATCCATGCGTGGCTTGCCCTTGGCACCAGACGGGACGTTGACAGCCGCAAGCCGCGCCCTTCTCGAAACACAGCCAGTGGCTTGATAGCGATAGCCCACCTTGGCGCCACTGCTTGACGTTGTGGGATTTGACGCTCGCCCGCCTCTCCGGGTTGCCCGACTTCTTGGACGCTCATCAGTGGCTGGAGCTTCGAGAACAGAAGGCAAATTGATAGGCGCTGCCGGGAGATTTCTGGCCGGCTTACGCCAGCATGCTCCCTGAAAGCCGGACCAAATTGTCGGATCTGTGCCAATCAGTAATCACAAATCTTGGCACATCATTGCTCAAACATTCGGGGGTTGACTCAGCAGCGAGGTTTAGCGCTGACGACGAATAGCATCGCGATCTTTTCAGCTGGGTCGACCCCTGGCAGCCACAAGACGGCAGGCTGTGCCTGAGTGGCTCGCCCAGCCCGGGACTAACCCGCGTTGTCTCTGGTGGAGGCGCAAGCATTCTTTGTTGGCAATCGGAAGAGGGAATGACAGCGAGCACCATGGATGACACCCAAAGAAGGAATACATGCCGTTTTTTGTTGTGGCCATCTTTGCGTCTTGGAAACATTGAAATATCATCTGGAACCTCATGGAGCTCCCAGTTCTTCATTCATTCAACAACAACATCCAACAGCAGTCTTCAAGTTTCTGTAATCCGACTGTCTGATCCCTCGAAATGGCGCCAGTTTACGCAGACCACCCTTTTCCCTTGATCCCAACTCCCGTGTTCCTCGCCAAGAGCAAGGGCACAGAGGTAGGTCGATTCCAGAAACCCAACCTCTCACGAACCACGGACTCAAACCAATCGCAGACAGACGTGTTTGACGAGCTCGCGTCAGAGATGTGCCACGTCCACAACATGATAAATCGCGGCCTCAATTCGATCTACCTCCAAGCGCCACACATCACACCCGCCGACGAGAAGCACTTCTGCAAGTACGTGCTGGGCTGGTACAACCTGCTGCACAGCCACCACAGCGGAGAGGAAGAATCTTTCTTTCCCGTCGTTGAGGGCATGACGGGAGTGAAGGGCATCATGGACAACAACGTCGAGCAGCACAAGGCGTTCCACGACGGGATAGACAGCCTCAAGGCCTTTGCCGACGCGGTCGTGGCCGACAAGCAGAAATACGACGGCAGCAGGCTCGTGGCGTTGATTGACGGGTTTGGCCCTGCGCTGACGCAGCACCTCGCTGATGAGATTCCCACGATTCTCAGCCTCCGGCAGTATGGAGACAAGATGGCGGGCTTGCCCAAGGCATTTGACGAGGAAGGGGAGAAGGCCATGGTACGTTAGCCCCTTTACCACAACGCTCAGGGTTAGTAGATGATGGTGCTGATACCCGGGACAGAGAGAGCTGGGCACGAGTGGCATGCTCTGGTGCTTTGCCAATATCGACCTGGAGTACGAGAACGGCATGTGGCAGAGCTGGCCCCCTGCTCCTGCGCCTGTCAAGGTGTTCATGAGGTCCGTGTTTTGGTGGTTGAACCCGGATGCCAGGAAGTTTGGCGCCGTCGACAGGACTGGCAGGTTGCAACCTCTGTACGCTGTGAAAGCAGAATAGGGGTTGTGTAATTGTAGACAAGTTTTATGCTGACCTAATGGTAATGTCCGCCGCTGCTCATGCAAATCGTGAAGTTGAACAGCGTGCATGAACTGGGAAACGAAATGATGCCACCGCGAAAACCCTCGCCATTGATAAGAACGCAGGCTCTGTATGCATTAACTAGGAGAAACGTAAAACCTTCGCGTTGAGATACTAAGCAACAGCAAGCCCACTGATAGCAATGTTCGCAAGCCCCGTGCAATTTCCTAAGTTTTCCCGTCCGCTTCCATCATGACGTCCTCAACCCCCGCGCTGTTTTTACCCAACACCAGCACAA
>Ga0247823_10001107_pt1 | contig 22559 bp, 15 predicted proteins | sample 13C_PalmiticAcid_2_FD_192426 | JGI IMG/M metagenome (GOLD analysis project Ga0247823, IMG submission 192426) | Soil microbial communities from agricultural site in Penn Yan, New York, United States - 13C_PalmiticAcid_Day30 | ecosystem: Environmental > Terrestrial > Soil > Agricultural land... | reverse complement strand
GGCACATAGGGGAAGCGGTCGTGGCCGGGCACGCCGTCGACGTAGCGGCTGCTCATCGCGCGCCCGTTTCTGGTTCATGCGTCATTCGGGAATCTCCATTCCGGGGCATTTCCAGCCCCAACATCGTGCGAACAATTCGCTCAGATGTTTGTCAGCAAGTCATGTGCCGATTGTTGACAATCTATAGCAACGCTTGTTCACACGGTGGCACGGCGATTGCATTTCCCGGGGACCTATCCCCTGGAGTACGCCATGTCCCGACCGACCCGCCGCCTCGTCCTCGCCCAGCTCGCCGCCGCCGTCTGCGCCACCGCGTTCGCGGGCAGCGCACTCGCCGCCGAACCCATCAAGATCGGCCTCGTCACCGCGCTCTCGGGCCAGTCGGCCCTCGCCGGCGAAGCCCTCACGCGAGGCATCACGCTCGCCATCGACGAGATCAACGCGTCGGGCGGCCTGCTCGGCGGCCGCAAGCTCGAGCTGCTGCGCCGCGACGACGAATCGAACCCGGCCAAGGGGGTGGTGGCCGCGCGCGAGTTGATCTTCAAGGAGAAGGTGGCCGTGCTGTTCGGCGGGCTCGACACGCCGGTGTCGATGGCCATCGTGCCGGTCGCCAACCAGGAGAAGGTGCCGTTCATGGGCCCGTGGGCCGCGGGCACCGCCATCACGAAAAACGGCGCGAACCCCAACTTCGCGTTCCGCGTGTCGGCCGTCGACGAGATCGTCGACAAGGCCATGCTGCAGTACGCGCAGAAGACGTTCAAGGCGACGAAGCCCGCGATGATCCTCGTCAACAACCCGTGGGGCGAGTCGAACGAGAAGGGCCTGAAGGCCGCGCTCGCCGAGAAGGGCGTGGCGTCCGTCGGGGTCGAGAAGTTCGAGGCCAACGACCTCGACGTCGTGCCGCAGCTCACGCGCCTGAAGGCCGCGGGCGCCGACACGCTGTTCCTCGTGGGCAACGTGGGCCCGTCGGCCCAGGTGGTCAAGTCGCTCGACCGCATGGGCTGGAAGGTGCCGGTGGTCTCGCACTGGGGCCCCGCCGGCGGCCGCTTCACGGAACTCGCCGGCCCCAACGCGAAGGACGTGCACTTCATCCAGACCTACAGCTTCTTCGGCAAGCAGGGCCCGGTGGGTGAACGCGTGATCAAGACGATGATGGCCAAGTACCCGAACGTGAAGGGCCCGGGCGACATCACCCCGGCCGTGGGCGTGGCCAACGCGTACGACGGCATGCACCTCGCGGCCAAGGCCATCGCCGCGGCCGGCAGCACCGATGGCGACGCCGTGCGCCAGGGCTTCTACAAGATCGACCGCCACGAAGGCCTGATCAAGACCTACGTGAAGCCGTTCAGCGCCTCGGTGCACGACGCCGTGGGGGTCGACGACTACGTGTGGACGCAGTTCATCGACAACCGCATCGTGCCGGTCGGCACCAACTGATCGGCTGAAGAACGGTACCGCACGATGTTGATGTTGTCGGCGTTCCTGAGCGGCCTGGGCCTCGGGAGCATGTATGGGTTGATGGCGCTCGGCTTCTACGTCACGTACGCCGTGTCGGGCACCGTCAACTTCGCCCAGGGAAGTTCGATGATGCTCGGTGCGGTGCTGACGTTCACGTTCGCGCAGACGCTCGGCTGGCCGGTCGCGTTCGCGATCCTGCTGGCGCTCGTGCTGTGCGCGCTCTACGGCTGGCTCGTCGAATGGCTCGCGGTGCGGCCGTTCGTCAGCCGCGGGTCCGACTCGTGGCTGATGGCCACGGTCGCGCTCGGCATCATCCTCGACAACGTCGTGCTGTTCACGTTCGGCAAGGAACCCCGCAGCATGCCGTCGCCCCTCGCGGAGGCGCCCGTGCGCCTCGGCGAGATGGGCCTCGGCGTGTACCCGCTGCAGATCCTCATCCCCATCGTCGGCCTGTCGCTCGCGGCCGCGCTGCACTTCGTCGCGCGCCGCACGCGCTGGGGCGTGGGCATGCTCGCCGTCGTGCAGAACCGCGACGCGGCGCGGCTGATGGGCATCCCCGTCAAGCGCCTCGTGGCGGCATCGTTCGCGCTGTCCGCGGTACTCGCCGCGGTGGCGGGCGTGCTGATTGCGCCGCTCTTCAACATCCACGCCGACATGGGCACGCTGTTCGGCCTGAAGGCCTTCGCCGTCGCCATCCTCGGCGGCATCCTGAGCCCGTGGGGCGTGATGGTGGCGGGGCTCGTGTTCGGTGTCTCCGAATCGCTCGTGACCGTGCTGCTCGGCTCGGGCTACACCCAGATCATCACGTTCTCGCTCGTGATCGTCACCCTCGCCTGGCGCCCCAACGGCCTCTTCGGCCGCGCCGAGGTCAAGAAAGTATGAACACCCTCGCCGACCGCATCACCCTGCCCGCCGCGACGGCACCGCGGGGTCCCTCCATCGCCCAGTGGACCGCCGGCTTCGCCGTGGTCGCCGCGGGCATCGTCGCGGCCGCCACGGTGAACGGCTACCACGTCTTCGTGCTCGCGAACGTCGCGCTGTTCGCCATCGTGGGCATCGGCCTGAATGTGCTGATCGGGCTCACGGGCCAGATGTCCATCGGGCACGTGGGCTTCTACGCCATCGGCGCCTACACGGTGTCGGTGCTGACCACGAAGTTCGGCGTGAGCGTGTGGGTGGCGTGGCCGCTCGGCGCGGTGCTCGCCGCGATGCTCGGCGCGCTGCTCGCGCTGCCGGCGCTGCGCGTGAAGGGCCCGTACCTCGCGATGATCACCATCGCGTTCGGCTTCATCGTCGAACACGCCATCGTCGAGATGCGCGACCTCACCGGCGGGCAGAACGGCATCATGGGCGTGCCGGGCTTCTCGTTCCTCGGGTGGCTGACCGGCGAACGCGCCGTCGCGGCCCTCGCGGTGGTGACGGCCGGCGCGGTGCTCGTGCTCTTCACGCGGCTCTCGCGCGGCAGCTGGGGCGCGGCGATGCGCGCGGTGCGCGACAGCGAGACCGCCGCGCAGTCGGTGGGCCTCGACCCGCTCGTCGTGAAGACCGTGGCGTTTTCGCTGTCGGCCGCGGCCGCAGGCCTCGCCGGCGGGCTCTTCGCGCCGCTGTCGGGCATCGTCACGCCGCAGTCGTTCGGTTTCTCGCAATCGCTGCTGTTCGTGCTGGTCGTCGTGATCGGCGGCACGGGCTCGGTGGCCGGCCCCGTGATCGGCGCCGTGATCGTCGGACTGCTGCCCGAACTGTTGTCGAGCCTGGAGGCCTACCGGCTGCTGTGCTTCGGCGTGATGCTGCTGCTCGTGCTGTGGGCCGCGCCCACCGGCGTGGCCGGCCTGCTGCGCCGCTGGACCGCCCGCCCGGTGCCCTTCGTGCCGGTGCCCCCGGCCGCGCCCGGCGCCGTCGCATGGCTCGACCGCCAGCGCGGCCGCCTCGTAGCGCAAGGCCTTTCGATGCGCTTCGGCGGCCTGCGTGCCGTCGAAGGCCTCGACGTCGAGGTGCACCCCGCCCAGGTCACGAGCCTGATCGGGCCGAACGGCGCCGGCAAGACCACGGTGCTCAACATGCTGAGCGGGCTGTACGTCCCGACCGCAGGCACCGTCCACCTCGAAGGCCGCGAACTGCACGGCGCGCCGGCGTTCCAGGCCGCGCGCAAGGGTGTCGCCCGCACGTACCAGACCTCGCTGCTGTTCGGCGGCCTGAGCGTCGAGGACAACGTGGTGATCGCACTGGCCGGCGGCCGGCTCGGCGCCCTCTTCTCACCGGCCGGCTTCGAAGACCCCGCCCGGCGCGAACGCGCCCGCGCGCTGCTCGCCTTCTGCGGCTACACCGGTTCGGCCGCCACACGCGCGGCCGACCTCGCCCACGTCGACAAGCGCCTCGTGGAGATCGCCCGCGCGCTGGCCACCAACCCGCAGGTGCTGCTGCTCGACGAACCCGCCGCGGGGCTGAGCCGCGAGGACAAGGCACGGCTGGCCGAACTGCTGCGCCGCATCGCCGGCACCGGCGTCGGTGTGCTCGTGATCGAGCACGACATGGAGCTGGTGATGGGTGTGTCCGACCGCGTCGTGGTGCTCGACGCGGGGCAGCACCTCGCGACCGGCACGCCGGCCGAGGTGCAGGCGGACCCGAAGGTGCTGCAGGCCTACCTGGGTGCCTCGGTGAACGCACCGCCGCGCCGCGCGCCGCGCGAGGCCGCATCCGCACCCGAGATGCTGGGCGTCGGCAAGCTCGTCGCCTCGTACGGTTCCGTCGACGTGCTGCACGGCATCGACCTGCAGGTGCGTTCGTCCGAGGTCGTGGCGCTGCTGGGTGCGAACGGCGCGGGCAAGTCGACGCTGATGCGGGCGCTCGCGGGCCTGCACCGGCCGGTGCAGGGCGGCATCCACCTGCAGGGTGCCGACCTCACGCGCCTCGGGCCGGAAGACATCGTGCCGCTGGGCCTCGTGCTCGTGCCCGAGGGCCGGCAGGTGTTCCCGGAACTGAGCGTGCGCGACAACATCCTGCTGGGCGCGTTCCTGCACCCCGAGGGCCGCGAGGCGCGCCTTGAAGACATGTTCGTGCGCTTCCCCCGCCTGCGCGAGCGCCAGGCGCAGCGCGCCGGGCTGCTGTCGGGCGGCGAGCAGCAGATGCTCGCGATCGCGCGCGGCCTGATGTCGAAGCCCCGCATCCTGCTGCTCGACGAGCCCTCGCTGGGCCTCGCGCCCAAGGTCATCGAGGAACTGTTCCAGGCGCTCGACACACTCCGCCAGGAAGGTCTCACGGTGCTGCTGGTCGACCAGATGGCCGCGCTGGCCCTGGCCATCGCGGACCGGGCCTTCGTGGTCGAAGGCGGGCGGGTGGTGGCGGAAGGGTCGGCCGAGGACATCGCCGCCGACCCGGCGCTCGCCAAGGCGTACCTCGGCGGAGCGCACTGAGGCGTCAGACGACGGCGCGAACGACCGCGTTGCGGCCCTGGGCCTTGGCGCGGTACAGCGCCTCGTCGGCGCGGGCCAGCAGCGTCTCGATGGACATGCCGGCCGCGTCGTCCACGCGCACGAGGCCGATGCTCACCGTCACGCGCAGCGTGCCGCCGCGCGCGACCTCGAAGCCCTCGTCGGCCACGCGGGCGCGCAGGCGGTCGGCCACGTGCATCGCGTCGTCGAGCGAGGTGCGCGGCAGCACCGCCGCGAACTCCTCGCCCCCGAGGCGCCCCACCAGGTCGTCCGGACGCAGTGCCGACGTGGCGAGCGCGGCGAACCCCGCGAGCACGGCGTCTCCACTGGCATGACCGTGGCGGTCGTTCACGAGCTTGAAGTGGTCGATGTCGAGCATCAGCACGGCCACGCCCTGCCCCTCGCCGGCCAGGCGGTTGAGCAGACGCCCCGCGTGCGACAGGAAGGCGCCGCGCGCGAGCACGCCCGTCAGCTGGTCGTGGCTCACGGCGCGGTCGAGCCGCGCGAGCGCCTCGGCCCGCGATGCGTTGGACACCGCCACCGCCAGCGGCCCGAGCGACAGCAGCGCGATGCCCAGGCGGATCGACACGAGCGAGTGCGCGTGCACGGGTTCGAGCGGCACGTCGAAGAATCCGGCGGCCGCGCCCGCGAACTGCACGGTGCACGACACGAAGGAGATCAGCGCGGTGGTGAACACGGTGTAGGTCAGCGCGCACCACAGCAGCGCTGCCACCGGGAACGCCACACCGCCGGGTCCGCCGACCCACATGCCCGCGGCCTGGGCGGCCACGAGCGCCAGCAGTGGCGCCGCACGCTCCCACTCCAGCTGGCGCAGCTCCGCCATCGCCACGGCGACCCAGCGCCGCCAGGGCAGCGCGGGCGCGGAGATCACCACCGGCAGCACGAGCAGCGCGTTGACCCATTCGGCGCTCACCCACAGCGTGAAGCCGCTCGAGAACGAGCTGCCGAAGAAGTGCGCCGACGCGAGCCCGCCCGGCAGCGCCGCGGCGAGCGCCACCACCACGGTGACGCAGTAGAGGTGCAGGATGGCCAGCGGCCGCTGCAGGCGGCGCGAGCCCGGCACGACGCGAGCGTAGAGCCACACACCGGCCACGACCCCGGACAGGTTGGCCGCCGTGAGCGCAAGGGTCGGCAGCAGCTTGCCGCCGGTGAGGAAGTCGGCCGCGAGGTAACCCGCGATGCCGCTGGCCCAGCCGTGCAGGCGGGCCAGACGCGGCTCGCGCACCATCAGGCCCAGCAGCACCGCATTCGCCGGCCAGAACGCCGCCAGGTAGGTGCTGGGCCGGGTCAGGATGCCCAGCATCGCGGCGACGAAGACCGCGGAGAACACCAGCACGGCGTCTTTCCGCCGCACGGCGGCGCCCAGGGAACCCCCGGAGGTGACGGCGGCGGAACTCGACGGGGTCGTGGGCATTCTCGGGGCGGGCCTTCGGCGAAAACCCCGCATTGTCTGCCAATCGGACCAGCCGGTAAAACCGGCGGTGCCCTCCCGTGCACCGCTTGTCAGAAGTGCCGCATCACCCAGAGCAGGCTGCTGAGGGTGAAAAACGAGGCCAGCGTGGTCACCAGCAGCGCCGGGGCGGCCACATCCTCCTGGCCGTAGGCCTGGGCCAGCATCGGGTAGATGCTCATCATCGGCATCGCGGCCATCAGGATCGCGGCCGACTTCAGTTCGGGCGACAGCGGCGGCAACCCCGCCCACACCAGCAGCGCGAGCACCAGCGCCACCGTCGTCGGCATCACCACCAGCTTGCCGAACGCGATGGGCGCCACGCGGCGGCCGAGGCCCTTGAGCGGCAGGCCGACGAGGTTGCCGCCGATCACGAACAGCGAGATGCCGGCGCTCGCGCCGGCGAAGAGGTCCACGGCACGCAGCGCCGGTGCCGGCAGCGACCAGCCCGCGACGGAGATCAGCAGCCCCGCGGCCATCGCGAGGATCAGCGGGTTCGTGGCGAGGCGCCGCAGCGAATCCAGGGCCGCGCGGTACCACGGCCCGCCCGCGCCGCGGCCGCGTTCGGCCAGCGTCAGCAGCAGCGGGATCATCACGAGGTTCTCCACCACCATGTTCAGCGACAGCCCCACCCCGGCCACGGGGCCGATGGTCAGCAGGGCGATCGGGTAGCCGACGAAGCCGCTGTTCGAGCAGGACATGCCCATCGCGCGGAAGGTGCTGGCGATGTCGGGCAGCCCGAGCCGCCGGTAGAGGAAGAAGGCCCCGGTGAAGGTGAGCAGCGACCCGCCGCAGTACGCGAGGAAGTACGTGGGGTCGAGCACCTCGGCGATGTGCCGCGTGGCCAGCGTGCGGAACACGAGCGCGGGCAGCGCGATGCTGATCACGAACTTCCCGAAGGTCCGCATGTCGGTCTTGTCAAACAGGCCCGCGCGGGTGACAAGGTAGCCGAGGGCGATGGCGATGTAGATCGGGCCGGTGATCGAGAGGACGTCGAACATGGGGAAGCGGGACTGCGGGGACCGCCATTGTGCCGACGACCGGCCTCGGCCGCTCGCGGCCGCACCACCGTGGGGTGCGATCCTCGGACGGAATGGGCGCTCAGCGCACACCCCTCCTGCCCCAAGGTGCAATAGACCAGGATTTCGGCACGGGTCGACAATGACAAACGTGTGTCTTGATCATGGAGAACCTCGTCATGAAATTCCCCACCCCCCTGCTCCTCGCCACGGCCCTCGCGCTGGGCGCCACCACCATGGCCTTCGCGCAGCAGCCGGCTCCGGGCACCGAGCCCCACGCCGACGGCGCCCCCGGCGCCAAGCCGGCCCCGAAGAAGGCGAACAAACCCGCCAAACACGGCACCGCCACCCCGACGCCGGGCACCGAACCCCATGCCGACGGCGCGCCCGGTGCAGGCACCGCGCACAAGAAGTCTTCGTCGAAGCCGGCCAAGACCAGCAAGCAGCCGGAGCCGGGCACCGAGCCGCATGCGGATGGTGCGCCGGGGGCCAAGCCGAAGCAGTAGCGCCTTCATTCAGGCCCAGAAGCGAAGAAGGGCCGCTTCGTGAGAAGCGGCCCTTCCGGCACCTGGAGCGGGTAACGAGGCTCGAACTCGTGACCTCAACCTTGGCAAGGTTGCGCTCTACCAACTGAGCTACACCCGCTTAACACCTGGAGGCGCGATCCGGAGTCGAACCGGACTGGACGGATTTGCAATCCGTTGCATAACCGCTTTGCTATCGCGCCGTTGATCGATACGAACTGGCTCTCGAAACGCTGAGAGCTTAGCAAAAAGGGAAGCCTCGTGAGAAGCTTCCCTTTGCATTTTGGAGCGGGTAACGAGGCTCGAACTCGTGACCTCAACCTTGGCAAGGTTGCGCTCTACCAACTGAGCTACACCCGCTTATCTCGTTTGCTTCAGCGCTGTTCGTGCGTCATCAACCGAGAACAAGAGTATATGACGAAAGAGGAATGCTGCGCAAGTGTTTCGTCGAATTTTCTTCAGGGCTGTTTTACAAGCTCGTGAAAGCGAAAGGGCCCTGCTCTCGCAGGGCCCTTCGTGATCACGCGTCGTGATCGATCAGTGCTTCAGCGAGTCACCGGTGCCCGCAGCCGGTTCCGGCTTGGGCTCCACCTTCGGCGGCTCTTCGTCGGCCAGCGCTTGCGGAACCGATTCGAGTGCCACTTCGAGCACCTGGTCGATCCACTTCACCGGCACGATCTCGAGCTGGTTCTTCACGTTCGCGGGGATGTCCTGCAGGTCCTTCGCGTTCTCTTCGGGGATCAGCACGGTCTTGATGCCACCGCGGTGCGCGGCGAGCAGCTTTTCCTTGAGGCCCCCGATGGCCGTGACTTCACCGCGCAGCGTGATCTCGCCGGTCATCGCGACGTCCGCGCGCACGGGGATGCCCGTGAGCGCCGACACGAAGGCCGTCGTCATCGCCGCGCCCGCGCTCGGGCCGTCCTTCGGCGTGGCGCCATCCGGCACGTGGATGTGGATGTCGCGCTTCTCGAAGAGTTCGTCCTTGATCCCCAGGCGTGCGGCGCGGCTGCGCACCACGGTGCGTGCGGCCTCGACCGATTCCTTCATCACGTCGCCGAGCGAACCCGTGCGGATGATGACGCCCTTGCCCGGCATCACGGTGGACTCGATGGTCAGCAGGTCGCCGCCCACCTCGGTCCACGCGAGACCGACCACCTGGCCGATCTGGTTGCGCTTCTCCGCCTGGCCGTAGCTGTACTTGCGCACGCCGAGGAACTCGTTGAGGTTGTCCTCGGTGACGACGACCTTCTCGGTGTACTGCTTCAGCTGGATGCCCTTGACCACCTTGCGGCAGATCTTCGACACCTCGCGCTCGAGCGAACGAACGCCGGCTTCCCGCGTGTAGTAGCGGATGATGCCGCGGATCGCGGACTCGGCGACCTCCATCTCCTCTTCCTTGACGCCGTTGTTCTTCGACTGCTTGGGCAGCAGGTACTTCTGGACGATGTGGAACTTCTCGTCCTCGGTGTAGCCCGACAGGCGAATGACTTCCATCCGGTCCAGCAGCGCCGGCGGGATGTTCATCGAGTTCGACGTGGCGATGAACATCGTGTCGGACAGGTCGAAGTCGACCTCGACGTAATGGTCGCTGAACGTGTGGTTCTGCTCGGGGTCGAGCACCTCGAGCAGCGCGCTCGACGGGTCGCCGCGGAAGTCCATGCCCAGCTTGTCGATCTCGTCGAGCAGGAACAGCGGGTTGCGGGTGCCGACCTTCGACAGGCTCTGCAGCACCTTGCCCGGCATGGAGCCGATGTAGGTGCGGCGGTGCCCGCGGATCTCGGCCTCGTCGCGCATGCCACCGAGGGCCATGCGGACGAACTTGCGCCCGGTGGCGCGCGCCACGCTCTGGCCGAGCGAGGTCTTGCCCACGCCCGGGGGGCCCACGAGGCACAGGATGGGGGCCTTGACCTTGTCGACGCGCTGCTGCACCGCGAGGTACTCGAGGATGCGGTCCTTGACCTTCTCGAGGCCGTAGTGGTCCTCGCTCAGCACCTGCTCCGCGAACTGCAGGTCGTGCTTGATCTTGGTCTTCTTCGTCCAGGGCAGGTTGACCAGCGTGTCGATGTAGTTGCGCACGACGGTGGCTTCCGCCGACATGGGCGACATCAGCTTGAGCTTCTTCAGCTCGGCGTCGACCTTCTTGCGCGCATCCTTCGGCATCTTCGCCGCGATGATCTTCTTCTCCAGCTCCTCCATGTCGGCGCCTTCTTCGCCGTCACCGAGTTCCTTCTGGATGGCCTTGACCTGCTCGTTCAGGTAGTACTCGCGCTGGCTCTTCTCCATCTGGCGCTTGACGCGGCCACGGATGCGCTTTTCCACCTGGAGGATGTCGACCTCGTGCTCGAGCTGCTCCAGGAGCTTCTCGAGGCGCTTGTCGACCGCGAACAGGTCGAGCACGGACTGCTTGTTCTCGAGCTTGAGCGGCAGGTGCGCGGCGATGGTGTCGGCCAGACGGCCGGCGTCGTCGATGCCCGCGATGGACGTGAGGATCTCCGGAGGGATCTTCTTGTTGAGCTTGACGTACTGGTCGAACTGCTGCGTGACCGCGCGGCGCAGGGCCTCGATCTCGGGCTTGGTGTCGGCCTCGGGCGGCACCGGCGTGACCTCGGCGACGAAGTGCTCGCCGTTGTCGCTGATGCCATGGGTGTTGGCGCGCTGGATGCCTTCGACCAGCACCTTCACGGTGCCGTCGGGCAGCTTCAGCATCTGCAGGATGCTGGAGACGCAGCCCACCTCGAACATGTCGTCGGGCTTGGGCTCGTCCTTGCCGGCGGCGCGTTGGGCCACCAGCATGATCTGCCGGCCGGCTTCCATGGCCGCTTCCAGCGCCTTGATGGATTTGGGGCGACCCACGAACAGCGGGATCACCATGTGGGGGAAGACCACCACGTCGCGCAGCGGCAGCAGCGGCAGCGTGATCGGCTCAGCGGGCAAAACAGGATGTCCAGACATTGGAACCTCTCTTTCTCCAGCCCATTTAGGGGCCGGAGGGTGAATTGCAAGAAGCCGTCGCGGGCGGACCCGCTCGGGCGCTCAGGATCCCTGTCTCGGGTACAGCTTCAGCGGTCGAACGTCGAACCTGGTGCTCACGCGCTCGCCTTGGTCTCGTGGTAGACCAGCAGCGGTTTCGCGTTTTCCTCGATGGTGTGCTCGTCGAGCACGACCTTGGCCACGCCTTCCAGCGTGGGCAGGTCGAACATGGTGTCGTTGAGCGAGAGTTCCATGATGGAACGCAGGCCCCGTGCGCCGGTCTTGCGGGCGAGCGCCTTGCGGGCGATGGCCATCAGTGCGGACGGGCGCACTTCCAGCTCCACGCCGTCCATCGCGAAGAGCTTCTGGTACTGCTTGAGCAGCGCGTTCTTCGGCTCGGTGAGGATCTGGACCAGCGCGTCGTCGGTCAGCTCGCCCAGCGTGGCGACCACCGGCAGGCGGCCCACCAGCTCGGGGATCAGGCCGAACTTGATCAGGTCTTCGGGTTCGACTTCGCGGAACACCTCGGAGACGCGCTTCTCGCTCTTCGTGTGCACGGTGGCACCGAAACCGATGCCCGACTTCTCGGAGCGGTTCTGGATGACCTTCTCGAGGCCGTCGAACGCACCGCCGCAGATGAACAGGATGTTCGTGGTGTCGATCTGCAGGAAGTCCTGGTTCGGGTGCTTGCGGCCGCCCTGCGGCGGCACCGAGGCCATGGTGCCCTCGACGAGCTTGAGCAGCGCCTGCTGCACGCCCTCGCCCGACACGTCGCGGGTGATGGACGGGTTGTCGGCCTTGCGGGAGATCTTGTCGATCTCGTCGATGTAGACGATGCCGCGCTGCGCCTTGTCGACGTCGTAGTTGCAGTTCTGCAGCAGCTTCTGGATGATGTTCTCGACGTCCTCGCCCACGTAGCCGGCTTCGGTCAGCGTGGTGGCGTCGGCGATCACGAAGGGCACGTTCAGCAGGCGGGCGAGCGTCTGGGCCAGCAGCGTCTTGCCGGAGCCCGTGGGGCCGATCAGCAGGATGTTGCTCTTGGCGAGCTCGACCTCGTCCTTCGACGTGGCCATGTGCTTCAACCGCTTGTAGTGGTTGTAGACGGCCACGGACAGCGTGCGCTTGGCGGTGTCCTGCCCGATCACGTAGTTGTCGAGGCTGCCCTTGATCTCGGCCGGCACCGGCAGGTCGGACTTGGCGGCCCGCGCGTCGGGCGTTTCGGTGGGCACTTCATCACGGATGATGTCGTTGCACAGCTCGATGCACTCGTCGCAGATGAAAACGGAGGGCCCGGCGATCAGCTTCTTGACCTCGTGCTGGCTTTTGCCGCAGAAGGAGCAATAAAGGACTTTTTCGCTCGAGGAGCCTTTTTTGTCGGCCATGGATCTACGCGCTTTGGGGTGGGAAAGGCTGGGTCAATGATAGAGCAAAAGAAAACGGGGCCTTGGCGGTGAATAAGGCCCCGTTTCGATCGCAGTTACCGGCTCAGAAACACCCCGTGGGGTCAATGTGTGCCGGTGTGGCCAATCAGGGGTTGATCGGCGGGTTGCGCTTGCTGATCACCTGGTCGATCAGGCCGTAGGCCTTCGATTCCTCCGGATCCATGAAGAAGTCACGCTCCATGTCGTTGCGGATCTTCTCGATGGGCTGGCCGGTGCGATCGGCGTAGATGCGGTTCAGCTGCTCGCGGGTCTTGAGGATCTCGCGGGCGTGGATCTCGATGTCCGTGGCCTGGCCCTGGGCGCCGCCCGACGGCTGGTGGATCATCACGCGGGAGTTCGGCAGGGCGAAACGCTTGCCCTTGGCGCCGGCCATCAGCAGGAACGAGCCCATGCTGGCGGCGATGCCCATGCACAGCGTGGACACGTCCGGCTTGATGAACTGCATGGTGTCGAAGATCGACATGCCGGCGCTCACCGAGCCGCCCGGCGAGTTGATGTAGAGCGAGATGTCCTTGTCGGGGTTTTCGCTCTCCAGGAACAGCAGCTGCGCCACCACGAGGTTGGCCGACTGGTCGTTGACCGGGCCCACCAGGAAGATCACCCGCTCGCGCAGCAGGCGGCTGTAGATGTCGTACGCGCGTTCGCCGCGGCCCGACTGTTCGATGACCATGGGCACCAAGCCCAAACCTTGAGTTTCCAGCGCGCTCATGTGTGTCCTTGAGAGAGGTTGTTGTGCGACAGGTTGGGGTCGATTATGAAACGACAAGGGAAGCACCGCACGAAGAAGCGGCAAAGGGTGCCGACCCCTTCGGCCCGGCACCCTTTCGACGGGGAGACGTCGGCGATCAGCCGGCCATCAGTTCGTCGAACGGCAGCGCCTTGTCGGTGACCTTCGCCTTGCCCAGCACGAATTCGGCGACGTTGTTCTCGATCACGACACCTTCGACTTCGGCCATGCGCTGGCGGTCGCTGAGGTACCAGCGGACCACTTCGGCGGGCTTCTCGTAGCTCTGCGAGATTTCCTCGATGTGGGCCTGCAGCTGCTCGGGCTTGGCCGACAGGTTGTTGGCACGCACCAGCTCGCCCACGACGAGGCCCAGGCGCACGCGGCGCTCGGCCTGGTCCTTGAAGATCTCGGCGGGGATGGGCGCGTTGTCCGCGTCCTTCACGCCACGCTTCTTCAGGTCGGCACGGGCGGCTTCCACCATGCGCTCGATCTCGCCGTTGACGAGGGCCGAGGGCAGGTCGAGTTCGGCGGTCTTCACGAGGGCGTCCATCACGGCGCCCTTGTTGCGGGCCAGCACGCGGAACTTCACTTCGCGCTCGAGGTTCTTCTTGATGTCGGCGCGCAGCGCGTCCACCGTGCCGTCGGCGATGCCGAGCGACTTGGCGAAGGCTTCATCGACCACCGGCAGGTTCTGCCCTTCGATCTTGTTGACCGTGACGAGGAAGTCGGCTTCCTTGCCGGCCACGTCCTTGCCCTGGTAGTCCTCGGGGAACTGCAGCGGGAAGGTCTTCGATTCGCCGGTCTTCATGCCGCGCACGGCCTTCTCGAAGGCCTCGAGCATCTGGCCTTCGCCGATCAGGAACTGGAAGCCCTCGGCCTTGCCGCCGTCGAACGGCACGCCGTCGATCTTGCCTTCGAAGTCGATGGTGACGCGGTCGCCTTCACCGGCGGCTTCGCCGGCGGGACGCTGGGCGAACGTGCGGCGCTGCTTGCGCAGGATGTCGACGGTCTTGTCGATGGCGGCATCCGTCACTTCGGTGGCGACACGCTCCACTTCGGCAGTGGACAGGTCGCCGAGCTGGACCTCGGGGTACACCTCGAAGGTGGCGTCGAAGGTCATCTGGCCTTCGGGCGCGTTTTCCTTCTCGGTGATGCGCGGGGCGCCGGCGACGCGGAGCTTGGCTTCGCGGGTGGCTTCCTCGAAGGCCTGGCCGACCTTGTCGTTCATGACTTCGTACTGCACGGAGTAGCCGTAACGCTGCGACACGACGCTCATCGGCACCTTGCCCGGGCGGAAGCCATCGGCCTTCACCGTGCGGGACAGGCGCTTGAGGCGGTTCGCCACCTCGTTGTTGATCACGTCTGCGGCGAGCGTCAGCGTGATGCGGCGTTCGAGCTTCTCAAGGGTTTCTACAGTCACAGCCATTTTCTTGACTCTCTGGTTTCGTTCGTTGCTGGTGCGCGGGGGGGGACTCGAACCCCCACACCATTGCTGGCGTCAGGACCTAAACCTGGTGCGTCTACCAATTTCGCCACCCGCGCGAAGCACCTGGAAAATAACAGGGGGAAGCCTGGACTTCCCCCGTTGCGATTCGGTCAGCCGGGCATTTTAGCCGGTTGTGGCGGGTACCCGTCCATCCGCGTTCTCACGCACCTCGTCCTCGGGCCTTTTCACCCGGAACCACGCGGCATACATCGCGGGCAAAGCCAGCAGCGTCAGGGCCGTCGCGACGATGAGGCCGCCCATGATGGCGACGGCCATCGGACCCCAGAACACGCTGCGCGACAGCGGGATCATCGCGAGCACGGCGGCCGCCGCAGTCAGGATGATCGGACGGCAACGGCGCACCGCCGACTCGACGATGGCGTCCCACGTGGGCACGCCCTTCGCGCGGTCCTGCTCGATCTGGTCGATCAGGATCACCGAGTTGCGCATGATCATGCCGATGAGCGCGATCACGCCGAGCAGCGCGACGAAGCCGAACGGCCGGTTGAGCAGCAGCAGGGCCGCGGCGACCCCGGGCAGGCCCAGCGGGCCGGTCAGGAACACGAGCACGGCGCGGCTGAAGCTGTGGAGCTGCAGCATCAGCAGCGTGAACATGATGAACAGCATCAGCGGCGCGCCCACGGCGATCGAGCCCTGCCCCTTGCTGCTTTCCTCCACGGCGCCGGCGATGTCGACGCGGTAGCCCGGCGGCATCTTCGCGCGGATGGGCTCGAAGAGCGGGTTCAGCTGGGCCGTGACGGTGGCGCCCTGGATGCCCTCGACGATGTCGGCCTGCACCGTGACCGCGTAGTCACGGCCGTCGCGCCACACCACGCCCGGCTCCCACACGAACGAGGCGCGCACCAGCTGGCTCAGCGGGATGCTGCGGCCCGACGTGGACGGCACATAGGCGCTCTGCAGGTCGGTGAGCGCGGCGCGTTCGGCCTGCGGCGTGCGCAGCACGATGTCGATCAGCTTGTCGCCGTCGCGGTACTGGCCCACGGTGCTGCCGGCGTTGCTGATGCGCGCGGCCTGGGCGATGGCCTGGCTCGACACGCCGAGCGCACGCGCCTTGTCCTGGTCCACGTCGAGGCGCAGCACCTTGACCGACTCGTTCCAGTTGTCGTTCAGGCCGCGCAGGAGCGTGTTGCCGCGCATCACGTCCTTCACCTCGTCGGCGTACGCGCGCACCTTCGCCACGTCCGGACCCACGACGCGGAACTGCACCGGGTACGGCACCGGCGGGCCGTTCGGCAGCAGCTTGGCGCGGCCACGCACTTCGGGGAACTCGGTGGCCAGGATCTCGGGCAGCGCGTGGAGCAGCTTCTGCCGCGCGGCCAGGTCCTTCGGCAGCACGACGATCTGGCTGACGTTGCTCTGCGGGAAGATCTGGTCGAGCACCAGCGCGAAGCGCGGCAGGCCGCTGCCCACCCAGGTGGCGACGTGGTTCACGCCCTCCATCTTCAGCAGGCGCGCCTCCACCTTCTTCGTGATGTCCTCGTTGGCCTGGAAGGAGGTGCCCTCGGGGTACCAGAGGTCCACCAGCAGGTCGAGCCGGCTGGAGTCGGGGAAGAACTGGTTCTGCACCTTGCCCATGCCCACCACGCCGAGCGCCATCGCGAGCACGGTGAGGCCGATGGTGATCCAGCGCCGGCGCACGCACCAGTCGACCAGCTTGCGGAAGTGCACGTAGAACGGCGTGTCGAAAAGTTCGTGCGGCGCGCCGGCCTCGCCGGCATGCGGCGGGCGCTTGAGCAGCAGCGTGCCGAGGTACGGCACGAAGTACACGGAGACGATCCACGAGATCAGCAGCGCCACGGTCGTGACCGCGAAGATCGCGAAGGTGTACTCGCCCACCGTGGATTGGGCCATGCCGATGGGCAGGAAGCCCACGGCGGTGATCAGCGTGCCGGTCAGCATGGGCAGCGCGGTGGCCTCGTACGCGAAGGTGGCGGCCCGCACCTTGTCGTAGCCCTCCTCCAGCTTGCGCACCATCATCTCCACCGCGATGATCGCGTCGTCCACGAGCAGGCCGAGCGCGATGATCAGCGAGCCGAGCGAGATCTTGTGCAGGCCCACGCCCCAGTAGAACATCGCGACGAAGGTGATCGCCAGCACGAGCGGGATGGTGATGCCCACCACGAGGCCCGGCCGCCAGTCGATCGTGAAGCGCCACGAGTTCGGCTTGAAGTGCAGTCCAAGGCTCACGAAACTCACGGCCAGCACGATCACCACGGCCTCGATCAGCACGCCCACGAACTCGTTGACGGACGTGGCCACCACCGTCGACTGGTTCTGGAACTGCGCCATCTCGATGCCCACCGGCAGGTCCGCGCGGATCTGTGCCGTGGCCGCCTCGAGCGATTTGCCGAGGCCGATGATGTCCCCGCCCCGGGCCATGGACACGCCGAGCGCGATCACCTCCTTGCCCTGGTGGCGCACCTTCACCTGGGGCGGGTCGATGGTGGCCCGCCGCACGGTGGCGATGTCGCCCAGCTTGAAGCTCGTGCCGCCCGCGCGGATCGCGAAGTTCTTCAGCTCCTCCACGGAGTTGAACTGCCCGGCCACGCGCACCTGCACCATGTCGGTGGGCGCGTTGAAACTGCCGGCGCTCTCCACCGCGTTCTGCTGGCCCAGCTGCGCGAGCACCGCGTTGAAGTCGAGGCCCAGCTGGGCCAGGCGCTTCTGCGAGACGTCGATGAAGATCTTCTCGTCCTGCGCGCCGAAGATCTCGACCTTGCTGACGTCCTTCACCTTGAGCAGGCGCTGGCGCACCTCGTCGGCCTGGTCCTTCAGCTCCACGGTGGAGAAGCCGTCGGCCGACAGCGTGAAGATGCTGCCGTACACGTCACCGAACTCGTCGTTGAAGAACGGCCCCTGGACACCCGACGGCAGCGTGGCGCGCATGTCGCCGATCTTCTTGCGCACCGTGTACCAGATCTGCGGCATCTCCTTCGGCGGCGACGAGTCCTTCACCTGGAAGATGATGAGCGTCTCGCCCGGCTTGGAGTAGCTGCGGATCTTGTCGGCGTACGGCACCTCCTGCAGCGTCTTCTCGAGCTTGTCGGTGACCTGCTCGGCGACCTGCTGCGCGGTGGCGCCGGGCCAGTAGGCCCGCACCACCATCGCACGGAACGTGAACGGCGGGTCCTCGTCCTGGCCCAGCTGGAAGTAGGCGGCGAGGCCCAGCACCATCAGCACCACCATCAGGTAGCGCGTGAGCGCGGAATGCTCCAGCGCCCACCGGGAGATGTTGGCCTTCTGCCCCGGCACCTCGTTCTCGGCCGCGCTCATTTGGCGGTCACCGAGGCGGGGTTGGCGGCCACGGCCGGCGAACCCGCCTCGGCGTAGTACTTCACCTTCTGGCCCGGGTTGAGCACGTGCACGCCGGCCGTCACGACCACCATGCCGGGCGACAGCCCGCCCGTCACGACCGCCTCGTTGCCGTCCACGCCGGACACCTGCACGAGGTGGCTCTTGACCGTCATCGAGGCCGGGTCCACGAGCCACACGGACGACTTGCCATGGTCTTCGCGCAGCGCAGCGAACGGCAGCTTGACGATCCCGTCGACCTTCTCGGACGCGGCGATCACGGTGGCCGTCTGGCCCAGGCGCATCGCGCGGGCCTCGGGGCCGGAGCCCATGTCGGCCTTGACGAGGAAGGTTCGGGTGACGGGATCGGCGGACGCGGCGATCTCGCGCAGCGTGACCGGGATGGGCGGCGCGTCGCTGCTCCAGCCGCGCACGGTCAGGTTGCCCGGTTTCGCCGCGAGCGCCTTGACGGTGCCCACGCGGTCCTCGGGCACGGAGAACACGATGTCGCGGGGGCCGTCGACGGCCACGCGCACCACCGGCGCGCCGGCCGCCACCACCTGGCCCGGCTCGGCCTCCACCGCGGTGACCACGCCGGCCACGTCCGCCACCAGCGACGCATACGCGGCCTGGTTGCCCTGCACGTTCGACTGGGCGCGGGCCTGGTCGAGCTGGGCGCGGGCGGCCTTCAGCGACGTGTCGCGGCGCTCGAGTTCGGCCGAGCTGATGAAGCCCTGGTCGCGCAGTTCCTTGAAGCGCTTGAAGTCGGCCTCGGCCTGTTCGAAGTTGACCTGCGCGGCGGTGAGCGCGGCGCGGGCGGCATCCTGGCCGAGCTTCAGGTCCTGCGGGTCGAGCTGGGCCAGCAGCTGGCCGGGCTTGACCGCGTCGCCGAGGTTCACGGCCCGCCGCACGAGCTTGCCGCCCACCCGGAACCCGAGGCGCGATTCGGTGCGGGCCCGCACCTCCGCCGCGTACTCGTGGGTGCCGCCGGTCGATGCGGCCGACACGGTCTGGGTGCGCACGGCCCGCACGGGGTCCGGTGCGGGTTCGGGCTTGGAACAGGCGGCCAGCGCCACCGCGCCGAACAGGAAGGGGAACAGCAAGGACGGACGCATGGGGATCCTCGGCGGCGGTGAGCGGCGTTGTTTTAAATGACTGACTGGTCAGTAATGTATGCTCCGGGCCCGGGCGGTGTCAACGAAGGTCACTCCGCGGGGAACCGTCATCGGGAACCTCGCACGAAGCAGCGACAATGCGCGCTGACGCCCCTCCCCCATGAGCATCGAACACTACGAAAACTTCCCCGTGGCCTCGGTGCTGTGCCCGCCGGCACTGCGCCCGCCGATCACGGCGATCTACCACTTCGCCCGCACGGCCGACGACCTGGCCGACGAGGGCGACGCGCCGGCGGCGCAGCGCCTGGACGACCTGCGGGCCTACCGCGCCGAACTGGTGGCGGTGGCCGGCGGCGCCGTGCCGGGTGCCCGGTGGGCGAAGGTGTTCGGGCCGCTGCAGCGCGAGATCGCTCATCATGCGCTTCCGCTGCCCCTGCTGCACGACCTGCTGAGCGCCTTCGAGCAGGACCTGGTCCAGTTCCGCTACACCGACCGGCAGGACCTGCTCCGCTACTGCGAGCGCTCGGCCAACCCGGTGGGCCGCCTGCTGCTGCACCTCTACGGCATCCACGATGCCGGGAGCCTGACGCAGTCGGACCGCATCTGCACCGCGCTGCAGCTCGCCAACTTCTGGCAGGACCTGAGCGTGGACACCGCGCGCGGCCGCCTCTACGTGCCGCTCGCCGACTGTGAACGCGCCGGCGTGGCGCCCGAGGCCCTGCTGTCCCGGCAGGACACGCCGGCCACCCGCGCGCTCGTGGCCAGCATGGCCGCCTGGACCCGCGAGATGATGAACGCCGGCAGCCCGCTCGTGTTCACCGTCCCCGGACGCGCCGGCTGGGAGCTGCGCCTCGTGGTGCAGGGCGGCCTGCGCATCCTCGACCGCATCGCGGCGCTCGACCACGCGAGCCTGAAGACCCGGCCCACCCTGGGCCTGACCGACATCGTGACGATGGGCTGGCGCGCTTGCTGCATGCGGCGTCCGGCAGCCCAGCGCCTCCGGAAAGCACGACCATGACCCCCGAACAATACGTGCAGGACAAGGCCGCCAAGAGCGGCTCCAGCTTCTACTACGCCTTCCTGTTCCTGCCGCCGCCGCGGCGAGCGGCCATCACCGCGTTCTACGCGTTCTGCCGCGAGGTCGACGACGTGGTCGACGAGGTGCAGGACCTCGGCGTCGCCGCGACGAAACTCGCCTGGTGGCGCAAGGAAGCGGCCGCGGCCTTCGCCGGCCAGCCCTCCCACCCGGTGACGAAGGCGCTCATGCCCCACACGGCCGAGTTCGACATCCGCCTCGAGCACCTGCACGCGGTGATCGAGGGCTGCCAGATGGACCTCGACCAGTCGCGCTACCTCGACTTCCCCGGCCTCGCGCGGTACTGCCACCTCGTGGCGGGCGTCGTGGGCGAAGTGGCCTCGGGCATCTTCGGCCGCACCGACCCGCGCACGGTCGAGTACGCGCACAAGCTCGGCCTGGCGATGCAGCTCACGAACATCATCCGCGACGTGGGCGACGACGCGCGGCGCGGCCGCATCTACCTGCCGGTCAACGAGCTGCAGCAGTTCGACGTGAAGGCCCACGAGATCCTCAACCGCGGCTACAGCGACCGCTTCACCGCGCTGATGAAGTTCCAGGCCGAACGGTCGCACCGCCTCTACGACGAGGCCATCGCCCTGCTGCCCGCGGCCGACCGCCGCGCGCAGAAGCCGGGGCTGATGATGGCCCACATCTACCGCACGCTGCTGCGCGAGATCGAGGCGCAGGACTTCCAGGTGCTGCACCAGCGCACGTCGCTCACGCCGCTGCGCAAGCTCTGGATCGCCGCCCGCACGAACTGGACGGTGCGCTGATGGCGCAGGCGCGCCGTGTCGCGGTGATCGGCGGCGGCTGGGCGGGTCTCGCCGCCGCGGTCCACGCGACCCGCGCCGGCCACCAGGTCACCGTCCTCGAGATGGCGCCGCAGCTCGGCGGCCGCGCGCGCCAGATCGACAGCCACGGCATGGCGCTCGACAACGGGCAGCACATCCTGATCGGCGCCTACACCGAGACGCTTTCGCTGATGCAGCTCGTGGGCGTCGACCTCTCGCGTGCGCTTCGCCGCATGCCGCTGCGGGTCACCTACCCCGACGGCAGCGGCCTGCAGATGGCCGCCGGCAGGCCCGTGCCCGCGTTCCTGCGCGCCATCGCCACCTACCCGGGGTGGAGCCGCCGCGACAAATGGGCGCTGCTGCGCACCGCCGCCGGCTGGTCGCTGCGCGGGTTCCGCTGCGATCCGTCGTGGACCGTGGCACGGCTCACCGCGCACCTGCCCGCCGCCGTGCGCGACGCGCTGCTCGACCCGCTGTGTGTCGCCGCGCTGAACACGCCGGCCGACCAGGCGAGCGCGCAGGTCTTCCTGCGCGTGCTGAAGGATGCCCTGTTCAGCGGCCCCGGCTCGGCCGACCTGCTGCTGCCGCGCTGGCGGCTGAGCGCGCTGTGGCCCGACCCGGCCGGACGCTGGCTCGCCGCGCAAGGCGCCAGCGTGCAGCTGTCGCACCGCGTCGACGCGCTGTCGCCGCGGGCCGACGGGGGGTGGGACGTCGACGGCACGCCGTTCGATGCCGTGGTGCTCGCATGCACCGCACACGAGGCCGCGCGCCTGACCGAAGGGTTCGAGCCCGGCTGGGCCGACACGGCGCGCGGGCTGAGGTACGAGCCCATCGTCACCGTGTACGCCCACAGCCCCGAGACCCGCCTGCCCCAGCCGATGATGGCGTTGCGCAGCGACAGCCGGCAGCCCGCGCAGTTCGTGTTCGACCTCGGCATCCTCTGCGGCATGGAAGGTGTGCTCGCCTTCGTGGTCAGCGGCGCGGCCCCGTGGGTCGCCCAAGGGGCCGACGCGACCATGGCCGCCACGTTGCGCCAGGGGCAGCAGGCCCTCGCCGGCCAGCTGCGCGCCCCGCTCACCGGCCTGCGGGCCGTCAACGAGAAACGCGCCACCTTCCTCTGCACGCCCGGCCTGAAGCGCCCGCCGATGGCGGTGCGCCCCGGGCTGTTCGCCGCCGGGGACTACACCGACGGGCCCTACCCGGCCACGCTCGAAGGCGCCATCCGGGCGGGGCTGGCCGCGGGCGCCGCGCTCGACGCTTGACACCCGGGCGACCGCCCTCGCCGTGAATTTCGCGATGCAAAAACTTGGCCGTTTTGGTTCACAATGGCTGGCATGAAAAGCAAAGAGGATCAGAAACCAGCGATCCAGGTGCTCGAGCGCATGTTCTCGCTGCTGGACCTGCTGGCGTCCCACCAGGACCCGGTCTCGCTGAAGCTGATCAGCGAGCAGACGGGCCTCCACCCCTCCACCGCCCACCGCATCCTGAACGACCTCACGGTCGGCCGGTACGTCGACCGTCCCGAGGCGGGCAGCTACCGCCTCGGCATGCGGCTGCTCGAGCTCGGCAACCTCGTGAAGGCCCGCCTCGACGTGCGCGACGCGGCGCTCGGCCCCATGCGCGAGCTGCACAAGCTCACCCACCAGCCGGTGAACCTGTCGATGCGCCAGGGCGACGAGATCGTCTACATCGAGCGCACCTACAGCGAACGCTCCGGCATGCAGGTGGTCCGTGCCGT
>Ga0247823_10001105_pt1 | contig 22568 bp, 6 predicted proteins | sample 13C_PalmiticAcid_2_FD_192426 | JGI IMG/M metagenome (GOLD analysis project Ga0247823, IMG submission 192426) | Soil microbial communities from agricultural site in Penn Yan, New York, United States - 13C_PalmiticAcid_Day30 | ecosystem: Environmental > Terrestrial > Soil > Agricultural land... | reverse complement strand
GCCGGCGCGTCCTGAGATCGGCGAGGCGCGCATGACCACGATGCAGCCCCCGGGCTATGAGACCTTCGAGGACCGATCGGCGGTCCGCGAAGCGCTGCCCTATGGCGTGGCGGTGCTGCTGCTCGGTCGGCTCGGGGGGTTTTTCCTTGAATTCCGGCGGCGGCATGGGGCTGGGCATTTATCGCAGCTATCTGAGCACCGCGCTGCAGCGACGCGTGTCGGGCGACGACCGGCTCAACCGGCTCGTCTTCTCGGCCGATTTGCTGCTGACGGTCGACGCCCGGGGACAGGTGACCGGCGCGCGGCTGGTCGAGGCGCGCGGTCGCGACGACCAGGCGACGTTGCAGCGGCTGGTGGAAGTGCTGCGCGGGGCGCGGCTCGATCCGCCGCCGCCGGCAATGTCCTTTCCATACAAGATCACGGTTCGAGGGCGGCGCGCGCTCTGAGCGACGCCGCGAACAAAAGGGAACGGGAATGTCAGGGCATCGAAACTTTGGCCGACTGATGCGCAATTGGCGATGCGGCGTAGCCGTCGTCGCCGTGTTGGCAGCGGCGCCCGCGCTGGCACAGGAAGCACCGCGGTCGGACAGCGCGATGGTGAACCTGGTCCGGCTGCTGACCGAGCAGGGGGTGCTGACGCCCGAAAAGGGCAAGGCATTGATGGATCAGGCGCAAGCCGAGGCCGCACAGGCGCGCGCCGAGCTGGCGCAGGCTGCGCCGGCTCCGAACCAGCAGGCCGCCGCGGAACTGCCCCCGCCGCCGCCCGGCACCGTGCGCGTCCCCTATGTTCCCGAGACGGTCCGCACGCAGATCAAGAACGAGCTGCGCACCGAAGTGATGGCGCAGGCGAGGATCGAAGGCTGGGCGGCGCCCGACAAGGCGGCCCCCGACTGGGTCGACAATATCCGCATCCACGGCGACTTCCGCTTCCGTTCGGCCTCGGCCTTCTACGCGGCGGACAATTCGCCCGATTATATCGACGTGGCCGAATTCAACGAGACGGGGCCGATCGACCTGACCCGGCAGCTCGCGCCCCGGCTCAACACGACGCGGGACAAGCGCAACAACATGCAGATCCGCGCGCGGATCGGGCTCGAGGCGACGATCGCCAACCGGTTCCAGCTCGGCTTCCAGCTCGCGACCGGCGACGATCCCGGGCCGATCTCGACCAATGCGACGCTCACCGGCGGCTTCCGCAAGCGCGACCTCTGGCTCCAGAACGCCTATGTGAAGGGCGAGCTGGTGCCCGGGCTGACCGCGATGCTCGGCCGGTTCGACAATCCGTTCCGCACCACCGATCTGATGTTCGATCCCGATCTCGCGCTCGACGGGCTCTATGGCGAGGCCAATCTCACCAGATTGTTCGACCAGGGCGATGACTTCACCGTGGCGGTGCGCGGCGGCGCGTTCCCGATCATGTTCGAGGATTCGGATTACCCCTCGACTTCGTCGGACAAGCGCAATTTCCGTGACCGCTACCTGTTCAGCGGCCAGCTTGAGCTCGCCAGGAAGTTCGACAACGGCGTCGAGGCGCACCTTGCAGGCGCCTATCACAACTTCACCTATCTGCGCGGCCATGTCTCGGCACCGTGCGACATCTATTCGGTCGAGAATGTCGAATGCTCGACCGACGCGCTGCGGCCGCTCTACGCCACCAAGGGCAACACGCTGATGTTCCTGCGGCGGTTCGACACGACCGCCAATCCCGATCCGAACGATCCGCGCCAGCCGCAATATCTGGGGCTCAAATTCGCCTATCGCGTGCTCGACGTGAACGGATCGGTGAGTGTGCCGATCTCCGATGGCGTGATCGCGAGGCTGGGCGGCAATTACCTCTACAATTTCGGCTTCGACCGGAAGAATATCTGCGCCGAAGGCCCCGACGGCGCGCCGCTGAACAATGTCGTGCTGTCGGATCCGGTCAATGATCCGCTGCAGGGCGCCTGCGACGCGACCGGCCCGGCGCGCTTCGTCGGCGGCAATCAGGGCTATGGCGGCTATCTCTCGATCGGCGATCCCAATCTGTTCAGCGTCAATCCGCGCCGCGCGCACAGAGGCGCCTGGGCGATCAATCTCGCATACAAATATCTCGAGAGCGACGCCGTCCCGGACAGCTTCGCCGATTCAGATTTCCATCTCGGCGGCACCAATGCGCAGGGCTATGTCATCGGCGGCGCCTGGTCGCCGTTCGACGGCATTGCGATCGGTGCGCGCTGGTTGAGCGCCAACGAGATCGTCGATGCGCCGCTGGCGATCGATGTGCTCCACGTCGATCTCGGGGTGGCCTTTTGATGACCTGCCGTCCCGCCGCGCCGCGTCGATGCGATCCGGCCCGCCGCGTCCGGCCAGCCCCCGGCCGATCGGCCATCATCCCCCTGTTGCTCAACGATTCTCGGGCTGGAGTCCTGCAATGACCATTCGCGTCCCATCGTCCGGCCGCGCTCGCCGCCACTTGCTGCTTCTCGGCGCGAGCGTCGCGACGCTGGCTTGCAGTCTCGGCAGTACGCCGGCGGGCGCCCAGACGATGGGCGCGATGCTTCGCCAGCAGACCGGCGCACCGCGGCCGCAGGCGCAGCAGCCCAGCGCGGCGCCGCTGCGCTCGCCGACGATGCAGGGAGCGCTTGCGCGTCAGCGCTCGACCCAGTCGCGGATCGCGCAGATCCGCACCTATGCCAGCGCGTTGCGTCAGGCAGTCACGCGCTCCGGCGCGAGCGATGGCCTTTCGCCGGACGGCCTCGATCCGACCGAGGCGATCCGCGAGGCGATCGCAGCCACCAGGGCAGGCGATACCGCGCGCGCCAACCAGCTCCTCGTCAGCGCCGGCGCGGCGAACGACGCGACGGGGCTCAAGACATGGGAAGGCGCCGGGCTGCCGAGCCAGAGCGTGGTCGATGGACGCACCGTCGTCACGATCGACCAGACCAAAGAGCGCGCGCTGCTGTCGTGGAACAAGTTCAACGTGGGCGCGAACACGACGCTGCAATTCAACCAGAAAGAGAATGGCGTCGCGCGGCCGGGCTGGGTCGCGGTCAATCGAGTCACCAACGCGACCGATCCCAGCCTGATCCTCGGCAATCTCAAGGCCGACGGTACCGTCGTGGTGCTCAACCGCGCCGGAATCATCTTCGGCAAGAACAGCCAGGTGAACACCCGTTCGTTGCTCGCCAGCACGCTCGAACTCGGCAATGCCGCCATTTTGACGCAGGGCGTGGGAACCCGCGTCGCCTCGATCAGGGATCGCAACAACTATTATCTCGAGAACGGCCTGTTCGCCCCTGCGAACCGCACGGCCGACCGCACCAGCGAAAGCGACGGCGCGGCTTTGCTCGTCTCCGGGATCGCCGAGCAGAATGGCGGGGATGTGCGGTTCGTGAGCGCTGTCGAGGGCGGTATCGTCGTCGACAGTGGCGCGCAGCTGAGCATGGCAACGGGCGGATTCCTCATCCTGGCGGCGCCCGAAATCCGGAGCGCGGGCAGGCTGAGCGCGGTCGAAGGCCAGGTCAGCCTGCAGGCCGGCCGGGCAGTGAGCTTCATCGAATCCACCGGCGCTGCGACCGGCGCCGATCCCTATGTGCGCGGCTACAAGCTCAACAGCTTTTTCTACGGCATCGGCAGCAACCCGCAGCTGCCGCGCGACCCGCTGCCCGGCGACGGCAGGATCGTCGTCGACGGCATCATCGTATCGCGCCGGGGCTATCTGTCGCTCGGCACCAGCCCCTATGGCTCGATCGAGAGCCACGGACTTCTCTCCACCACGACCAGCGTCTCGCGCAACGGCAAGATCTCGATCACCGGCGGCAACATCCTGCTCGCCGGCGACACCGACCCCGGCAAGGCGAGCGGGATCGAGATGATCGCCGACGACAATGGCGAGACGATTCCGCAGGGTTCGGCGAGCGAGCCGGCCACCTTCAAGGCATCGCAGCTCGAGATCGGCACCCAGGTCCAGGTCCCCAACGTGCCCGTCGGGAGCTTGCTGTCCACCAATTTCACCATGGGGCAAAACGCGCTGATCTATGCGCCGGGAGCCAATGTCACGGTGGGCGCCACCGTGGGCGCGGCGGCGCTTGGCGCGGTCAGCGGTCTGGCGTTCGGCCGGATCGAAATCGCAAGCGGCGCGACGATCGACGTCAGCGGCTACAAGGACGTTCAGCTCGCCGCGTCGCGCAATTCGATCGAAATCACACCGGTCAAGCGCAACGAATTGCGCGATACGCCCAATTATCGCGAAGTGGCGCTCGACGGCAATTTCACTCTCAACGGCGCGACTTTGTATGTCGATCCGCGACTCTCGGGGGTGCGCGAGGACGGCGTCGCGTGGGTCGGCTCGCCGCTGATCGAGGCCGGCAGCCTGGCGGGGCAGATCGGCGTCACGGCGCAGGAATTCATGACCAGGGGCGGCAGCGTCAGCCTGCTCACGTCGGACCTGAGCCCGCGCGACAATCTCTCCGCCTCCACGGCCCCGAGCATCCATATCGCACGCGACGCGACGATCGACTTCTCCGGGGGGTGGGTCAATTATGCGGCCGGAACGGTGCGGACCAGCCGCCTGGTCACCGATGACGGCCGGATCGTGGATATCGGCAAGGCCGATCCGAACGACCATTATGTCGGCGTGGTCGACGGCTTCATCGAGGTGCAGCCGCGCTTCGGCGTGCTGCGCACCTATCTCAACGCCTCGGGGCAAGGGCTGCGCTTCGATGCGGCCTATGACGAGGGGCGCGATGCGGGCAGGCTGACGATCAGCGCGCCGGCAGTCGCGGTCGACGGCAATTTCTATGGCAATTCCTTTGCCGGTGCGCGCCAGATTGCCGCCGGCGTGCGGCCGAGCCTCGCGAGCACCCTTACCGGCGACGGCAGGCGGTTCCAGCGCTCGGGTTATGAGCTGCCCACGGCCGGCAGCGTTTCGATCAAGGCGCTGGGCGACATGCTGGTCTATCATGGCGAGCGCGGCCCGGCGGAATCGAACCGGGCCGAATTGCTGCTGAGCGACACGATGTTGAGCGGCGCCGGACTGTCGGTGCTTTCGCTCGAGGCGACGGGATCGGTTACCTTTGCCGGCGCCAATCCGTTCACGCTTCAGGCGGTCGATGCGCTGCGGATCACCGGCGCGTCGAACCTCGCGCTGGCACCGGGCGGGGCACTGACGGTTCTGGCCGGGCGGACGATCCGGTTCGACGGGACGGTCACGGCCAATTCGGGATCGATCGATGCAACTACGCGGACCAACACGGTTCGCGACGGCCTGCCCGGACCCAACGGGTCGGCGTTTCGCACCGGACTGTACGGCACCGGCCTCGGCGACGACCTCGCGCGGCTTTATGCCGCCGATCCCGGTGCGCTCAATCCCTATGACGTGGTCGTCACGGGGACGCTCTCGACCGCCGGCCTGTGGGTCAACGATTATGCCGAGCAGGGCGCGCCGCGGGGCGGCGCGTTCAGCGATGGCGGCAGCATCCGTCTGACCGCCGCGCCGAACTTCTTCTCGGCGATCGGCACCAGCCTCGATACCGCGACGCAGGCAGTCGACCTGAGCGGAAGCATTCGCGTCAGCGGGACGCTGAACGTGATGTCGGGCGGCTATGTCACGGCCACCGGAAGCCTGCTTCTCGACGGCATGGGCGGCGACGTCTCGTTGGTGGCGGCGACTCGCTATGCTTCCACGTCGTTGACCGACAGCGGCCGGCTGACCGCGGGCGATCCTGCCTATTCGAACATTCCGCTCGGTGGCGAGGGGAGCCAATCGGTCGACTTCACGCCGCTTCCGGTCGGCACGCCGTTCGGGCTGGCGGTGCTGCCGACTCTCGTGCCGGACCCACGCACGACCATCGACATCGCCGGCGCTTCTATCCTCGGTTTCGGGTTCGGCGGCGGCGGAACCTTCGCGCTCGTCGCGCCCGATATCAGCTTCGGCTCGGACAACCATGCCGGGGCGACGCATATCGGTTTCGACTTCTTCCAGAAGACCGGTTTCGGCACGCTCGACCTCAGCAGCTACCGATCGAAGATCGTCGACGACGTCTTCACCAATGGGCGCGCCGGCAAGTCCGCCTTCCTCGAGACGACGCGTTTCGAAGTGCGTGGCGGCGAGACGCTCGATCTGACCCAGTGGCTGCTTCCCGCGGTTTTGACCACCGACCAGTCGCTCGCGCTCAGGACGCTCGGCACCGGTGCTGACCTGTCGGGCCAGTCGTTCCTCGCGCCCTCGCGGATGGACGCGGCCTGGGATCGCGAGGCGGCGCATCTGGTGCTCGGCGGGCTCACCGAGCTCGACGTGCTCGCGGGCGGCACGATCACCGGCGCGGCCGAGGCGAGCCTGACCGTCGCCAAGCTCTATAATGGCGGCACGATCGCGCTTCGCGGCGGTACGATCTCGCAACGCAACGATCTGCCCAACGATCTCGTGGTGGGCGGTCTCGGCGTGCGCGCCGCCGATCTCGGCGGCAACGGCATCGCCGAGGCGTTCGGCGGGGGAACCGATGCGCTCGGGCGTTTCGACGAGAATGCGCGCAACGCCGCCGGGGTGACCGATCCCGCGTCCGCCGGGCGCATCATCACCAATGCCGAGCTCGTCTCGCGCGACGGCGCCGACCGGTTGATCTATTTCCTCGGGCGGCTGAGCGCCGCGCAGGGCATCCTGCTCGACAATGGCAGCGTGACCGATCTGTCGGGCGTCGCTTTGCTCAATCCGCGCGCGCCGTTTCGACCCGGCGGTGCCCAGATCCGGGTCGGCCGCGTCCTCGACGGCGGCAGCGTCTTGCTGCGTGCCGGTGAGATCGCCGGCCGCACGACGCGCTTCGGCGTCAACACATCGGTGCTCGATTCGAACAGCTTCGTCCGCGCCGACGGCGCCAGGCTCGACATCAGCGGGACGAGCGCCTTTCTCGACCAGCCGACCGGGCTCGGCAATTTCGCGCCGTATCTCGAATGGAGCGCGGCGGGGACGATCTCGGCGCTGGGCGGCGGATCGCTCGGCACCACGCCGATCGACGCGCATGGCGGAGTCGCACAGGCGCAGGGCGGCACGCTCGAATGGCTGCGGCCGACCCTCGGCGCGAATGCGAACGGCGGCGCCGACTATCTCTATGCCGGTACCGTGGCGGCGAGCGGCTTCGACAGCCTGATCGCGCGCAACGCGCTGACGCTCGACGGCGATTTCTCGCTGTCGCTGCGCAAGTCGCTGATGGTGTTGTCGCAGGATCCGACCGAGGGCGCGCCGATCCGTCCCGACGCCGAAGTCTATATCTCGGCCACGCAGGGGACGCGTGCGGCGGTGGCGGCCTCCTATATCCGCTTCGCCAGCCGGCTGGGCGACCCGTTGTTCGAAATCCACCCGGCTGCGGCCGGCGACGCGCAGGTGACCTTCGCCGCGGGCGGCCAGGGCATCGACCTCGTCGGCGCCATCGCCATGGATCGCTCGATCGCCTCGGTGGTGCTGCACAGCCCGAGCGACGTCCGGCTGATCGGCGTGAACGATCGCGGCGCGGGCGAGTTCGCCTATAATGGCCAGTTCGTCGTCAACGGCGACCTGCTGATCGACGCGCGCCGGACCTATGCGACGACGGGCACGGGCAATCTGCAAGCGCTGCTCGAAGGCCGGCCGGAGGCCTTTGCGAGGCCCTATACCCTCGCGGCGCTCGGCGATCACAGCATCACCTTCGGCAACAGCTATCTCGACGCGAGCGCGCCGCCGCCCTTGTCCGCAGGGACGCATCTGCGCGTCCTCGCCGCGCGGATCGAACAGAATGGCTATCTCGCGGCGCCTTTGGGCCTGCTCGAGCTCGGCTCGAACACGGCCACGACGGTCCGTTCGGCTTCTATCCTGCCGACCCGATCGGTGACCCTGGGCGCGGGCAGCGTCACCGCCGTCTCGGGCGCCGGCCTCAAGGTCCCCTATGGCACCACCACCGATCTGATCGAATATTATTTCCCGACCATTGCGACGCCGATCACCCGACTCCCGACCGGACAGCTCAATCTCGCCGCGGCCGCGATCGTCGAGCAGGCCGGCGCCCGGGTCGACGGGCGCGGCGGCGGCGAAGTCTTTGCGTACGAATTCCAGTCGGGAGTGGGTGGCTCGCGCGACGTGCTCGATCGGATCAACCGCGATCCGTACAGCAGCAACCATTTCGACCCGGTCACCGGCCGCGGCTATCAATATGCCGACCGTCGCCAGGTCTTCGCCCTGGTGCCGGTGAGTCAGGCCGGCAAGATTGCGGCCTATGACCCGCTTTATTCGGCCGATTACGGCAGCGCGGGCCCGGTCGATCTCTATGGCGCGAATGCCGGCATGACGGTGAAGCTCGACGGCGCGCCCGGCGTGCCGGCGGGCGAGTATCTGCTCGTTCCGGCCAAATACGCGCTGGCGATCCCGGGCGCGTTGCGCCTCGTCGAGAATACGGGAAGCGGCGCGCCGCTGCCGGGGCAGAGCGCGACGATGCTCGACGGCAGCGTCGTCGTCGGCGGCACCTATGGCTATGCCGACACCGGCATCGCGGAATCGACGCGCCACGCGTTCACCGTGCAAAGCCGTGACAGCTTCCTCAAATATTCGAACATCGTCACGACGAGCGGCTCCGATACGCTGGTAAAGAATGCCGCCGACAAGGGCGTGGTCCGGCCGCGCCTGCCGCTCGATGCCGCGCGGGTGATCCTCAGCCCGCTCACCGAGCTTCGCATCGCCGGAGTGTTCGATACGCGCGCGGCCGAGGGCGGGCAGGGCGGCCAGTTCGACCTGCTCGGCGCGAACGTCGTCATCGCCGCGGACGACAGCCAGCTGACTCCCGGCGCGCTGACGGTCGGCGCCTCGACTCTGGCGAGCCTCGGCGCGACCAGCCTGCTGATCGGCGGTCAGCGCAGCGACGGCGCCGATGGCACCACCGCGATCCATCCCAGCGCCGGGTCGATCCTGATCAAAAGCGGCGTGACGCTGGACACCCCCGAACTGCTGCTCGCGGTCGGCGGTCCCGGTTCGGCGCTGACGATCGAAGACGGCGTGACGCTCAAGGCGAGCGGCGCGCTCGGGACGCAGCCGGCGACCGATTATACCGCATCGACCGCGGGCTCGCTGCTACGGCTGGCCAATGGTGCCGAGCGCCTCGTCTCGCGCTCCGCCACCGGCGGCTCGACGATCACTATCGGCGCGGCAAGCATCAGCGGCACGTCGCTGGCGCTGGACACCAGCGGAACCTTCGCAGTCGCCGATCAGGCGGCGATCGCCGCGGATCGGATCGCGATCAGCGGCAGCGCGCTCCAGTTCGATTCGAGCGCGCAGGCGGCGGGGCAACCCGGCATCATCGGCGCGGCGCTCGAGGCGAAGCTCGCCGCGGCGCGACAGCTTACCGTGCGTTCGCCGGGCGCCGTCCGCTTCTCGGCCGGGACCCACCGCTTCAACGGCCTGGTCCTCGATACCGCGACGCTCGCCGCCGTCGCCGATACTGCGGCCGACGGCGCAGTATCGATCGATGCGGGCGATGTCCGCCTGCTCAATGCGAGTAATGGCGCGGACGGCTGCCGCGTGGCGGGCTTCTGCGGCACGGCGAGCGCGCTGACGCTCAACGCCGCGACGCTCAGCTTCGGCGCCAACGCCGTGCGGGCTTCGGGCTTCGCCGACTCGGTGACGCTCGCCGCGACCGGCGGCATCTATGTCGAGGGCAAGGGCTCCTTCTCGGCGGGCAACGCCGCGCTCGCCCTGCGTGCGCCCTTCCTCGCCGATCGCGCACTGTCCGCCGATCCGCGCGCGCAGAAGGTCCGGCCCGAATACAGCTTCCTCACCAACGCCGGCTTCACGCTATCCGCGTCGGCGGGTGCGTCCGCACCGACACCGAGCGGCAATGCCGCGCCGGGCGCCAGCATCAGCATCGGCACGAAGGATGCTCCGGTGCTTTCGGCGAAGATCGTCGGCAGCCTGATCCGCGCATCGTCCGGCATCATCGATGTCGAGGCGAAGGGCGACATCGCCCTGTCGGGTGCGACACTCTCGACCCCGGGCTATGAAAAGACCTTCGGAGACAGTGTCGACGCGGTGACCGTGTCGGCGGGCGGCGGGACGATCAACCTGCTTTCGAAGAACGGCAATCTGACCGCCGATGCGGCTAGTACCCTGATCGTCGATAGCGGCACCGGATCGGCTGGAGCGTTGAACCTGCTCGCCGGCAATGGCGCGATCACGCTCGCCGCGACACTCAACCCGGGGGTGCAGGGCAATCGCCAGAGTTCGCTGGTCTTTGATTCGGGCCGGTCCGGCTTCGATCTGAGCGGGTTCGTGACTCGCTACGGCCGGTTGTTCGGCGGCGACGTGGCGGTGCGTAGCGGTGCGAGTGACCTCGCGCTCGCGGCGGGTCAGACGCTGAGGGCGAAGAATGTCAGCCTCACCGCCGATGGCGGGCGCATCACCATCGCGGGGACGATCGACACCTCGGGCGTGAACATTGCGGGAATGACCGCCGACCAGGCGCGCAACGCCGCAGTCGACGGCGGCGACATCGCGCTTTGGGGCCGTGGCGGCGTGACGCTCACTGCCACCGCGAAGCTCGACACGCACACCAGCGGCCATGCCGACACCGACAGCCGGGTCGCCTCGGCCGGCGACGTGACGATCGGGATCGAAGCGGCGGCCGCGGCGATCGATATCGCGAACGGCGCGATCATCGATGTCGGTGCGCGCCGCACCCAGGCGGCGCTGGCCGCGGGCGAGACCGGCGCACGGCTGATCCCGCAAGTGATCACCGATCCGGTCAGCGGCAATCCGGTCACCGTCTATCGCTATGCCGCGGCGGACACCGGCGGGACCGTTCATCTGCGCGCGCCGGTGCTCGGTACGGGCGAGGACAAGGTCGCGGTCAGCCTGCGCGGTTCTATCCTGGGCGCCGATACGGTCCAGCTCGAGGCGTTCAAGCGCTACGATCTCGATGCGCTGGCGAGCAGCGGCCTCTATTCGGGGATCACCCGCGATACCGACGGGACCTTGCTGCTCAACATGGCGGCGAGCAGCGCCGCCGGCAGCAAGTTCAATCCGTTCACCGAGAATTTCGCGCTGGCCGATGGTGGATCGTCGGTGGTCCGTTTCATCCAGGATTTCGGCGTCTCCACCATGGACGGCAGCAGCCTCGACGGAGTCCGCCTGCGCCCCGGAGTCGAGCTCGCTTCGGACGGCAGCATCAAGACGACGACCCAGTGGAATCTAGCCGCAGCGACTTTTTCGCCCGAACAGATCCAGGCGGCGGTGAACGCCGGGGTACTGGAAGTGATCCCCGAACTGAGCACCGGCGGGCAGACGCAATATCGGCTGGTGCCCGGCCAGGAAGGCACGCTGCTCGATCGCTTCGCCACCTTCCTCTATCGCACGGGCGGCTCCGCGCGCGGCGAGGCGCCGGTCGTGACGCTGCGCGCAGGCGGGGACCTGACCGTCAACCGCAGCATCAGCGACGGCTTCTTCAGTTTCCGCGACAAATCGAACCCCGCCTATATCAACTGGCAGCTCGGCGGCGGCGACCGCAGCTATTCGCCGGCGCTCCAATTCTCGTGCGGCGGCGCCACCGGCTCGTGCGCCAACATCCCGAGCTATGGCTCGGGCAATCCGGGCGTGCCGCGAACGCTGACCATCTCGCTGAGCGCGCAGGCGGGGCAGGGCGACTTCAACGGCAACCCCTTCGTCAATTCGACGCTCGCGCTGGCGGGCAACGGCGCGGCAGGCGGGGGCGAGGCGGGGGACTCGCTGGGCTTTGCCGAGCTCTTCCCGCTGCTCGACGGCAATGTCGCGATGCATTCGTCCGATCTGCGGCTCGTCGCGGGCGCGGACAGCGTGCTGTCGGCGAACCCGCTCCACGTCAATCGCGCGCTCGACGCGGACATGATCGTGGCGGGCGAGTATAGCTACAGGCTCACCGCCACCGGGGCGGTCAGCTTCGACGATCCGCTGCAGTTCAGGCTCATCAACTCGGCCGCGGCCAACCCGATCGACTTCAACATCGGCGACACGCTCAACCTGAGCGACCCGACCGCGCAGCTCGATCAGCTGCGCGACGATGCCTATACCCAGCTGAACTGGGGCAATTCGGCAGGCCTCGGCGTGGACGCGCGCACGGCGGCGCTGCTTTATTTCGCGGGCAAGGGCTATAGCTTCGTCGGATCGCCGACCCAGCCTACGGGCATTTCGGCACCGCTCTCGGTAATCATCGGATTCCTGCAATCGTTCGAGCCGACCTATCTGGCCGGGCTGGCGAACGGACGCACGGGATATACCGCCAACCGTACCCCGGCGATCACCAGCTATGGCAGCGCCGACCAGACCCATGTCCGCTCCTATGTGCGGACCGGCGACGGTTCGATCCAGCTCGCGGCATCGCGCGACGTGGATCTGCGCGGCGCTACGAACCTCGCCGATCGAAATGCGGTCACCTATCGCCAGCAGAACGGCACCGCGACGGCCGGCCCCAATTACGGCAACAGCCCGAGCGCCTCGGTCGAGTTCTCGGCGGCGGCGGTCTATACCGCTGGCGTCCGGGTGGCGAACGCCGATGTCAGCGCGCGGATCATCGGCGGCGGATTGGCCACGATCCGTCCCGACGGCCCCTATCTCGATGCCGCGTCCGAGAAGGTCGACTTCATCCCGACGCCCAAGGGGCTGTCCGATACCCAGCCGCTGCTGGCTCATGGCGGCGGCGATCTCTCGCTCATGGCGGGCAGGGACGTGCTCGGCAATCGCGATGTCTGGAGCGAACGCTGGCTCGATGCCGGCCCGACCGGCGGCCAGATCAGCCAGCGGTGGCGCACCGGCGGGGTCGGGATCGACACCGAGATCGGCATTGCGCCGCGCTACTTCACCTCGGGAGTCGGCGCGCTCGCCGGCGGCGACGTGACGATCGACGCGGGGCGCGACGTTGTCGAACTCATGGTCGCGCTCACCAACGGCGTTACGACTGCGTCGACTGCGCCGGGTGCAGTGATGCTCACGTTCGGCAACGGCAATCTCGCACTGACCGCCGGCCGTGACATCCTCGCGGGCAAATTCGACATCGCGTCGGGGGCTGCCGCGATCCACGCCGGGCGCGACATCGGCGCCTTCGGGCTCGAGCCGGTCGCGGCTGGAATCGGCGAGACGGTTCCGCCCCAATATGCGCGGATCCGCCTCGCCGATGCCGTGGTCGACGTCTCGGCCAAGGGATCAGTGAGCTTGGCCAGCGTATCGGCGCTCGGGGTGGACAGCGCCGCGCCGCAATCCGCCAATTCGGCCGGCTTCTTCAGCCCGGCCGCCGCGATCGGCATCTCGGCCAATGAGAAGGTCGAGATAGCGCCGCCCTTGTTGACCGCAAATTGGGATTACGGCCTGCAGCCGCGAGAGCTCCTTGCGACTGGCAGCATTCCCCGGTTTGTCCAGCTTCTCCCACCGACCGTGTCGCTCACCTCGCTGACGGGCAGCGTGGTCTTGCCCGCCGAGCCGCAGCAATTGCTCTATCCTTCGCCGATCGGCCAGTTGCGTCTGTTCAGCGATGGCGACATCAAGGATCTGTCGATCGCGATGAGTGACGTCGACCCCGGGCTGCTCGCCGGCGCCTTCGTCGCCAATGTCGGCTTCTTCTATCAATTCCCCTATGTCGTCACGGATACAACCGACGCGCAGCTTCGCGCCGCGCACAACCGGCGCATCACCCATGCGGGCGATCCCGAGCCGGTGCGGATCTACAGCAACGGCGACATCCTGAATTCGGCGATCTTCCTGCCCAAACAGGCGCGGATCACTGCGGCCGGCGACATCGTCGACATGTTCTTCAACGGGCAGAATCTGGCCCGGGGCGACGTGACCCGCATCCGGGCGGGCGGGGACATTTTCGGGACGATGGCGTCGACCTCGGATCCGCTGCCTTATGTGCGATCGAGCAATTTCATCCTCGGCGGGCCGGGCAGTTTCATCCTCGAGGCCGGCGGCGACATCGGGCCGTTCGCGAGCTCTGCCGATATCACTGCAGGCGGGCAGACCTACAGCTTCGCCGGTGGTGTCCGCACGATCGGCAACGAATATAACCCTTGGCTGGCTGACCAGGGCGCGGACCTGCAGCTCCGCTTCGGCATGGCGGCCGGTGCCGACTACGCGGCGCTGCGCGAGACCTATCTGAACCCGGCGAATTTCGCGAAACTCGACGGCGACCTGTTCGTGCAGGTCACCGAGGCGTTCGGCAACAAGCGGCCCGATCGCAGCAAGCCGATCTATGCGCCGCTCCTCGCCGAGTGGTTGCGCGACAATGCGCCCGAGGCCTTTGCCGCGATCTTCGGCGGCACCGGCGTCGCGAGTGGCGCGGGGCTCGCGGAGGCGGCTTATGGCCGCGCAGGCGCGCTTTACGATGCTTTCGCCGCGATCGACACGCTGCACCAGCAGGATTTCCTGATCAACCGCCTCTATTTCAACGAGATCGCCGAGGTCGGCAATCGGAGCGGGCCGTCGTTCCAGCAATATGTGCGCGGCTATCGCGCGATCCAGACGCTGTTCCCGGCGAGCCTCGGCTATACCGACAATCTCGCGCCCTATTCGCTCGATCCTTCCACCGTCTCCGCGGATCATCCGCTCGGCGAGCCGGTGCGCAACACCGTCGGCGATCAGCCGCAACGGGCGGAGCGCGTGCTCACCGGCGGCGTCGACCTCCGCCTCGCGACGATCCAGACCGCGCGCGGCGGGGACGTCACGATCCTGGGGCCCGGCGGCGATGTCATCGCGGGCTCGGTAGTCCGCACGGCGGACCAGGCGGTGCGCCGGGCGACGGCGTTTCAGGTGAACGCGGGAACGGTTCGATCGCGCCTCGAACTCGGCTGGGTCACCGGAAGCGAGGGCGCAAGATTCACCTCCGTCCCCTTGGGCTATGAAGGCCTGCTGACGTTGCGCGGCGGCGAGATCCGCGCGTTCACCGACGGCGACTTCATCCTCAACCAGAGCCGCGCCTTCACTCAGCAGGGCGGCGACATCGTCATGTGGTCGTCCAACGGCGACCTCAACGCCGGTCAGGGGCCGAAGAGCGCCTCCAACTTCCCGCCGATCACCTTGCGGTTCGACGAGAACGGACTTTCGGACGTCAACAGCGCGGGCAGCGTCTCGGGTGCGGGCATCGGCACGTTCAGGCGGACGCCCGACGACCTTGCCTCCGACGTGATCCTGATCGCGCCGGTGGGCGAGGTCGACGCCGGCGACGCCGGGGTTCGCGCATCGGGCAATGTCGTGGTCGCCGCTGCGCGCGTCGCCAACGCCGACAATTTCAAGGCTGCGGGCGACATCACCGGCGTGCCGAGCCAGAGCGGCGTCAATGTTGCGGTGACTCCCAACGGCGCCAACGAGGCACAGGCACAGCTCCGCGAAGTGACGCGGGCGGCGCAGCCCCCGGCCGACCGCCGCTCGATCATCACCGTCGACGTGCTGGGGCCGGTCGGCGACGGCCGCTGCGAGGATCGCAACCGGAGCGACGACCCGGACTGCGCGCCCGATGGCGGCAATCCGCAGTGACGATGTGAACCCGGTAGCGACACCTTCTTCGGAGATTTGATATGGCTGGCGATCCCTCTAATCCGTTCAACGACAAATTGGCGCAGCTGAACGGCGTAACCTTCGATCTGGGCGATCTGGCGCAGGCAACCCCCGATGATGTGACCCGATCGGGAAATAACCTCGTGGCGTCCGGCTATTCCAGTACGATAAATCCAGGAACGCTGAATGTCGTTAGCTATTCCTACGTAGCCGGATTTGCCAACGGCAGCGACTATACACCACCGGTATTCGGCATAATCACGTTCGACAATATCGAAGACACGTTCAATGGTGGTTTGCAACAATATGCAATCATCGGGTTCTCGCCGGATGGCCTGATACTGTATCGGATATTGTACAGAGATACGATGCAGTACAATACGATCGATAACATGGACACCCGCTACAACATTGCGATGTTGAGCGAGGATGGCTTCGGGCCGGGTGCTTTCACTTTCCCCGTGACCTTCGGCTATGACCCGAGCGTCTATCCGATCTGCTTTGCCGAGGGTACGCACATCCTCACCCCCTCGGGTCCGCGCGCGGTCGAGGAACTGGCCGCGGGCGAGGTGGTACTGACCGCCGGGGGCGAAATACGGCCGGTCAGATGGGTCGGCTGGATGACCGCGCGTCCCGCGCGCTATCCGCGCCCGGACGAAGTCAATCCAATCCGCGTCAAGGCGCATGCCTTTGCGCCGAACGTTCCCGAGCGCGACGTGCGGCTGTCGCCGGGCCATGCCGTCCATATCGAAGGCGTGCTCGTGCCCGTCGGCCATCTCGTAAACGGTGCGACGATCGTTCGGGAAGCGGTCGAATCGATCCGCTATTTCCACATCGAGCTCGAGACGCACGATGTCCTGCTCGCCGAAGGGCTGCCCTGCGAAAGCTATCTCGACGACGGCAATCGCGCGAGCTTCGCGAACTCGGGCGAAGCCGTGGCGCTGCACGGCCGGCTCGATCCGAAGAGCTGGGACGACGCCTGCGCGCCGATGGTCGCGGCGGGTCCACAACTCGTCGAGATCCAGCACCGGCTTCATGCGCGCGCCGGAGAGCTCGGCTGGCTGCGCAGCGAGGAGGCCGGCCTCTCGATCGTCGCGGACGGCGTCGAGATCGCGCCGCTCCATGCCGCGGCGAACCGCTATTGGTTCGCGATCCCCGCGGCCGCCGAAGTGACGCTGCGCTCGAATTGCGGCGTGCTGGCGCAACTCGTTCCCGGCCTCGCCGACCATCGCCAGCTGGGGGTGGCGGTGTCGCAACTGCGCATCGATGGCGAAGCGATCGCGCTCGATGCCGAAGCGTTCGGCAAGGGCTTCTACCCGACCGAGCGGCACGAGCAGCTCGGCTGGCGCTGGAGCGATGGCGCGGCGACGCTCAAGCTCGAAGGGACTGCGCCGGTGATGCTCGAGATCGAGCTCACCATGGTCGCCCCGTCGTGGATCAGCGCTGTGCCGGCGCTCCGCATCGTGGCGTGATGGCTTGCAAAGGCCCGGCCCGGCGGCCGGGCCTTTGCGTGCGAGGAGTTCTTCTTTGCTCGACCTGATTCAAAAGCCGGATGTCGCAGGCGGTTCGGCATGTCCCTGCGGGACCGGGCTCAGCCGGCAAAATTGCTGCGACCTAGATCCCCGGCACGTCGAGATCGTCGCGCCCGAGCGGCACGCCACGGCGCTGACTGCCCTGACGCGCGCTTATCATGACGGCGATCGCGATACGGCACGGCGTCTCGCGATCGAAGTGCTCGAAATATCGCCCGGGCAGCGCGAGGCGCTCGGCGCGCTGTTCAACGTGCTCCGCGATGTCGGTCAGGTGCAAGCGGCCGCGGCCGCGATCAATCGGCTCGCGCGGCTGTTTCCCAACGACGCGACCATTCGCTCGATAGCCGCGGGCTTCTTCCTCCAGCGCAACGACATGCCGCATGCCCATGGCCATGGCCGGATGCTGGTGCGGCTCGCGCCGGAGGAGTCGGTGGCGCATTTCCTGATGGGCCGCATCTTTCTGGCGAGCGGCAAGGCGCAGGCTGCCGAGTTTCACCTCCAGTCGGCCGAGCAGCTCGCCGCCCCCGACAAAAGGAACGCGCCCGATCTTCAGGCGGCGCGCGCCGCGGCATTGCGCGAACAGGGCAGGTTCGCAGAATCGCGGGCGATCTACGAGCGGATCTCCGGGGAGGGGCAGCTCAGCCTCCAGATCCTGCTCGACTGGGCGTCGCTCGAGGAAGCGGCGCGCGACTTCACCGGCGCCTTCGCATTGCTCGACCGCGCAGAGGCGATGCACTCCGGAAGCCCGCTGGTCGCCGTGCGGCGCGCCGGCCTGCATCGCCGCGTGCACGAGCCCGAACGGGCGCTCGATGCGCTCGACAAGTCCGCGAGCGAGGAGGAGCCGGCCGGGACGCTGCTGTCGAAAGGCCAGATCCTCGATTCGCTCGGTCGATATGACGAGGCATTCGCCTGTTTCGATGCGTGCAAGGCGCGGATCCGCAAAGGCGGGGGGCGCTATCTCGCCGAGGAGGCAAACAAGCTCGTCGAAGGCCTCAAGGATTTCTTCACCGAAGGGCGGACCCGGCTGCTGCCGCGCGCCGCGGTTCGCGAAGCCAGCCCGCAGCCGATCTTCATCCTGGGCTTCCCGCGTTCGGGGACCACTTTGGTCGAGCAGACGCTGAACTCGCATCCGAACATCTCGGCGGGCGACGAGCTGCCGATCGTGAACTCGATCGCGCAGCGCGCCCAGCTTCTGCTGGGGAGCCCCGGCGCCTATCCCGTCGCGCTCAGCGAATTGTGGCTCGGCGATCGACGCGGGCATATCGACACGCTGCGTGACCTGTATCTCAACGAGGCGCACGAAATGGGCGCGGTCGCGCCCGGCAAAAGCTGGTTCACCGACAAGATGCCGCTCAATGAAACCCATCTCGGGCTGATCAGCCTGCTATTCCCGAAATCGCCGATCATTCATCTCGTCCGTCACCCGCTCGACGTGGTGCTCTCGGTCTTCTCGAACGGGCTCACCCACGGCTTCTACTGCGCCAGCGCGCTCGAGAGCGCCGCGACCCATTATGCGCTGATCGCGGACCTGATCGTGCATTATCGATCGGCGATGCCGCTTCATTATCACCCGGTACGCTATGAGGATCTGGTGACCGATCAGGAACGCGAAGTGCGGGCGATGCTCGACTTTGTCGGCGAGCCGTTCGATCCGGCGGTGCTCGCATTTCACGAGAATGCCCGGCATGCCCGCACCGCCAGCTATGCGCAGGTGACCGAGAAGCTCTACACCCGCTCGCGCTACCGCTATCGCAACTATCTCAGGCATCTCGAGCCGGTGATTCCGATCCTCGAGCCCGCAATCGCGCGGCTCGGCTATTCGATCGAGCGCTAGCCGCGCCCCTTCCGGCTACATGCCGGTGCGACCGGCGGTCGAGTTCGAACCGCTCGGGTCGGATACGTAGAGGTTGCAGCCGCCGAGCGTCCCGTGCAGCGCCGAGGCTTCGGCGGAATTGACGGAGGAATGTCTGGCGGATAGCGTGCCGCCACGAAACCGAGGGAGGGGGCGGCGGCGCTGGAGGCGATGGTCGCCCGCAGCAAGGCGTTGTTGAAGCGTTTCATGGATCTTCCCCTCTGGTCTGCGTTCTCCTGCTTGCGAGTCCCGAGGATCCCGCTCGGCGTGGGCCCTTTCCGGCGGCAGTGCCGGAGACGAAAAAGGCGACCCCGGATTTCTCCGGGGCCGCCCCTTTCAGGCCAGGCGGCGATTAGATGCCGGCACGGCTGGTGCAGGTCGAGTTCGAACCGCTCGAGTCCGACACGTAGAGATTGTAGCCGCCGAGCGTGCCGTTGACGCTCGAGACTTCGGTCGAGTTCACCAGGAAGGTCTGGCGAACCGCGTGCTGCCACGAAGCCGGAAGCGCGCCGATGTTCGAACGCGCGAGCAGGCCCGAGTTGTTGTACGTCGCGGCAACGCGGGTGAAGAGACCGGTGCGGTTGGCGCCGGCTGCGTCGAGGGTCGTGACATAGTCGGTGTTGAAGTTCAGGAAGTTGCGCATTGCTGCTGCGTTCGAACCGGTGGCGTCGGCGGCGTAGCAGGTATAGCCCAGATACTGGGTCGAGCCCGTGATCGGATAGCCGTTGGCCGGGTTCGCAAGCCCGGTGCCGGTATAGATCACTTCGTACCAGGCGAGCGGGTTGTCGCGGGTGGCATTGCCGAACACGTTGGCGCCGCCGCCCTTGTAGGTCGGGATATGGACCTGGCGCGTATCGGCGACATTGTCGACGAGCGTGCCGTTGCTGTCCGACTGCGGCGGCAGAACCGTACCGAAGGCGGTGGTGGCGTTCGCCGCGCTCGGCATGAACCACGACCCGGAGGTGCCGCCCTTCAGTGCCGCTGCCTTCAGGCCGCCCGGCGCGCTGGGCGAGCCGTCGATATAATCGGCACCGATATAGCCGATCTTGCCGTTGAGCTTGACGACTGCCTTCGAGGGCGAGGCATAGTCGGGCGCGAACTTGATCGCGCTGGCGACGCGGCCGCTGCCGTCGGCGACGAGGAACCGTCCGCTGCCGTTGACGCCGATCGGATAGGAGGTCGCGGCCTTGCCGGTATTTTCGGCCGGTACGACGATGGCGGTGCCGTTGAAATATTCGGAACCGACCAGGGTTGCCGTGCCCGAGCCCGCTTCAGGCTGTGTGCTGGTGGTCTGCAGACCGGTGTCCGCACGAACCGTGCCGAAGGTCGGACGGGTCGTCGCCGACTCGCCGCGATTGTATGGCAGCGTCTCGGCGTTGCGCTTGTAGTTGTTGCTCGCGCCGGTTCCGCACTGCGCGGCGAGCGCGCGAGTGAAGATGTCGGTCGTGCCCGAGCGGTCGAGACGACCGACGAGACGGACCGGAACGCCGTCCGTGCCCCAGCGACCCGGATTCTCGGTGCCGTCATCGGCATCCATCAGGGTCACGCCGCCATTGTCGGTGGTGAAGCTGGTGTCCTTGAAGTTGGTGATGCTGCCGTTGAACACGCCGCAATAGGTCGCCTGGCTCATGCGCAGGCCGCCAGCGCCGATGACGTTGTTGAGGATGAGCTGCGGGAACTGGATGTTGAAGCTGTAGTCCGAACCCGTGGTGTCGTTGTGACCGTAGGTCGGGCTATAGGCGATCGCAACCGGGAGCACGAACTTCGGGAACATGACCGGCGCGCCGCCATTGGTCTGCGCGGCACCGCCCGTATAGGTGGTGAGATCGCCGTCGGTCACCGAGGAGTCGGCGAAAGCGAACTGGATCTTGGTCCAGGTGGCGAAGGGGTTCGGATTGGCCGCGCCGATCTGGAAGGCCGAGGTCGAAGTGAGCGTGCCGGGGGCAACCCACGAGCTGCGGCCGGTGCCCGAGCCCGAACCGATATAGCGGCCGAGGAAGCCCGGGAAGAGCGACTGGGTCGAGCAGTTGAAGACGCCCGACGGCGACGGCAGGTTGGTCGGCTCGGCGATCGTCGAGACGGTGCCGGCGGTGGTCGAGGTGCCGATCAGGCCGAGAGCCGAATTGCCGTCGACGCAGTTGAGCTCCTGCACGAGTACGCCCTGGATCGACGTGGCGCCGGTGCCGTGCACCGCGCGCTCGCCGTCATTGCTGGCCGTAACCTGTGCCTGGGCGAAGGACGAGGCGAGAGCGCTGGAGGCGACGGTCGCCAGAAACAGCGCGTTCTTGAAACGCTTCATGGGTCTTCTCCTGTTTGGAACATGCCTTAAGAAAGTCGATTCTTTCGAGTCACAGCTCTGCCATTCCCGAAAACAAGTTGTCGGGTCCGGTCGATTTCCTGTTCTTAAGGTCACGTAAAGTCTGCGTGGCCAATCCTGCGATCGGTGTCAGACCCTCGTTCTGCATTGCGGCGCATAGCGAATCATTAGAATGATATCGTGCCTGTGCACCGGTCAACTGTTTCATCGTGTGTCGAGATTATCGAATGTGACTCGATACCGAACCGACAAATGAACAGTTACACCGCTTAGATGACAAAATTGTTATAGGAATTTGTACGAAAGCGCTAACAAATACCTTAAGATAGTTCTTCATAGTCGTAGAACTAATCTAACGGTAATCGGCAAAATTTTCAGAAGATACATGCAATTTAATTGTAGCATTCTCGGAATAAGACTACCTGCGAGGCGTCGAATTCAAATTCCCATGCCCGATGGGCGCGCCGGGACCAGCAGGTGGTGCATGATCGACGATAGCATGGTGCCCGGGACAAATATTGAAGGTTCCTGTTACATAGTGCCGGGCGCGCTGGAGCCTGCGGAAGCACGCGCGACGGCGGAGAGCGCCCCCGGCCTGGCCTCAATGCTCGCCGCGCGGGGACTACTTCCCGAGGAAGGACTGCAGCGCGCCTTGCTGATCGAGCGCGAGTCGGGGGAGCGCCTCGACGCCGTCGTGACCCGGCTCGGGATGCTCTCGGAGGACCGGCTTGTCACCGAGCTGGCCAGCTTTTGCGATCTTGCCGCGATCGGTGCCGAGGCCTTTCCCGCTACGCCGATCGAAGGTCCCGAACTCTCGCTCGCCTTTCTCCGCGATATCCGGGCGCTGCCGATCGCGATCGACGCGGATGTGGTCCGCATCGTCGTGTCGAACCCGTTCGATCCGTTCGTGGTGCAGGCCTTCGCCTTCATGTTCCAGCGGCGGGTGGAGCGGGTGGTGGGCCGGGCCAGCGACATCGATGCGGCGATCGAGCGGCTCTATCATGGCCAGCGCGCAAACGCCGACGCGGTGGAAGACGCTGTCGACGACGAAGATCTCGAGCGGCTGAAGGACCTCGTCAGCGACGCGCCGGTGATTCGCGCGGTCAATCGTCTGATCGCGAATGCGGTCGACCAGCGCGCCTCCGACATCCATATCGAGCCCGGCGACGACGGGCTGGCGATCCGCTTCCGGATCGACGGGATGCTGCGCGACGCGGGCCGGCTGCCGGTGGCGATGCGCGCGCCTCTGGTCTCGCGCATCAAGGTGATGGCGCGGCTCAATATCGCCGAGCGGCGGCTGCCACAGGACGGGCGGATGCGCATTTCGGTGCGCGGCCACGAGATCGACCTGCGCGTCGC
>Ga0247823_10001104_pt1 | contig 22607 bp, 24 predicted proteins | sample 13C_PalmiticAcid_2_FD_192426 | JGI IMG/M metagenome (GOLD analysis project Ga0247823, IMG submission 192426) | Soil microbial communities from agricultural site in Penn Yan, New York, United States - 13C_PalmiticAcid_Day30 | ecosystem: Environmental > Terrestrial > Soil > Agricultural land... | reverse complement strand
AAGGTCGGGTCCGTGGACGGTGGAGCTGTCCGGCACCCAGGTCCGCGTCGGCTTCACCGTCCGCGACGCCCGCGTCGGCGACCGCAGCACCCTGTCCATCCAGATCCGTACCCTGCTCGGCGACAAGTACCTCGCCATCGCCACCGAGGGCGCCGAGGTCCAGAACCCCGACGACGTCATCCCGCGGGCACGGACCATGACGCCGTTCGACATCCTGCCGGTGTTCAACGAGCTGTCGAGGACCGTCACGAAGATCGACACCGACCAGCTCGCCGAGAGCTTCCGCGTGGTCTCCGACGCCATGTCGGGCAGCCCCGAACACTTCCGCGACGCGCTCACCGGCATGTCCCGCCTGTCGGCCACCCTCTCCACACGCGACGACGAACTCGCCCGGCTGCTGGCGAACACGTCGACGCTGAGCAAGACCGTCGCCGATCGGGACCGGCAGCTGCAGAAGCTGTTCACCGACGCGGGCCTGCTGCTCGACGAACTCCAGGTCCGCCGCGACGCCGTCGGCAGACTGCTGACCGGCACCAAGGCGCTCGCCGACGAGCTGCGGGGCCTGGTCGCCGACAACTCCGCGCAGCTGACGCCGATGCTGACCCAGCTCGACAAGGTCACCACAGTTCTCGCGCGCAACCAGGACAACCTGAGCAAGGGCGTGGCCAACCTGGCGCCGTTCGTGCGGGTGTTCAACAACGTGGTCGGCAACGGCCGCTGGTTCGAGGGCTACATCTGCGGGCTGCTGCCACCACCGATCAAGACCGGGATCTTCGACATCAACCCAGAGGGCTGCTCGACGCCGCTGACCCCGGGAGGCACCCGGTGATCCTGCGCTCCAAACTGCACCGCGACGCGGTCGTCGCCGTCACCCTGGTAGTCGTGCTGGGCCTGATCGTCGCGGGTGCGCTGTGGTGGGCCGCCAAGCCGTCCGCCGGGGTGTCGCTGACCGCCCGCTTCGCCAAGGCGATCGGCGTGTATCCCGGCTCGGAGGTCAAGGTCCTCGGGATCACCGTGGGCTCTGTCGACGCGGTGACTCCGCGGGGCGACCACGTCGAAGTCACGATGACCTTGGATGACGATCTGCCGCTGCCACCGGACGTGTCGGCCGTCGCGGTCGCGCCGAGCCTGGTCAGCGACCGGTACGTGCAGCTGACACCGGTGACGGACGGCCCGGCCCGGCTGGCCGACGGCGCGGTGATCCCGCTGGAACGCACGTCGACCCCGGTCGAGATCGACGACCTCGCGGCGAGCGTCACTGAGCTGGCCGATGCCCTGGGCCCCAACGGCGCCAACGCCGACGGCGCCTTGTCGAAGGCCCTCGACTCGGCCGCGGCCACCCTCGGCGGCAATGGGCAACTCCTCAACGACACCATCCACCGGCTCTCGGAGGCGGCTGGCACGCTGTCGACGTCGTCGGGGGATCTCTTCTCGACTGTGGACAACCTGCAGAAGTTCACCCGGACCCTGGCGGAGAGCGACGCGCAGGTCCGAGGTTTCAACACGCGCCTTGCTGGCGTCGCCGACTATCTGGCCGACGACAGCGACGATCTGGGGATCGCGCTCACGGCGTTGGCGGACGCGCTGGGTCAGGTGCATGGGTTCATCGCTTCGAACAAGGATCTTCTGAAGTCCAATGTGGATCGTTTGGTGGTGATCACGCGGACTTTGGTGGATCAGCGGGGTGCGCTTGCCGAGGTGTTGGATGTGGGCCCGTTGGGCGCCAGCAACTTCCTCAACACGTATGACGCCGCTACAGCCAGTTTCGCGGTTCGGGGGAACATCAATGAGCTGACGTATCCGCCGGTCGCGCTGCTGTGTCGGACAATCCAGGCGGGAACGCCGAAGGAACTGCCACAGGCACTCGGCGAGGCGTGCGCGAAACTCGCGCCGATCTTGGACGGAACGCTGAAGCTGCCATCACCGATCGACGCCCTGAACGCGTTGCAGCGCGGCGAACTGCCACCGATGCCGTTGCCGCTGCTGGACCTGCCGGGCCAGAACGGGCCGGGGCTCGCGGGCGGTGGCCGATGACCCGCCTGCTTTCGCGAGCGACCCGCCTGCTCGTTGTTCTGGCGTTTGGTGTGACCGGGTGTGGGTCTGGTGGGCTGTATGACGTGCCCTTGCCCGGTGGCGCTGACCTTGGCGATCATCCCTATCGGGTGACCGCGCACTTCGCCGATGTGCTTGATCTCGTGCCGCAGGCCGCGGTCAAGGTCAACGATGTCGCCGTCGGTCGGGTCGATCGGATCACCCTCGCCCCCGACAACACCACCGCCGTCGTCTCCCTGCTGGTCAACGGCGAAGTCCGCCTCCCCGGCAACGCCGCCGCCGACCTGCGGCAGTCCAGCCTCCTCGGCGAGAAGTACATCTCCCTGCGCGCGCCCACCGATGGTCGAGGCGAGTTGGCCGACGGGGCCGTGATCCCGATGGGCCGGACCAACCGCAACCCCGAGATCGAGGAAGTCCTCGGCGCGCTCTCCCTGCTTCTCAACGGCGGCGGCGTCGCCCAGGTCGGGGACATCGTGCGGGAGGTCAACGCCGCGATGTCCGGCAATGAGACCGAGATCCGCGCCTTTCTATCCAATGTGGACACCGTGGTGACCGAGCTGGACGGGCAGAAGGGCAACATCACCCGGGCCATCGACTCCCTCAACCGCCTGTCGGGCACACTCGCCGCGCAGACCGACCAGATCAACGGAGCGCTGGACCATCTGGCGCCCGGGCTGAAGGTCGTCGCCGACCAGCGGGATCAGCTCGTCACGATGCTCGGCGCGCTCGATCGGCTGTCGGCGACCGCCGTCGACATTGTTAACCGGAGCAAGGCCGATCTGGTCGAGGACCTGAAGCTGCTCGCCCCGACGTTGGAGAAGTTGGCCGCCGCTGGGGCGAACCTGCCGAACTCCCTGCAGCTTCTCCTGACCTACCCGTTCACCGACTACACGCTCAACGCGATCGAGGGTGACTTCACCAATGTCGACGTCAAGTTCGACCTCGACCTGAGCGTCCTGCTGGACAACATCAACAGCGCGAGCACCCCGCTGGTCCCACTGCCGGGCGTCCCGACGCCGGTCATGCCGCCCGCGCTGCCACTGCTGCCGTCCCTCCCGCTTCCCCAAGCCCCCGCCGCCGGTGGCGGGCTGCTCGGACCACTGCTCGGCGGCCTGCTCGGGGGTGGTCGCTGATGTTGACAGTTCCGGTCAAAGTCCGGCTGTTCCTGTTCTCCCTGATCGCCGTGGTCGGGATCGGGTTCGTCGGCGGCACCTACGCGGGCCTCGACCGGCTGGTCGGGCTGCGCGGCTACACCGTGACCGCGCGCTTCGCCGATTCCGGCGGCATCTTCACCAACGCCGAGGTGACCTACCGCGGCGTCCCCGTCGGACGCGTCGCGGCGCTGCGGTTGGCTGAGGGGGGTGTCGACGTCGAGTTGGAGATCGCCGACGGCGCCCCGGACATTCCCGCCGACACCGACGCCGTGGTCGCCAACCGGTCGGCGGTCGGCGAGCAGTTCGTCGACCTGGTGCCCAGCCGCGACGGCGACCCGTTCCTCGGCGACGGGTCGGTGATCCCGCGCGAGCGGACCCGGATCCCGACCCGGCCGGACGAACTGCTGTCCAAGCTGGACACACTGGTGACCAGCGTCCCGATCACGTCGCTGCGCACCGTCGTCGACGAACTGGACCTCGCCTTCCGCGACACCGGGCCCGCGATGCGGACCCTGCTGGACGACACCGCGACCCTCACCGGCGCGGCGACCGAACACCTGCCGCAGACCACGAGCCTGCTGGCCGACGGCCGGATCGTGCTCGGGACCCAGGCCGCGCAGTCGGACCTGATCCGCTCCTACAGCCGCGACCTGCGCACCATCGCGGCTCAGCTCAAGACCTCCGACCCCGACTTCCGCGCGCTGCTGAACACCGCGCCCGCGGTCTCGGCGCAGGTCTACGAGGTCCTGCGCGACTCCGGCCAGGGACTCGGCGTCGTGCTGGCCAACCTGCTGACCTCCGCGCAGATCCTCGTCACCCGCACCGATGGCATCGAGGAACTCCTCGTCGCGTTCCCGATCATGGTCGCGGCGGCGCCCGCGGCCAACCCGGACGGCACCGGCCACCTCGGCCTGGTCCTGACCTTCGCCGACCCGCTGCCCTGCACCCGCGGCTACGAGACGACCAAGCAGCGCCCCGCCAACGACGTCAGCGACACCCCGGCGAACCACCAGGCGTACTGCGCGGAAGGGCCGGGCAGTCCGACCGGCGTGCGGGGATCGCAGAACGCGCCCTACGGCGGCAAACCAAAGGAGATCCCGGCGGCCCCGGTCGCCGCGCCCGGCGCTCCGGCCCCGGCGCTCGCGGTGCCGGGCACCGTCGGAATGCCGGGACTGCCACTGCCTTCCCTGGCGTCGCTGCTCGGACTGCCGATCTGAGTGTCGCGGTCCTGAGTCACCTTGACCGATTCCGCGGTTACGCCGGGACCACCTGCGGCGATGTCGAGTCATGCGAAGACACCACCTCTGGACCGCGGGCGTATCGCTCTCGCTGATGGTCACCGGATGCGAGTCGGTGTCTCATGACACTTGGAATTGCACGAAGAACCGATGTGAGATGTCGGTGACCGGGTCCCCGACCCTGGAGGTACTCGACGCGCGCCTCAAGACGAAGGTGTCCAGGGGACGGATCCGGGTGTCCGGCGGTGGCGTCGACGTGACGCTGAACCCGGGCGAGGCGGCGATAGTCGACGGCGTGCGGGTGGAGGTCCGCTCGGTGGAGAACGGCACGGCCACCATCGTCGTCAGCGAGTAGCGAGGCGTCGTCGGCATCGGTCTGTTGCTCGGCTGGGCCGTCGTTACGGCGGTGAGCGGAGGGGCGTTCACGGGCCTGGCGTGAAATACGTGGACACGCCGCCTGTCGCGGGATCGCCTATGCGCTAGGAGGTCCATAATCCATGCCCATAACATGTCGGGCATGGAACTGGAGTTCCGCCACCTGCGGATCGTCATCGTGGTCGCGGACGAGGGCAGCATCACCAAAGCCGCCGCCGCGCTCGGCCTGTCCCAGCCCTCGCTGACCTCACAACTGCAGCGCATCGAACGGGCCATGGGAGCACCGCTGTTCGACCGGGCCCGGACCGGGGTGATCCCCACGTCGTTCGGTCGCGCTGTGCTGGCCAAGGCCCGTGCCGTCGTCCAGGAGATGGCCGACCTGCGCGGCGACACCACAACCGCGCCACCAGGCCCGAACCGCCAGGTCGAACTGCGCGTCGGCGGGATCCCCGGCGCGCTCGTCGCGGGCATGGTGCCCCGCCTGGTCAACCTGCACGCGGTGGCCGCGGGCGACGGCGCGCCGCCGCTGAAGATCTCGGTGCACACCGACCCGTCCGTGGCCGCACTGCTGGCCAAGGTCCGGGCGGGCCGGGTGGACGCCGCGCTGCTGGTCGAGGGCGTCGGGTTCGAGGGCAGCGGCGCCGACGGGGTCCGCAGGGACGTGATCGTGCCGGTCGAGCCGCAGTTCGTCGCACTCGCCGAGTGGCATCCGCTGGCCGCCCAGGAGATCGTCGAACTCGGCGCGCTCGCCGAGGAGAACTGGATCGTCGACCCGCAGGAGGACCACGGTGGGGTCGCCGCGCTGCGGTGGGCCTGCCGCAAGGCCGGGTTCGACCCGCGGATCACGCACGAGGCCAGCGACTCGGTCTCGGCGCGCGAGTTCGTCACCAGCGGGCAGTGCGTGAGCCTGGCGCAGCCGACGTCGCAGGAGGGGATGGGGCTGGTGGTCCGGCCGCTCGTCGGCGACCCGCTCGTCGGGCGGGTGGAACTGGCCTGGAAGGACCCGAGCCCGGTCGACCCGGAGCTGATGCGGGAGGCGGTGGCGGCGACCTACACCGAACTGGTCAACCGCAACGCGAGCTACCGGAAGTGGTGGGCCGAACACGGCGTCCTACTCGCCTGACGGCATCTTTCTGGTTGGGTGCCAAGGTATTCACTGAATAGTTAACCGTTAACGAGCGCTGTCATGGTGGCTTAGTCTCCCGGCCAGGGAGGCTCGTCATGTCGATCATGTCTGTGGAGAACAACGACGCCGGACCGTTCGCCGACTCGCTGCGGGCGGCGATCCGGGCGCGCGGCCTTGGGCTGCAGCGGCTGCGGGAGCGGCTGAAGGTGCGCGGGGTGACCATCAGCCTGGCGACGCTGAGCTACTGGCAGTCCGGGCGCAGCAGGCCGGAGCGTCGCGAGTCGCTGGTGGCGCTCAAACACCTGGAAGCCGTGCTGGAGGTGCCAGAGGGCTCGCTCGCGGCGCTGCTCGGCCCGCCGCGGCCGCGGGGCCGCTGGCTCACGACCGTCGCGGACAGCATGCCCGTCAGCGCTCTATGGCCGCGGCCTGATCCTGTCACCGACGCGCTAACGGGAGTCGACGCGCGCTGGGACGAGCGGCTCACCAGACTCAGTCAGCACGACCGGGTCTTCGTCGGCCCGGACGGCGGCGAGGTCGGCTACACCTCCCGCCAGGTGCTGCGGTCGGAGGTCGACGGGCCGGACCGGTGGGTCGTCATCCTGCACACGGACGAACACGATCGCCCACCCGCCACAGTGCACGCGGTCCGCAACTGCGTGCTGGGCCGGGTGGTGACCAAGCGCGCGGAGGGGCTGATCGTGGCCGAGCTGATGTTCGACCGGCCGCTCACCAGGGGCGAGACGGTGATCACCGAGCACGAGATCGTGCACGCGGCGCCGTTCCCGGTCGACCGCAACTACGAGCGGAAATTCCGGTTCCCGGTGCGGGAGTTCGTACTGGAGGTGACCTTCGACCCGGCCGCGATCCCGGCCCGTGTCGAGCGGTACAGCCGGGTCGGGCACGGTCCGGAGCAGACGGTTGCCGTGGTGCCGGACGCAGGCGGCAGCGTCCACTCGGTCGCGCTCAACTTCGGTCCTGGCTGCTTCGGTTTCCGCTGGTCGTAGCGGAGTTAACAGTTAAGCCGCCGCGCGCGTTGTGCGCCGCGGCCGGGCGGGGTCATCCTGCAGCGGTGGGTTACCCAGGAGGTGAGGCGGGCGCCGTGCTCGCCAGATCGCCCAGACCGTTCTTGCGGACCGCACTGGACCACGTGATGGAGGCGGTGCAGCCATTCATCGGCACCGGCCGGGTCGCCGACTACATTCCCGCGCTGTCCACAGTGGACCCCAAGCGCTTCGGCATGGCCGTGGCCACAGTCGACGGCGAGACGTTCGGCGTCGGGGACTACCGGCAGCAGTTCTCCGTGCAGAGCCTGGCAAAGGTGTTCGCGTTCGCGCTGACCCTGGCCGTGGACGGCGACCGGGTCTGGGGCAGGCTCGGTCGGGAGGCGTCGCCGCACCCGTTCAACTCGCTGGTGCAGCTGGAGCAGGACCTCGGTGTGCCGCGCAACCCGTTCCTCAACGCGGGTGCCCTGGTGACCACCGACCGGCTGCTGAGCCTCACCGGCGACGCCGCGGGCGCCCTGCGGGCCTTCCTGTGCGCGGAATCGGGCAACACGTCGGTCGACACCGACCCCGAGGTCGCGCTGTCCGAACTGGCGCACGTGCACCGCAACGCCGCGCTAGCCCACCTTGTCGCGAGCTACGGCAACCTGGACAACCCGGTGGCCGACGTGCTCGACCACTACGTCCGCCAGTGCGCCATCGCGATGTCGTGCGAGGACCTGGCCGCCGCGGCGCTGTTCCTGGCCAGGGGCGGCCGAGGGGCCGACGGCGCGGAACTGCTCAGCCGCGACGCGACGAAGCGACTCAACGCCACGATGCTGGTGTGCGGGATGTACGGCGGGGCAGGGGAGTTCGCCTACCGCGTCGGCCTGCCAGCGAAGAGCGGCGTCGGCGGCGGGATCATCGCGGTGGTCCCGAACCGGTGCGTCGTGTGTGTCTGGAGCCCAGGGCTGGACGCGTGTGGGAACTCCGTGGCGGGGGTCGCCGCGTTGGAAGCGTTCAGTTCGATCACTGGCTGGTCAGTGTTCTGAGAAAAATTTACGTTCAACAGACGGTTAACACCCGTCGTGGTGTTGTCAGGCGCCCGCGATACCGCCACGATGATCGGAGGACGGCCACGGAGTCGAGCAGGGTCGATCTCGGTCGGCCGTCCAGCCTCGCCGCAACGCTCCAGTCCGGCCGGGACACCGGAGTGGCGCGCCCTCGCACGGCGAGGCCACAGTGATCCTGGGGCGGCGCTGCCAAATAGCCGCCCCAGGATCACCAATAAAGAATTCGGCCGACCTCCCCATGGGCCCCGCTTGTTGAACATTAGGATTGTTCAACAAGGGGATTGTTGGGCAATGTGCCCCTGGCGGGGTTCCGGAGTCGCGACCGCCGCCGTGGGGTGGTGCCTGCCCTACGTCGTGCGCCGCGGGGGCGGTTCTACGTCGTGCGGGTCGGCTACTCGTGCTCGCCGGGGCGTGGAAGCTGGCGGCGGTCCTCGTCGGCGGTGAGACGGTTCCACTCGCCGTTGGCGACGGCACTCAGGGTGGGGCGCTCGGCCTGGGCGTACTTCGGGGCGACCTCGGTGTCGTTGACCGCCGCCGTCAGCTCGGCGAAGGTCGGCAGCAGCGCCGCGGCCTCCCGGATCTGGTCCGGGTGCCGCGCCAGCCACCACACCATCGCGCTGCCCGGGTCCGTGAACACGTTCTCGGCGAGGTAGGCGCGCGTGCTCTGCTCCAGCTCCCGCTCCTGGTGCAGTACCTGCTTCTCCTTGCGCAGCTCCGCCAGCCGCGCCAGCCGGGCGACGTCGGTCTCCGGGATGGTCAGGCCGACTTCTTCCGCCCAGGCGACGATCTGGCCAGATCGGTCCGGCGCCTTCACACCGAGCTCGGCCGCCAGCCGCGTGCGCACGTTGTCCACGTCGGTCGGCGCGCCGGTCACCGTCACCTGACGCGCGCGCTCCAAGATCGCGTGCACCGCCAGGCCGCGCGGGTTGCCGTGGTCGGCGTCCGGGTCGGTCGTCCAGCAGACCTTGCACGACAGCACGAACCGGTAGTACGGCTCGGCGCTGTCGATCGGGATGGCGGGGACGTGGTGCTCGTTGCGCGTGGGCTCGACCGCCTCGACGGGCTTGGTCGCCGCCCGCTCCTTGGCCACCTCGGCGCGCATCTCGGCTTGTTCGCGTTGGAACACCACCTGCCGCACGCCCATCGCGCCCGCGGCGATGGACAGCACGAGCAGCACGACGGTGAGCCACCGCGCCAGGTCGAAGGCAAAGGTCAACATGAGCGGCAACAGCAACGCGGCGCCCATCACCAGGATAGGCGCCCGCCAGCGCGCGGAGGTCTCCACACTGTGTGCGTACCTGGTGGGACCCCGTCGCAGTAGCCGAACCCTCCGGATTCCCTCGAACATACGAACATCATCCGGCGCGGCTTGGGCCAAGCGGCTGAACCGATCAGGCATCAGGGTGCGCGCAGCGCGTCCCGGATGCGCGCGGCGAAGTCCTCCGCCCGGTTCTCCGCGTCGTACGGGTGGCGCGGGCCGAGCCAGAACCGCAGGCCGTCCTTGCGTCGACGTGGGATGACGTGCAAGTGAAGGTGCGGCACCGACTGACTGGCCACGTTGTTGATGAGGATCATCGACCCGTCCGCGCCGAGCCCGTCCTCCACGGCCCGCTCCAGCCGCTGCGCGAGGGTGAAGAACGCCGGGACCCGCTCGGCTGGCAGGTCGCTGAGGATCTCGACGTGTGTCTTGGGCACCACGAGCGTGTGGCCGTGGAACAGCGGGCGGTGGTCGAGGAAGGCGATCGTCGCGTCGTCCTCGTGGACCACGCTGGCGGGCAGTTCGCCGCCGATGATCTGGCAGAACACGCACGGCTTGGAGGTCACCCGGTGCATGTTATGGCTGTCTGGGATGTCCGATAGGGGCGGTGTCGCTGTCAAGATCGGCACAGCCGGTCGCTGACCGGTCATGTGTGCTGGGCACAATGGCGTAGTGACCGCCTCAGACACCCCGTATCAGGTGCGTCGGACCCCGACCCAGTTCCGAGCCACCCGGCAGATCGAGCGCATCCTCGACGCCGCGGCCCTAGTCGTGGTGGACAAGGGTTTCACGGCCGCGACGACGGCCGACATCGCCAAGGCCGCCAAGGTGTCCATCGGCTCGGTCTACCGCTACTTCCCCGACAAGCTCGCCGTCATGCGCGCTGTCGTCGAGCGAAACACCTTGCGCTATCAGGACAGGGTCACCGCCGAGGCCGGGGTGCTGCCGTTCTGGCACGAGGCGGTCGCCCGCGCGTACTCGATCTACGTGGCGATGTGCCGCACCGACCACGGCTTCCGCGCCATCAGCAACGCGGGCCTCGCCGCCGGTGAGCTCGACTCGACCGAGTTCGACGACCCGCTCGCCGCCGGGCTGGCCGACCTGCTGGTCGACCGGTTCGGCTTCGCTAACACCCCCGAACTGCGGGTGAGCGTGCTGCAGGCGGTCACGATCGGTGACGTGCTGACCCGGTTGGCCTTCCGGCTCGACCAGCACGGCCACCCCGATACCCTCGCCAAGACCGCCGACATGGTGCACGACCTGATCGCCCCGCACGCCCCCTGAAGTGCAGGTCACGCTCCTGGCGGCTGGACAAACTAGGATTGCCTTACCTAAGTTCCTCGGCAGCAACCCTGTTCGAGGAGCCTTGATGACCCTGCCCACGTTCCGTGCCGCCCTGACCGGCCTCGCCTGCGTCGTGACGCTTGCCGCCTGCGGTGGTGAGGAGGACAAGCCGACCGGGGCCATCGCCGTCGAGGCCAAGGACGACGCCTGCGCCGTGACACGGACCGAGGCCGACGCCGGGACGATCACCTTCGAGGTGAACAACAAGGGCAGCCAGGTCACCGAGTTCTACCTCTACGCCGAGGGCGGCCGGGTCATGGGCGAGGCGGAGAACATCGAGCCGGGCAAGTCGCGCAGGCTCAACGTCGAGGTCAGCGCGGGCGGCAAGTACCAGACCGCCTGCAAGCCGGGCATGAAGGGCGACGGCATCCGCGCCGACTTCACCGTCAAGGGCGGCGCGGCCAAGCAGGCCGACGGCGACGCCGCGCTGGCCGAGGCCACCAAGGGCTACCACCGCTACGTCGTTTCCCAGTCCGACACGCTGCTGGTGAAGACGAAGGAGTTCGTCGACGCGGTCAAGGCCGCCAAGGTCGACGAGGCCAAGGCGCTCTTCCCGGTCGCGCGGACCTACTGGGAGCGCATCGAGCCGGTCGCCGAGAGCTTCGGCGACCTTGACCCGCGCATCGACGCGCGTGAGGCCGACCTGGAGCCGGGCGCGGAGTTCACCGGGTTCCACCGGCTCGAGAAGGACCTCTGGGTCAGCGGCCCGCAGGCCGACTCCGCCGCCATCGCCGACCGGCTCATGGCCGACGTGACCGAGGTCGTCGACCGGTCGAAGAAGATCGAGCTGACCCCGCTGCAGCTGGCCAACGGCGCCAAGGAACTGCTCGATGAGGTGGCCACCGGCAAGATCACCGGCGAGGAGGACATCTTCTCGCACACCGACCTGTGGGACTTCCGCGCCAACGTCGACGGCTCGCAGGCCGCCGTCGCCGCGCTGCGCCCGATCGTGGAGAAGAAGGACCCGGCGCTCGCCAAGACCCTCGACGAGCGGTTCAAGGCCGTCGACACCCTGCTGGAGGCCCAGCGGGACGGTTCGGGCTTCAAGTCGTACGACAAGCTGACCGAGTCGGAGATCAAGGCCTTCGCCGAGGCGGTCGACGCACTGGGCGAGCCGATCAGCAAGGTCGCCGACGTGGTGGCCGCGAAATGACGCAGGTATCCCGTCGCCGCGTGTTCGGCCTCGCCGGGGCGGGCGCGGCCGTCGCGGGCCTCGGCGCCGCCGCGGGCGTGCTCGCGGGCCGTGACCCCGAGGTGCGGCCGGTCGGCATGGTCTCGGTGCCGTTCCACGGCGAGCACCAGGCGGGCATCGTCACCCCCGCCCAGGACCGGATGCACTTCGTCTCGTTCGACCTGACGACGCGCAAGCGCGAGGAGGTCGTCGAACTCCTCAAGGCGTGGACCGCCGCCGCGGAGCGGATGACCCAGGGCCTTGAGGCGACCGAGGACGGCGCCGTCGGCGGCGCGCCGCAGGCCCCGCCCGCCGACACCGGTGAGGCGCTGGACCTGTCCGCGTCCGCGCTGACCCTGACCATCGGCTTCGGGCCGTCGCTGTTCGATGACCGGTTCGGCCTCGCCGACCAGCGCCCCGCCGCGCTGGTCGACCTGCCGCGCTTCCCCGGCGACGACCTGCTGCCCGCCCGCACCGGTGGCGACATCTGCGTGCAGGCGTGCGCCAACGACCCGCAGGTCGCGGTGCACGCGATCCGCAACCTGGCCAGGATCGGCTTCGGCAAGGTCGCGGTCCGCTGGTCGCAGCTGGGCTTCGGCCGGACGTCGTCCACGTCGACGACGCAGACCACGCCGCGCAACCTGTTCGGGTTCAAGGACGGCACGCGCAACATCAAGGCCGAGGAGCCCGACCAGCTGGCCCAGCACGTGTGGGTCACCGACGGTCCACAGTGGATGAAGGGCGGCACCTACCTGGTGGCCCGCCGGATCCGCATGCACATCGAGATCTGGGACCGCACGCCACTGGCCGAGCAGGAGACCATCGTCGGCCGCGCCAAGGGTACCGGCGCGCCGTTGGGGCAGCTCGACGAGTTCGACCCGGTCGACCCGCACGTCAAGGGGTCGGACGGGGAACCGCTGATCCTGCCCGAGTCCCATGTCCGCCTCGCGTCGGCCGAGAACCTCAACGGCGCCAAGATCCTGCGCCGCGGCTACAACTTCACCGACGGTTCGGACGGGTTCGGACACCTCGACGCGGGCCTGTTCTTCATTTGTTTCAACCGGGACTCCCGCACGCAGTTCATCCCGATGCAGACAGCGCTGTCGACGCAGGACCAGATGATGGAGTACTTGGAACACACCGGCTCCGGCCACTTCGCCGTCCCGCCGGGTGTCCGCCCCGGCGGCTACTGGGGCGAGTCGCTGTTCGGCTGATCTCGACAGGACGGGGCCCGGCCGAATCCGGTTCGGTTCGGACCGCGCCGCGTCCCCGTCTGTCGAATCCGATTTGGTGACCGGTCCACAGCGGCCGTCGGCAGGGGATCCTCGGCGCACCCCCTGACCTGAGGAGTGCCGATGAGCCGCCTGGCCACTCTCGCCGTGCACGCGGGCCGCGATGATCTCGCGGGCCTCGGCGTGCACGTGCCCCCGATCGACCTCTCGACCACCAACCCGGTGCCCAGCGTCGAGTCCGGTGGTGCCGCCTACGAGGCGCTCGCCACCGGAGGGCTCCCGCCCGCCGAGGGTGGCCTGATCTACCAGCGGCTCTGGAACCCGACCGTCGCGCGGTTCGAGGACGCGCTGGCCGTCCTGGAGCGGGCCGAGCAGGCCGTGGCGTTCGGGTCCGGCATGGCGGCGCTCACCGCCTGTCTCATCGCGACGGTGAACGCGGGCAAGCCGCACATCGTCGCCGTCCGCCCTCTCTATGGCGGTTCGGACCACCTGCTGGCCACGGGGATGCTCGGCACCGAGGTCAGCTGGGTGGAGCCCGACGGCGTCGCGGGCGCCATCAGGGACACGACCGGGCTGGTGATCGTGGAGACCCCCGCGAACCCGACCCTCGACCTGCTCGACCTGCGCGCGGTCACCGCCGCGGCGGGCGACGTGCCGGTGCTGGTGGACAACACGTTCGCCACGCCGGTGCTGCAGCGTCCGGTGGAGCACGGGGCGACCCTCGTGCTGCACTCGGCGACGAAGTACCTCGGTGGGCACGGCGACGTCATCGGCGGTGTCGTGGCCGCGAACGAGGAGTGGGCGACCCGGCTGCGCGGGGTGCGGGCGATCACCGGCGGCCTGATGCACCCGCTGGCGGCGTACCTGCTGCACCGCGGCCTGCAGACGCTGCCGGTGCGGGTACAGCAGCAGCAGGCCAACGCGATCGCGCTCGCGGAATGGCTGGCCGGGCAGCAGCATGTCGAGCGGGTGTACTTCCCGTCCGGCGAGCTGGTCGGCAGGCAGATGTCCGGGCCGGGCGCCATGGTCGCCTTCGCCGTGGCCGGTGGGTACGCCGCCGCCGCGCGCACGGTCGAGGCGGTGCGGCTGATCACCCACGCGGTGTCGCTCGGCGGGGTCGACTCGCTGATCCAGCATCCGGCGTCGCTGACCCACCGGCCGGTGGCCGCGCACGCCAAGCCGGATGCCGCTGTCGTGCGGATGTCGGTCGGGCTGGAGCACGTCGACGACCTGATCGCCGATCTGGAGTACGCGCTCAAAGAGGCACACCGCTGACCGGAAAGTACAGTCGGCCGATGGGTGATCTCGACGCGGTGGACATCGCGATCCTGCGCGAGCTGCAGCAGGACGCTCGGCTGCAGAACAAGGAGCTGGCCTCGATAGTCGGGGTCGCGCCGTCCACCGCGCTGGAGCGGGTGCGCTCGCTGCGCCGCCGCGGGGTCCTCACAGGGTTCCACGCGACTGTGAACCTGGCCGCGCTTGGCAGGCCGATCAGCGCGCTGCTGTCGGTGCGGGTCCGCCCGCACCGCCAGCAGATCGTCGCCGCGTTCAAGGCCTTCGTACTCGACCAGCCGGAGACGGTGTCGTTGCTGCACGTCGCGGGGCCTGACGACTACCTCGTGCAGGTCGCCGTGCCGGACACCACACACCTGCAGCAGCTGCTCATCACCCGGCTGCTCAGCCGCCCCGAGGTCGTGTCGGTCAACACCATGTTGGTCTTCGAGGCGATAGGCCAACCGGTGCAAGGGCCGATCGGGTAAATGCTGTCACTCACATGGGTGATGGCCAACTGTGAATGACGCATTGGTGTCAATGGCGTGTATGGGTAGCTTGACGCCATCTGACTGCGGTAAACAGGGCGAGACGAACACACCGTGTCATCGCTCGGGGGCACTCTGCGGCGGCGGCACCGGCCATTCGGGTGATGACGATGAGCCAACCCTGCAAAGAGTCACAACCGTCCGAGTGGAGCGAGATAGACGAGCTCCTGCGCGCGGTCGTGGCTGACGGCTTCACCGTGTACCTCTGCGGCGGCCCGGACGTTCCGGAAGCCATCGTGGCGACCTACGCGTGGGAGAGCCACGTCGACTACGTGGTGATCAAGGACGCGCACGAGGTGACCGCCGCGCGCTCGCGGCACAGCAGAGACTGGGACGTCTTCACCCCCGACTCGGTCGTCTGGTCCTACCACGGCCATGCCCGGTGGGCGTTGCGCGCGATCCTCGACCTGCTCCCGCCGGACCACCCGCAGGCGCCCGACGACGAGTATCCGGCGCCGGAGAGCCTCAAGGTCGACGAGGTCCATTTACGCCGGGTCTCGGTCCGCACACCGCGCCCCGGCCTGGTCGCGCGGCGCGCGACGCGGCTGCGCACGGCGACGTGGGGCTGCCGTCTCGCCTGAGGGCGGTCACAGGTTTCCGGTGGCACCATCGTGGGATGAGACGCCTTCTTCTGGCCTTGGGACTGGCACTCGCGGCGGTCGCGTGGGTCGTTCGCGACATCCCGACCGCGCTGGGCGGCAAGGCGCGCGGTGACCGCGTCGAGCGGTCCCCGCAGTTCCGCGACGGCAAGTTCCACAACCGCGCCCACACCTCGCAGATCGTCCCCGACGAGGGTCGCGACATGATCCGCGAGCTGTTCTTCGGCGGCCAGCGCCGCACGCCCGCCGGTCCGATCCCGCTGGTCACCCCGGCCGCGCCGACCGACGACGGCCTCTTCCTGACCTGGTACGGCCACGGCACCACCCTGGTCGAGATCGACGGCGCGCGCGTGCTGTTCGACCCGGTGTGGAGCGAGCGCGTGTCGCCGTCGCGCCTGGTCGGGCCGCGCAGGCTGCACCCGGTGCCGCAGCCGCTCTCCGAGGTCCCCGATGTCGACGCGATCGTCATCTCGCACGACCACTACGACCACCTCGACCTGGAAACCGTGCGCGCGCTGGTCGAGACGAGGACCGCGCCGTTCGTGGTGCCGCTCGGCGTCGGCGCGCACCTGGAACGCTGGAAGGTCCCCGCCGACCGGATCATCGAGCTGGACTGGGAGGAGAGCGTGGAGATCGCGGGCATTCGGCTGACCGCGACCGCCGCCCAGCACTTCTCCGGCCGCGCGTTCACCCGCGACGACACGCTGTGGGCGTCCTGGGTGGTGGCGGGCCCGGCGCGCCGGGTGTTCTACACCGGCGACTCCGGCTACTTCGACGGCTACGCCGAGATCGGCGAACTGCACGGCCCGTTCGACGCGTCCCTGGTCCAGGTCGGCGCCTACGCGCCGGGCTGGCCCGACATCCACATGACCCCGGAGGAGGGCGTCGCCGCGCACGTCGACCTCAACGGCGGGCTGATGATCCCCGTGCACTGGGCCACGTTCAAGCTCGCGCTGCACGCCTGGACCGAACCGGCCGACCGGGTGTGGGCCGAGTCCAAGGCGCGCGATGTGGCGCTGGCGATCCCGCGCCCGGGTGAGCGGATCGACGTGGACAACCCGCCGCCGGTCGACCCGTGGTGGCAGACCCTGGCCTAGGGTGCGGAGGTGCTCACCTTTCGCCCGGCGACCCTCGCTGACGTGCCCGTTCTGGTCCCCTTGATCGAGTCCGCGTACCGCGGCGACTCAAGCCGTGTCGGCTGGACGACCGAGGCGGACCTGCTGCAGGGGCAGCGCACCGACCCCGACGGCGTCGCCCACGTCATCACCACGCCGAAGAACGCGCTGCTGACGGCCTGGCAGGACGGCGAACTGGTCGCGTGCTGCCATGTGGCCGACCAGGACGGGTCCGGCTACTTCGGGATGTTCTCCGTCGTGCCCGGCCTTCAGGGCGCTGGGATCGGTCGGACCGTGCTGGCCGAGGCGGAGCGGTTCGCCCGCGACGAGTGGGGCCTGGCCGAGATGCGGATGAAGGTGATCAGCGCCCGCGAGGACTTGATCGCCTGGTACGTCCGGCGCGGCTACCGGCGGACCGGCGAGCTGACCCCGTTCCCCTACGGCGACGAGCGCTTCGGCCTGCCGCTGCGCGACGACCTCGCCTTCGAGCTGCTCGTGAAGCCGCTCACGTGATCCGTCACGCGATCGGTTGACGGTCCGCGCGTCCGGCGGGTCTGCTGTGGGAGTGACCCGATCCGAGTTTCGCCAGGCCCGATTCGTCGTCCCGCCGAACGCCGCCGACATCCTGCTGGTCAGGCACGGCGAGTCCGCGCCCGCGATCCCCGGTCAGCGGTTCGACCTGATGGACGGCCAGGGTGACCCGCCGCTCGCGCCGGAGGGCCGGGAGCAGGCCGAACTGATCGGCGCCCGGCTGCGCGACGCGCGGATCGACGCCGTCTACGTCACGAGCCTGCGCCGCACCGCGGAGACCGCCGCGCCGCTGGTCGCCGCGCTGGGGATCGAGCCGATCGTCGAGCGCGACTTGCGTGAGGTGCACATCGGCGAGTGGGAAGGCGGGATACACCGGCAGAAGATCGCCGCGAACGATCCGGTCGTGCTGCGGATGCGCGCCGAGCAGCGGTGGGACGTGATCCCGGGGGCCGAGCCCGCCGGCGCGTTCGACAAGCGGGTGCGGGCCGGGATCGAGCGGGTCGCGGCCGCGCATCCGGGACAGCGGGTCGCGGTGTTCACCCACGGCGGCGTCATCGGCGCGGTCATCGCGGCGGCGGCCAAGTCGGCGCCGTTCGCGTTCATCGGCGCCGACAACGGGTCGATCTCGCGGATCGTGGTGGACGGGCTGGTTTGGCACGTGCGCGGGTTCAATGACACAGCTCACCTCCGCGACGAGGACGACCTGCCCTAAGGTGGGGCGATGGCATACCGTCAGGTTTCGGATACCCGGATTATCTCCGCGCCCGCCACGGAGATCTTCGAGCTGCTCGCCGACCCGGACAAGCACCCGCTCATCGACGGCTCCGGCACGGTCAAGGCCTCCCGCGCCAAGGGGCGGCGTCGGCTCGCGCTCGGTGACAAGTTCGGCATGGACATGCACATGGGCCTGCCGTACAAGATCCTCAACACCGTGGTCGAGTTCGAGGAGAACCGGCTCATCGCGTGGCGCCACTTCTACGGCCACCGCTGGCGCTGGCAGCTCGCCGACCTCGGCGACGGGCGCACCGAGGTCACCGAGACCTTCGACTGGTCGACCGCGCGCATCGGCCTGCTGCTCGAACTGGTCAAATTCCCCGGCAAGAACCTCAAGGGGATCCGCGCCACGCTCGACCGGCTGGAGCAGCGCTACGCCTGAGTTGTCAAGCGGGTGGCGTGTCCCGGTGCGACCATCAAGGGATGACGTATCCAGAGCATGACCCGCGCAGACCCCTGCCCGTCGAGGAACAGGTCGTTCGCAGGCCGCTCCCCGGCGAGGAAGAGGTCGTCCACGAGCGCGTCGAGGACACAGCCGCGTCGCGCAGCCGGACCATCAGCATGGCCTGCGGTCTTATCAACTTCCTCTGTGGACTCTTCGCTGTCGTCCTGGCGATCAAGATCGTCCTGACGCTGGCCGACGCCAACCCGGCGAACGGGTTCGCGTCCTTTGTGGATGGCTTCGCCGACACGGTGTCGCTCGGCTTCGACGGCCTGTTCACCCCGGCGTCGGCCAAGTTGGCCGTGCTCTTCAACTATGGCGCGGCGGCCATCGTGTGGCTGCTGATCGGCGCCGCGCTCACCTATCTGATCCGTCGGTTCGCGCAGCCGGGGGCGCACCGCCAGGTCCGCTACCGGCGCACGGTGGAATGACCTGAGGAGAACGAGATGTCTCTGAGCGACGACGACATCCGCGGCGGCGGCTCGGATTCCCACGGCTTGGCCGACGGCGGGGCGAGCGGACAGCCGGGCGGCCACGACGGTGGTGCCGATGGCGGCGCCGACGGCGGTGCCGGCCACGACGGCGGTGCTGACGGCGGCGCCGATGGTGGTGCCGGGCACGACGGTGGTGCCGATGGCGGTGCGGCTGGTTCGGACGGTGGCGCTGACGGCGGTGCCGACGGTGGCGCGGGCGGCGGAAGCGCTGATGGCGGTGCCGGCCACGATGGTGGCGCGGACGGCGGTGCCGATGGCGGTGCGGGCCACGACGGCGGTGCTGACGGCGGCGCGGCTGGTTCCGACGGTGGCGCGGACGGTGGTGCCGATGGCGGTGCGGGCGGCGGGTTCTCCGAGCGGTGAGCGCACCGTTCGCGGCCGGGCGGTCGCCAGACCGTCCGGCCCTGCGTCGCTGCGTCGCCGGTGAGCCCGCCGACTTCGCCGCGGCGCACTGGGGCCGCGGTCCGGTGCTCAGCAAGGCCGTCGACCTCCCCAAACCCTTCGACGACCTGCTGACCCTCGCCGCCGTCGACGAACTGCTCTCCCGACGCGGCTTGCGTACGCCGTTCCTTCGCGTCGCGCGTGACGGCGGCGTCCTCGGGTCCGACCTGTTCACCAGCGGTGGCGGCGTCGGCGCGGAGATCGCCGACCAGGTCGCCGATGACAAGGTCACCCGGCTGTTCGATGACGGCTGCACCCTGGTCCTGCAGGCCCTGCACCGGCTGTGGCCGCCGCTGATCGACTTCGGCACCCAGCTCGGCGTCGATCTGGGCCACCCGGTGCAGGTCAACGCCTACATCACCCCGCCTTCCTCGCGCGGCTTCTCGGCGCACTACGACGTGCACGACGTCTTCGTCCTGCAGGTCGACGGGTGCAAGCGCTGGCTGGTCCATGCCCCCGTCCACCCCGACCCGCTGCGCGATCAGCCGTGGGAGCGGCGCCGGGCCGCCGTCGAGGCGCGGGCCGCCGAGGAACCGCTGATCGACACCGTCCTCGAACCAGGCGACGCGCTCTACCTGCCGCGCGGGTACCTGCACTCCGCGACCGCGTTGGGCGGTGTCTCCGCGCACCTCACCGTCGGGGTCCACGTACTGACCCGCCACACCATCGCCGAGACGCTGCTGCAGCTCGCCGGTGACCTTCCCGAGCTGCGCGCGACCCTCCCGCTGGGCATCGACGCCGCCGACCCCGACCAGTTAGCGCCCTATGTGGCCGAGGTGTTGGCGGCGCTGGGCGGGTTGGCGGTCGATCCGGCGGACGTGGCTCAACGGCTGCGGCGGCGGGTCTGGTCGGGTGCCCGGCCGGGGCCGGTCGGGCCGCTCGCCCAGGTCGCCGCGGCGCGCGCCGTGGCTGAGGGGACGCGGGTTCGGGTTCGGCATGGCTTGCGGTTCCGATTGTCCACACGGGATGATCGAGTGCTGCTCGACGTCCCCGGCGACCAGCTTTCCCTGCCGGACACGACAGCCGACGCGCTCGCCGAGTTGCTCAGCGGCGAGCCGTGCGTGGTCGGGGAGATCGGCGGCCTACCCGTGGCCGATCAGGTCGTCCTGGTGCGCAGGCTGCTCCGGGAGGCGATCCTGGTCCCCGTCGGTGATCCGGTGTGACCCGCGAGCGCTGCTCGGACGGCTGCCTCCGCCGTGGTGACCCCCTCGACGCCAGCGCGCCGCCCGTGCGGCGGTGGGTGCTCATCGAGCAGCCGGGCCCATGGGGCGCGGACGCGCTGTGGGAGTCGGGCCTGCCCAGGTCGGTCGCCGGGGCCGTCGCCGCGCAGGCCGCCGAGTTCGGCGCGCGGGTGCTGCTGATCCGCCGCCCCGGCCGCTCCCTGCCCGGTCCGCGTCAGTGCGCGGTCGCCGACGCGCGCGCGGAACGCCTGTGGTGGAACGACTTCAACGACCCGGAGGAGTTGCGCGACCTGAGTCTGGGCGCACCGAAAGGTGAACCGACGAGTGAGCCCGCGTTCCTAGTGTGCGCCCACGGCAAACACGACACCTGTTGCGCTGTCCGCGGCAGGCCGGTCGCCGCCGCGCTGGCGGCGGCGCGCAACGGCCAGGTGTGGGAGTGCTCCCATGTCGGCGGTGACCGGTTCGCCGCCAACTTGCTCGCGCTGCCGCACGGTGTCTACTTCGGACAGGTCCCGGCGAACCAGGCCGAGATGGTCGCCGCCGACTTCGAGGCGGGCCTGCTGACGCTGCCCTACCTGCGTGGCCGGTCCACAGTGTCCGCTCCCGTCCAGGCCGCGCAACGCTTCGCGCGCGAGCGCACTGGCGATCGGCGTATCTCGTCATTCGCCCTGGTCGCGGTCCGGCGGGTGGCACACGAGGTCTGGGAGGTCGAACTCGCCGATGTGGGCTGCCTGCGGGTGCGCGCCGTCTTCACCCGGTCTGACACCCCGCTGACCTGCTCGGCGTCTGTCCCGGCCGCGATCAGGCACTTCGAGCTGCTGACAGACTGATCGCCGTGTCGCACATCGTCGTGTTCACCACCACATCGTCCGCCGACGAGGCCGCCGCCATCGGTCGTGGCCTGGTCGAGGCCCGGCTTGCCGCGTGCGTCCAGGTCATCGGCCCCATCCGCAGCCTTTATCACTGGGACGGGCAGGTCCAGGACGATCAAGAGTGGCAGTTGCAGGTGAAGACCGCCGCCGACCGCCTCGACGCCGTGACCGAGTACATCCAGCGCGAACACACCTACGACGAACCCGAGGTGATCGCGCTGCCGGTCGTCGGCGGCAGCGCGGGCTACCTGGGCTGGGTCACCGGGCGAACGCGCTGATCAGGGCCTCGCAGCTGCGCGCGACGACGGCCGCCGCCCGGCGTTCGCGGTCGGCGAGGCGGGGATCCTCGGCGTGGCCGCGCCAGCGCAGCAGCGTGTCGTAGGCGTCGCCGGACATCGACATGCGTGTGGCGGGATCGGTGCCGTGGCCGCCGATGAGGCACACCGCCTCCTCGGCGGCCTCGCCGAAGGTCACCCGGCCGGTGCGCAGCGCGGCGAGCAGCCGCAGTTCGCGGAAGTCGTGCGCGCCCGCCAGCACCCGCTCCAGGTCCGCCGCGATCGAGGCGGCCTCCGGGCGGGGTTCCATGCGCAGCACCATGTCCAGCGCCATCAGCGCCGACCGCGCGCGCAGTACCGGGGCCCGGTCGACGAAGTTCGCGCCGATCGACGTGCGCAGGTCGAGGATGCCGCTGGCCCGGACGAGTTCCGCCGCGAGGCTCTCCTGGTCGCGATAACCTCTGCGGGACAACGTGATCGCCATCCGCACGCCGAACATTCCCAGTCGGGCCACCAGTTCCGCGCGCACGGCCGGGGCGATCCGGCCGCCGGGCGCGGTGAACCGGTCGACCGACAGCAGCGTCGCCTCCGCCTCGTCCCTCGGCGCCTGGCCGAGCAGGTCCAGTACGGCGAACTCCTCGCCGGTCATGGTGGACGCGCCGACGGCGAGCAGGCCCGCGACCGCGATAACGTCCTGGCACAGGCCGCTCGACTCGGCGGACTTGGCGTGCCGCCTGGCCACCTGCCGTGCCGAGATCAGCGCGTCGATCCGGCCGCCGCCGAGTTCGTCGGCCCGCGACAGCACGACGATCGTCGCCACCGGGGTGGCGCGGGCGATCGGGTGGTCGGGGCGCAGCGCGGGCGGCTCCGAACCCGGGCGCGTGGTCAGGACCAGGGTGGCGTCGGCGTCGGTGGTGCCCGCGTCGATCAGCTCGACCGCGCCCGGCCAGTCGACCACCAGCCGGTCGACCCCCACGCGGTCGCCCAGGATCGCGCCGAGCAGTGTGGTGCGCCCGGCGCCGGGGTCTCCGACGACGGCTAGGCGAAGCGGTCCGTGCAG
>Ga0247823_10001103_pt1 | contig 22614 bp, 28 predicted proteins | sample 13C_PalmiticAcid_2_FD_192426 | JGI IMG/M metagenome (GOLD analysis project Ga0247823, IMG submission 192426) | Soil microbial communities from agricultural site in Penn Yan, New York, United States - 13C_PalmiticAcid_Day30 | ecosystem: Environmental > Terrestrial > Soil > Agricultural land... | reverse complement strand
GTTCGGGATCCGGTGCGGGCTCCGGTTCCGGTGCCGGGTCCGGAACCTCAGGGGCGGCCAGCGCCTCCTTCAGCTCGGCCAGTTTGTCCTGCAGACTCGCGGTGGCGGCGCCGCACGTGCTCGGTGGGTCGGCGGCGGCAATGGGCGCATTGAAGCCGACCAGCGCGGTGGCGGCGGCGGCCAGACCAATGGCCAATTTCCTGAACATTTCGGCTCACTTCCCCTGACAAGTTGAAGATCCGAAGAGCGTTCAGTCGTACGACTTTTAGTCGGTGCCCGGGCTCGCCGATCGTAAGCACACCGGTGGTGAATCTTCCTGCGGGGAAGCCAGGTTCACCTCTTCGTGAGACCGCCGCGTGGCGAACGCGGCGATCGCCACAGCCACCCCGCCGACCCCGCCGACGACGAATCCCCATGGCGCTGAGCTGTGATCCATCACGAAACCGGCGAGGGGCGCACCGGCGGCGGCGCCGAGGGTGAAGGCGGAGCTCTGCAGTCCGGTGGCTACTCCCCGCATCGACGCGGGGGCCAAGGTGTTCACCTGTTCGTTGGTCGCTGCGATTGTGGGTGCACAGAGGAAGCTGCTGGGGATCAACGCGATCGCCAGCAGCCACCACTGTCCTGAAGCGACACCCACAGGCAAGATGAGCAGCCCCATCAGTCCCATGAGGACGTACTGGGTGAAGCCGCGCTTCAGCGTCCCGTAAAGCACGCCGCCGACGGCCGACGACAGGCACATCACCACGATCACCAGGCCGGTCCAGTCGAGCTGGCCCGCCGCCCGCAGCGACGCCACGACCGCGACGTCGGTCGCGGCCAGCACGAACACCGCCCCGGCGCCGACGGCGAACACACCAAGCAGCCGCGGGGTCAGCCACTCGCGGCGCGGAATCCGGCTCCCACCAGCGGCTTCCTCATGATCGGCGCGGACCTTCGGGTTCACCACGAACAGCATCACGCCGATGGCGAACACCGCCACCGACATCGCCGTCAGCGCCCAGGTGGTCGACACCTGCGTGGACAGCGCGACGGCGGCGGCGGGGGCGACCATGAAGGTCAACTCGACCGACACCGAGTCCATCGAATAGGCCGTGCGCCGCAGTTCCTCCGGCACCAGCGCGGTGATCGCTTGGCGGCCGATGGACATCGCGGGCACCACGAACAGTCCACCGAAGAAGGCCACGACGAGCAGCACCTCGTAGGACATGAAACGGGCTGACGCCCAGTAGGCGGTCTCGCCGACGGTGACCACCAAAAGCAGCGGCCGCAGCCCGAACCTGTCGATCACCCGGCCCATCACCGGCGCGCCGAGCGCGACGCCGATGGTGCTCGAGGCGCCGATCAGGCCGGCGGGCCCGTAGCCGCGGTCCATCCCGACCGCGACGTGCAGCGTCACCACGATCGACGAGGCCGCGATCGGGATCCGGGCGATGAACATGACGATCATCAGCGTTCGCACGCCGGGGAGGCCGAGCATCCGGCGGTACTGCTGCATGCCTCCGATAGGACAGGTTCACGACCGGCCAGGCAAGTGAATTTAGGCCCGGTGACTCTCCGCGACCGATGGGCCCTCCAAACGGAGAGCCCATCGGTTACCGGCTAGAGCGCTAGTGCTGTCCGCAACGCGACAGCGGCCTCGGCCGCCGCTTCCCGGAACCGCGAGCCCGCGCCGAGGAAGCTGAAGTACCCGTGGATCAGGTCCGGATACCGCACGGCGGTCACCTTGACGCCCGCCGCCTTGAGCTTGTCCGCGTACGCCTCACCCTCGTCACGCAGCGGGTCGAACCCGGCCGTGGCGACGTAGGCGGGCGGCAGACCCGCTAGTTCCTCGGACAGCAGCGGAGAGAACCGCGGGTCGGCCCAGTCGCCCTCACCGGGGCAGTAGTGGTCGCGGAACCAGTCCATGTCGTCGCTGGTCAGGAAGAAGCCCTCGGCGAACAGGTCCCGCGAGCGCCTGCGGACCGACGCGTCGACCGCCGGGTAGATCAGCATCTGGAACTTCGGCACCGCGCCGCCCGCCTTGACCGCCTGCAGCGCGGTCACCGCGGCCAGGTTGCCGCCCGCGCTGTCGCCGCCGACGGCGATCCGGTCAGGGTCGATGCCCAGCTCCGCGGCGTTCTTCACCGCGTAGGTGAACGCGGTCATCGCGTCGTCCACGGCGGCGGGGAAAGGGTGCTCGGGGGCCAGCCGGTAGTCGACCGACAGGACCTTCACCCCGGCCAGCTTCGCCAGGAAGCGGCAGACGTTGTCGTGGCTGTCCAGGTCGCCGACCACCCAGCCGCCGCCGTGGTAGTAGACGAGCAGCGGGGCGTCGTCGCCGAGGCCCTCCGGGGTGTAGAAGCGGGCCGGGACGGTGTCCTCGATGGTCAGGGCGCGCACGGTGATCGGCTCGATCGGCGGGCCGCTGACCAGCGAGCGCGAGTCGGACAGCCGCTTGCGCGCCTGCTCCGGGGTGCCGTTGACCAGGCGATAGCCCGAGGCTTTCTCCAGTACAAGGAAGAGCTGCGCGTCGAGCGCGAGCTCCTGCCCGTCGAGGCGGATCGGCTTGCCCGCGATGCGCCTGCGCAGTGACTTCGGCAGGGCGAGCAGGGCGCGTACGGCGGCGGACTGCACCGAGAGCGGCACTCGGTCCAACGGATTCGACATCTGGCCTCCTTGACTTCTCCGAGGGCACGTTACTTGCCGGTAGGGCCTGCGGACAGCCGCTCTCCGGGTGCGAGGATGGGGGCGTGACGGTGTCGGTGGTCGGAATCGGTGGGTCCCTGCGGCCGGACTCGCAGTCCGAACGCGCGCTGCGGATCGCGCTGGCCGGTGCCGCCGAGGCAGGCGCCAAGACAACAGCGCTTTCCGGCGTCGACCTAGTGCTTCCGTTCTATGACCCGGCCGTGCCCGAGCGTTCCCGCGAGGCGATGCGCCTCGTCGACGAGATCCGGGAAGCCGATGGCGTGATCCTGGTCTCACCCGGCTACCACGGGACCGTGTCCGGGCTGGTCAAGAACGCCCTGGACTACGTCGAGGACCTGCGCGACGACGCCCGCCCGTACCTCGACGGCCGCGCGGTCGGCTGCATCGCCACGGCGTCCGGCTGGCAGGCGTCGGTGACCACGCTGACCGCGCTGCGGTCGGTCGTGCACGCGCTGCGCGGCTGGCCGACGCCACTGGGCGCCGCGGTGAACTCCGCCGAGGTGCTCTTCGACGGCGCGGGCGAGTGCAGCGACCGCCAGGTCTCGACGAGCCTGCGGACCATCGGCCTGCAGGTCGTCGAGTTCGCCATCGCCCACGCCAACTGAGCTCGCGCTACCTGAGTCCGACCGCTCGCAGCGCGAAGTAGACCTCGATAAGCGACTGCTTGATCGTCTCCGCGACCACCAGCGAGCCGTGGCCCGCGTCGTACCGGTACATCTCGTACGGCGCGGCGCGCTCGGCCAGCCGGTCGAGGTAGTTGTCGATCTGCCGGATCGGGCAGCGCGGGTCGTTCTCGCCCGCCAGGACCAGCACCGGCACCTTCACCGCGTCGACGTAGGTGATCGGCGAGCACTCGACATAGGTGTCGTGCTTCTCGTCGGGCGAACCGCCGAACAGCGCGCGGTCGAAGGCGCGCAGCGGCTCCATCTCGTCCTCGTAGGCGGCCAGGTAGTCGGCCACCGGGACGCCCGCGACGCCCGCGGCCCACAGCTCGGGCTGGGTGCCCAGGGCAAGCAGGCTCAGGTAGCCGCCCCACGACGCGCCGTTGACCACGCAGCGTGCCGGGTCGGCCAGGCCGGACTCGACGGCCCAGGCGTGCACGGCGGCGACGTCGGCCAGCTCGGTCAGCCCCGGCCTGCCCTCGATGGCGTCGCGCCAGGCCGAGCCGTAGCCGGTGGAGCCGCGGTAGTTGACATGCACCATGGCGAACCCGGCGTCGAGCCACATGGCGCGGTAGGCGGAGAAGCGGTCCTCGTCGGCGGCGTGCGGGCCGCCGTGCAGGGTGAACACGGTCGGCAGCGGGCCGTCCGGCGCGTTCTCGGGGCGCGCGATGAGCGCGTGGACACGGCCGTTGGCGGTCTCCACGAACGCGTCGGTCAGCGGGGACGATCCGGGCGCGCGGTCGCCGGGCGGGGTGAGCAGCACGCGCTCGGTCCCGTCGGCGAACAGCGCGCGCACGACGGACGGCTCGGCGGCGTTGGACCAGGAGTACTCGACGGTGCCGTCCGGCCGCGCGTGCGCCGAGCCGATCGTGCCGGCAGGGGTGTCCAAAGTGGAGAGTTCGCCGCTCGCGATGTCATAGCGGTGCAGCGAGTTGCGCGCCTCATGGGTGTGCGCGACGAGCAGTGCCGTGCCGTCGGTGTACCAGTCGGCAGTGACCTCGCCTGGCAGGTCGAGCGTGATCTCCAGCTCGGTGTCGGCGGCGACGTCCCAGATCAGCAGCTCCTCGCGGCCGCGGCGCTCGTGCAGCACCAGCAGCCGCTGGTCGCCCGCGACCGGGCTGAACGCGACCGCGTCGAGCCCCTTGCCCTTGCCGTCCCACTTCTCGGCGACCGTGCTCGCGTTGCTCGTCGAGAGCACTCGCAGCGCCGGGTGGCGGTTGTCGCCGTGCTCGGAGTGCGCGATGGCCAGCAGCGTCTCGTCGTGCGACAGCGCGGCCACGCCTCCGTCGTGCTCGTTCTGGTAGACGATCTCTGCCTCGCCGCCGCCGCGGGTCAGGAAGACCGTCGTGCCGTCGTCATCGGCCACACCGATCGCGCACAGCTCGCTGCCGACCTCCAGGCCCGCCGGGTAGCCGGGCTTGGTGCCGGGCGCGGCGGGGACGGCGTCGGTCCCCGCGGGCCTGCCGCCGAACGGCTCGCTGACCCAGGTGCCGAACTCGTCGCCATCGGTGTCGGCGAACCACCAGATGTGCTCGCCGTCGGGGGTAAGGACGGCGTGCAGCGTGCCGTTAGGCCTGTCGGTCACCTGACGGTGCGTGTCAGTGGCGCGGTCCCACGAATAGACCTCCCACACGCCACTCGCGTTGGAGGTGTAGATAGTGCGGTCCGGCGCGTCCCAGGCCCAACTGGGCAGCGACAGCCGCGCGGCGTGGAACCGGGCTCGCCAGCGCGCCTCGGCGGCGTCGTCGGTGAAGAGACGGTCAGGGACCTCGGCGACAGGATGGTTGGTCACGGTAACGATCCTGCCAGGCGGGTACGCTCGGTCGCACGGTCCGCGACGGTGTGGGGGAGTCGGGATGGCTGGTCCGAGTCACCGGCGCTTGTGGATCCTGCTGTCCACGGTCGCCGCGCTGTTCGTCGGCGTCATCGTCTGGCTGGTCGTGGAGACCAACGCGGGCCCGGACCGGCGTCAGCCCGCGGCCGAGGACACCACGACGAAGACCGTGACGGCCACCGACGGCCGCAGCACGATCGCCGTGCCGTCGAAGTGGGCCCAGATGCCCGAGTCGCTGCAGGTCCCCGGCGCGGTCATCGCCCAGGCGCAGATCTACCAAGAGCGCTATCTGATGGTCGTCAGCGACGACAAGGCCCAGTTCAAGGACTTCGCCGACTACGAGGAGACAGCCGTTATCGCTGTCGAGGGACTCGGCGGGACCGTCATCGGCCAGCCGGAACCCACCGAGGTCGGGGGCCTCGCCGCGGTCCGCTACGAGCTGACCGGCGACTTCGAGGGCAACGAGATCGTCTACTGGTGCACGGTGATCGACGGTGCCCGCGGCTACCACCAGGTGCTCACGTGGACCCTGGCCGACCGTAGGGGTCAGGCCGAGCCCGCGCTGAGGACGGTCGTGGATTCCTTCCGCGAGAAGTAGTTGGCGGGTGTTGATCGCCACTAGGCTGTCGGAGTGACCTGGAAACTGGAAGTCGATGAGCGCGCGTGCGTGGCCTCCGGCCTGTGCACGGGGATCGCCCCCGACCACTTCGTCCTCGAAGGCCGCGCCGCCGCGGTAAGGCACGCGGAGATCCCCTCCGACAACGAAGACGTCCTGGACGCGGCCAACGGGTGCCCCGGAATGGCCATCTCGATCACCGAGAACGGGCGCGACGTGCTCGCCTGAATTGTCGTACCCCTTCGGTAGTTTCTCTTGTGAGACAAGGGATTTCGAGGGGAGCCCGATGATCCACCGCACGCCTGCCATGATCGCCACCACCTCGTTCGCCGAGTACGCCACGAGCGACCGGACCCGCCGCACGCAGATCGTCACCGGCCGCTCCGCGCTGCCGACGGTCGACTTCTACGGCCCGATCTTGCGCGCGCTGCGCCAGGCCGCGGCATCCGACGAGCCGGAGCCGCTGCTGTCGGCCGCCATCGACGCCACGGAACTGTCCGGCCAGACCCGCGCGTACACCGAACTGTCCGACGGCTTCCTTACCTGGTGGAAGCGCACCCGCGCGACGCTGACCGCCACCGGCTCCAGCAACCTGCGGGTAGGGGATGTGGACGTGACGGTCACCCCACACCTGGGCATGCGGTCGTCGGCGGGGGAACAGGTGGTCTTGTTTCACCTGAAGGAACAGCCACTGACCAAGGACGCGGCCAACGCGGCGTTGCGCGTCCTGCAAATCTGCATGTCAGACCTGCTTCCCGGCGCGACTCCGCTGGTCGTCGACCTGCGCCGAGCCCGCGAATTCCGGCTGGCCCGAAACACCAACGTCGAACGCCTCGACGCCTGGCTCACCGCTCAGGCCGCCGCCCTGGCCACCCACCTGGAGGAATCGGCGTAGGCCGGGGGTCGACGGGGCTGCTTGTCGTGGACAAGCAGCCCCGTCACTCCACCCGGTCGGCGACGATCCGCGCGCACTCCATCGACTCGGCGTGCGTGGTGTCCACTTCCAGGTCGTAGACCACCGCCTGGTGAACCAGTTCCGCCTGCGCCGCGGCCATCCCGGGAACCCGATCACCCCGCGCGATCTCCCGGCCCGCGGCGACCGCGCTGTCGCACCGGACCCCGACCCACAACACCGGCAGCCCGACCAAGGCGTCCAGCCAGCGCCGCTGCGAGGCCGCTCCACCGAGGAACACCTCATCGACGATGACCCGGGCCCCGGCCCGAGCCATCGCCGCGATTCCCGCGATCCACGCGTCTTCCAGCTCCCGGAACCCAGCCCCGACCGCCACCGCGCCGTCGGGCGCGAACTCGATCCCCGCGTCCGATTCCCGCATCGACGCGGGCATCGCCTCGATCAGCGTGTCGACGCCGAAGACCAGCCACGGATCGGGCAGCACCGCTTGCAGGCACCGGGCGATCCCGGACTTGCCCGAGCTGGAGCCGCCGCTGAGCACGATCACTCGGATCTCGGAGATGGCTACACCCGTTCCAGTGGAAGGTGAGGCAGGGCAGGCGGTTCAGCCCGAATCAAGTCGCCGGGCTCGACCCGCCCGCCTCGCAGGACGACGCCCATGATTCCGGCTTTGCGCACGAGCTGACCATCGGCGTCGAGGTGGGCGACCTGCTTGAGCAGTCCTGACTGGAAGCCATTGATCTGCGCACACGGGTTGCGCAGCCCGGTCACCTCGACGACAGCGTCGGCGCCGATCCGCAGGAGTGTGTGCCGGGGCAGCGCCAACAGGTCGATCCCGCGCGTGGTGATGTTCTCGCCCAACTGCCCTGGCTCGACCGCGAATCCCGCGCCTGCCAGCTCCTCGAACAGCTCCTCGTGCAGCAGGTGCACCTGGCGCAGGTTCGGTTGAGTCGGGTCAACGGCCACCCGCGAGCGATGCTTGACGGTCACTCCCGCGTGCGCGTCCCCCTCGACGCCGAGCCCGGTGAGCAAGGTGATCGACTCGGTGACGGGCTTGCTGAACCGGTGCTCACCATCCCGCGAGACCGCGACGACTGTTTCAGGCATCGGTCCTCACATAGGTTCGCCCGGCGACGGTGGTGGCAACCAGAGTGGCAGTACTTCGAATCGTAGATTATCGAGAGTCGCCCGACATGGTGATCCAGGACTGCGCGGGTTTGGCGTCGCAGGGCTGGGCTTACAACTCGTCGACCAGCCAGTTGGTCGGCAAGGACGGCAAGTGCCTGGACACCACCAGCGGTTCCTCGGCGGACGGCACGATCGTGCAGGTCACCACGTGTGACTCGGGCGCGAACAAGAAGTGGACGCTGCAGTCCAACGGCACGATCACGGGCATCGGCGGCAAGTGCCTCGACCTGATCAACGGCTCGGTCATCGGCGGCACCAGGCTGCAACTGTGGATCTGCAACGGAAGCGCTGCCCAGAAGTGGGTGCTCTAGCCCGATAGTCCACGGCCTGTCGACATGCGTCGGCGGGCCGTCGGGTTTTGTCAGGCAGGCGTCCGCCGATCCCGCGAATTCCGCCTCGCCCACAACACCAACACGGACCGCCTCGACGCGTGGCGCCTCTGCCTTCGCAACCCACCTACGCGAAACGGCGTAATCCGGCCCGATGAGGGAACTCGGCCGCCGGTCCGATCGTAGGTCGGACGAGGTGATTCCATGAGCGACGATCCAGTCGAGCAGATCCCGTTCAACACCGTTCGCAACGACCGCCTACGCGGCGGGATGAAGCCAGTACTCGAGTGCGGACTGTTCCACCTGCGCACGGAATCCGAGTGGACCGAGAGGTGGGCCGCCGCGCGGATAGGCGGCCCACTCCCGGAGATCGACTGGCCGCGCGACACCCTCATCGCGATTGTCGGCAGCGTCCCAGACACCTCGTGCAACCTCAGAATCAAGTCGCTGACCAAGCGAGGCTCAACCCTCGACGTCGACGTCGAAACCACGTCGACCCACCGCGGCGCCGCAACCGTCGTCAGTCGCGCCTGGCACGTCGTCGCCATCCGCCGAGCGGAGATCGACCAGCTGAACCTCATCACCCCGAACCGCGGTGACTGGATGTTCCAGAAACGAGATCAGGCCCTGTTCGCCAAAGCGGACAGAGCCTGATCTACGTCGGGGTGACAGGATTTGAACCTGCGACCTCTTCGTCCCGAAGGCAAGTTCCATGATCTCTGGCGTCGGTGTTTCAGCAGGTAGATACCGGTATGGCGTCCGTACGCGTCCGCTCGTGTGCGCCCGCGTTCGCACCGGTTGTCAGGCACTTGGTCAGGCGTGGCGTGCCGACGCGCTGACCTAAGCGGGGCTCGACACGGGTACGTCCTCACCGCGTGGCCGCAACGCGTGGCGTGGGACGAGTTGGTCACGCAAGGACACTGTGCGCTTGCGGCCGTCCGCATACGTGATATCGAAGTTGACCACGCCGATCCAGTCGCCATCCACGCTCTGGAACCACCCGTGCAACAAGCCCGGCACCTCACCTGTCAGTTCGAGGCCGTCCGGCACGACGCTCCGCGGCTGGCCCGGCATTCGCGCGAACAGGACGTTGAGGCGTACCCACACGCGGGTCATGGTCGGCGTTCGGCCGTGAAGGTTTGTCGCCGGTCCATCGCGTGTAAGGCGTGCTCAGCATGAGTCGATCCTAGAACATGTGTTCGATGATCGGCGGTGCGCTTCATTCGCCCATGTTCACTCAGGATGCTGACTCGCCACGTCGGGTATGACGGCTACAGTCATGGCATGTCGGTCGAGAAGCGCGAGCAGGTGTTCATCAGCAGCACGTTCAAAGACCTGGTGGAGGAGCGCCGCGCGATCACGCAAACCCTCCTTGAGGCGGATTGTTTCCCGGCTGGCATGGAGCTCTTTCCTGCCTCGGACACGCAGAAGTGGGACCTCATCAAAGGGGTAATCGACCTCTGCGACTATTACGTGGTCATTGTCGGCGGGCGTTATGGCTCGGTCGACGCTGAGGCTGAATTGTCCTACACTGAGATGGAATTCGACTACGCCGTAAGTAAAAAGATCCCAGTAATGGGCTTCCTTCACGGCGATCCAGGCAAGCTCATCGGTGAGAAGTTGGACCTGGACCCAGAATTGCGAAAGAAGCTGGACGCCTTCCGGCAGAAGATCGAGGCCCGGATAGTCAAGTATTGGCTCACGCCGGGTGACTTGCCTGGGCAAGTAGCACTTGCCGTCATGCAGATCCGTAAATCACATCCGGCGGTTGGTTGGATCAGGGCTAGTGAGGCGATGACCCCGGAGGTCAAGGCCGAACTCGCCGAGTTGCGCGCCAAGGTCCGCGAACTAAAGGCGGATTTGAAAGATGAGCAGCGCCAGCACAGCGTGGGGGTAGACCCCTCAGAGCTCGGACAGGGCGACGAGCGGATCGATCTTGACTGCACTGTGAAGTTCCACTGGAAGAAAACCCTCGATGCTGGCAAGGCGTATGTAGGCAATCAAATTGGCGCGCTGTGGACCGTAAAGCCGACCTGGAACCAGGTCTTCAGGCACCTAGGGCCGGAATTGATGGACGAGGCATCCGAAGACTACCTGCATGAGCGCCTCTCAGCGCTGTGCCTCGAAATGGCGCGTGAGGATTTGCTGAGCGGCAAGGAGCGATACGAAGTGGATCGAGGTCAAGCCGCCGGAGGGGGTGAGTCTAAGAGTGCCGATGATGAAGGCCGCGACCCAATCGGAGATGTGTACGCGGCCGAGGTCACGATTGAGAGTTTCAACGACGTAAAGGTGCAGTTCGCGGCCCTCGCCTATATTGAGAAGGGTGTGAAACGGCGGCCGGGAAGCGACACGAGCACCTACTGGCTGCTCACTGAGCGCGGTCAACAACACTTGCTGCGAATGCGCGCGATCCGCAAAGCGCCTACGCCGGCGGTTGTTGAGACGGGAAGCACGCCCGGGACCAGTTGATGGCTCGTTGAGAATGCTCGCCTATTTCGCTGAGCGGGCGGCCCCTTCGGATCACCCGCTCAGCGTTTCCTGGAGTGGAACCTAAAAGTCCAGTCCACCTAGACGCCGCTCTGCGACGGGCTCAGGTCCTGCCCGATCAGATACGTAGGAAGGGCATTTCTTGCTTCGCGGCCGTAACCAGCGCGGTGAATGACTGGGGCGTCAGGTTTAGCTTGCCGCCACTCCGGTTCTTCGTGTCACGGACTGCGCTGTCCTTCGCGCCGTAAGCAACTTCAATGCAGTCGTTGTTTGGCTGGCTGAACGTGCTTGTACGCCACCTTAACTGATCAGTCATCGTCCCTGCTCCACGTAGGACGCCCCCTCCCGGATGAGCGCTGCCGACTCTTCCACCGTCAGCGCCAGGGACAGGGCGTCATCGAACGTTGCGGCGAACTTGGCTACGTCGTTCGCCTTCTCGATCCATTCTCCTCCTCCCGGATACTCCAGGTACACAGCGTCAACGTCGTCGTCTGGCTCGTCGAAGCTCAGGATCGTGACCGCGCCCGCCATCACGCCGTACTCGCCAGCGCCGAACGGGATCACGCGGATCGTGAAGTTGGGTAGGCCGCTCAGTTCGAGCAAGTAACGGAGTTGTTCGGCCATCACCGCGGGACCGCCGATGGCGCGGCGGATCGCAGCCTCATCGAGCAGCGTCGTGAACTCCAGAGCGTCTGGACCGTGAAGGCGCTTCTTGCGGATCTCCATCGAACTCGCGTCGCGTTCGGTGTCCGCGTCCGCAGCGATGAAGCGCGACATCGTGCGGTACATGGCCGCTCGATACGCAGGTGTCTGGAGCGGTCCCGGCATCAAGATCTGATGGAGCGATCGAGCCGCCTTCGCGTCGTTCCACGCCTTGACGAACGCGCGGTACTTCGGAGGCATGGCCGTGGAGTGCTCCAGCGAAGTCGCATCCTGCCGAGCCTCCTCCCACAGGTCTTCGGCGTGCTTCCGCTGGGCAGCGTTCGCGCGATAGAAGCCGAGCATCGCCGTGAGGCTGACGAAGTCGCAGAGACTGTGCCCGTTCTCGATCCGCGACACAGTGGATGGAGTCTTGCGAAGCAGGTGGGCGACCGCATCAGGCTTGAGTCCGGCTGCCTCTCGCAACTCGGCAAGGTATCTGCCCAGCTTGCGCTTTCGGCGTGTCTGAACGCTTGGCATCGATCCTCCTGATAGGCGCGTTGAACCCTACCGTCACAGACCGGCTACCAGCCGTCACTCCATCGGTGCAATGCGCTGGTGCATTGCACCAGCTACAGTTGGTGCCGCTGGCGGGCACCGGAGCGTTAGCGCGAGTCAGATCGTCCCGACTTGCGGCTGACGCACTCTTCCCCGGTGTCCGCTGGCCCAAAGCGGGCAGGGCAGGGACATTTCCTCCCTGTCCTGTCCGCCCGCTCAGCTGGAGGTACCGGATGTCGGGCGAACATTCTCCGGGCGCAAGCAGGACCGCGAGAAGGACACGTCTGCCTATGCTTTGGCTTACCTGTCTCGATAAGCAAGATCACGCGATCTCCCACGAGGATTTCGCGGCTTCAACCTCGGGGGAATACGTCGCACTCTGCGGAGCGCGCGTGCTCCCCGCGTCGTCATTTTCGGCACCCCGTCCACCGTGTTCGGCGTGCGGGAAACTCGTTCTCTCCTGGTCGCGGAGAGGCTGCGTACAACCAGAGCGACCGGTTTCAAAGCGTCGATCGCCCCTCCGCTATTGGCGGTCTTGGCGATGCCGAAACGGTGGCCACAAATGACGGAAACCGAACTGGTTGCCCTGCCTGTCACGGTGTTTCACCTGCCGTCAGGCGCGGCCCACATTGCTCCCGTCTCGTTCCCTTTCGATCCGGATGCGCTGCTCAAGACCTGGTGCGGAGTAGGCGCCAGCTACGCCCTGGCGGCGCCCGTCACGCCAGGCGATATTGGCAACGTCGAACTGTGCCTGACCTGTTTGCAGTCCGCGCCAGTAATGCCACCGGATAAGAAGTGACTTCCGACGACTGGTTCTTCCTGAGCTACCTGGCGACTCTTCTATTCGGACCACTCGTGATCGACTGGGTTCTTCGGAAGAGGTCGGGATCTGAAGAACGCAACAACTCGACTGGCGAGACAAGCAATAGCTATTCAACGCGGAAGGGAGCGGACTAGTGGACGAGCCCGACTCCTCCTCAGCTCTGCTGTTCTTGCGTCTGCGACCTGGGCCAGGTGTCCGGGAGACCCAGCGTGTTGTGCACGTCGTTCCCATTCCGAAGACTGACGGCGCTCTCCCGGAGGCGCTAACGGCCTGGTGCGGCGAACTCATTGCCCCGCGATCTACTGAGCTAGTCGCGCCATTCGAGGGGATGCCTTGTGAGCGGTGTTTGGCCAACTCCCCCACGCCAACGGGCGTCCTAATCCGAACCGCCGCTGTTGCCGACACAACCAGCCCACTGATAACTCACGCCTTGGAATTTCTGGATGGTCGTGATGGCTGGGACGAGTCGCCAGAAGGTGAGTGGGTGTTTCAGTGGAGCTTCGCCGGCCGACCGCATCCACGGACTTTCCCGTTGAACGATCTGACCGCGCGAGTCTCCGGCGACAACCGCGGCCAGGTGATCCTCACCGTGCTGACGATCGGGGTTACGCACGGGTGCACCGCACATGCGTCTCTGCGGCACGCCTTCGTGTTCCCAGACACGGGCCTCCCTCATGCGCTCACCGAGTTCGAGCGTGCGGCCCACGCCGTAGATCTCGCCGACCTTGCCGTCTGCACCCTGTTCGGCCCCTGCGCGGAACGGATCATCGCCAACGAACAGCAGATCGCCAGTTCTTCGGGCGTCTCGTGACTGCCATGCGACACCCCCCAAGCCTGCCTCATCCCGGTATGCCACCTCAGAAAGCGACCTAATCCGTGCGAACCAGTCCGACGCCACCGACTGCACACCTTCAGTACAAACACGTCTCCGGTCTGATCATCGGCAGGGCAATCGCTCGCGCCGTCGCCGATGCGGGCATGGACTACAGCACCCTGGGCAAGGGCATCGGCATTTCCACGGCGGGCGTCTCACGCATGATCAACGGCCAGCGCCTCACGCCTCTGGCGGACGTCGCCGCCGCTCTCGCCTTGTGTGGCGTCACGGGGGACCGCCGCAAACGACTGCTCTGGATCGCCGAGGAGCGACGGTCCAAGCGCGATGGGCTATTGCTGGACTACGGCGCTCCCGACCAGGTCGACACCACGACGCTCACCGACCTCGAAACCATCGCCACCACCATCACCGCAGTAGCCCCGGTCGGACTGCCGCACCTGCTCGACACCCAACAAACCCTCACCCCGCGCAGGGGCACCCACTACCGGTTCCTACTCACCCGTCACGCCTTGACCCATCCGCCTGAGGGCCGAACCCATCGACTTTCCCACCTGGTCCACCTCACCGACCGACCCGACATCGACATACGGATCACCGACACGCCCCCCGACGGGGAACCCTTCCAACTCATGGCTTTCCCCGACGCACCTCCCGCCGTCGCTATCCGCCTTCGTACCGCCCTACTGTTCACCGACCGCGCTGACACCGTCGCCACGTACACCGAACACACCAGCACGCTCATCGCCAACGCGTTCAATCGTGAGGCGTCGCACCGCCTGATCCGCAATCTCGCCACCTGACACACAAGGCCGGGCTCCCGCTCGGGGTTCAACTGACGATCGTCACCCGTTGGCAGCAGCACGACAAGCGCCCACGTGGCCACCGATGTTGCCGAACCCCTAGCGGGGGACCTGGGTGGCCAAGATCGCTGTCTCATGTCAAGCAACCGCCAAAGTCAGGCCGTAGCCTCAGTTCGTACGCGAACGAGAGGCCCGAAGGATGGCGGCAGGCACGGCGTTCACGCTGGGGCGAGCTAAGAGCGCTCTGCTCTCCGTATGCCAGTCGCGCAATATTGACTTCGCCGACGCCGTTCTCGCCCGGTTCGGCGAGAATGCGACGTTCACGATCGAGGGTCATTCCCTTGTCGTCCGCGTTGGCCGGTCAACCCTCGCAGCCGAAAAAGAGGCAAATGTAGCCCGCTGGCTTGAGGCGAACCGATTTCCGGCGGCCAGACTGGCCAAAGGGTTCGACCGCCCGATTGTCGCGGCCGACCTCCCAGTGACGCTGTGGGAGTACCTACCACCAGGCGATGAGCCGATTAGCTCACGAGAGTTCGGCACAGTCCTCCGCGAGCTGCACGAACTGCCAGCGCCAACAGACTTCCAACTTCCTGCCTTCGAGCCGCTTCCCAAAGTCCCAGGTCGGCTAGAGAACATCAGGCCCGGATACCTGTCCGCGGATGAGTTCGGCTTCCTGGCAGCCCGAACGGCCGAGTTGAACGAGAAGTTCGCACGCCTCGACTTCCCCCTGCCCAGCGGGCCAGTCCACGGGGACGCACATCCCGGGAACCTGCACAGGACGTCTGATGGCAGCATCCACCTGATCGACTTCGAGGACTTCGCCATCGGCCCTAGGGAGTGGGATGCTGCGGTCCTTTCCGTCCGCCATCAAGCCTTCGGATGGGAGACGGATGAGGACTACCGGCAATATGTAGACGCCTACGGCTTTGATGCATCGACTTGGCCCGGATTCCCCGTGCTCCGCGCGGCGCGCGAGCTGAACATGACAACCTGGCTTGCTCAGAAGCTCGGTGAGTCACCGCAGGTCGATGCCGAGATTCATCGAAGGATCGCGGATCTATGCGACGATCAATTTCCCCGAACTTGGCAAGTTTTCTAGGGGTATGAGCCCGCGAGCGAAGTCGAAGAACTCCCGGACCAGCGGATCCCGGACGTGAAGACTGAGCCGCGTTCCGAAGTTGTCGAGGTAGGACAGCACTCGATACGACTTGAGCTGCGCAGCGGTCTCGACTACCGACCGAGCCACCTCCAGCGCTTGGTCCAGCTCGCCCGCGAGTACGTGAGACGTCGCCAGGACCGTTCGACAGAAGGACAGGCTTCTCACGAAGCGGGCCTTCGATTCCCGGATCGAGGCCGCGGCGTGGTGGTTGGCCAGTTCAGCGTTTCCCAGGTCGCGGAAGCAGTGGGCGAACTCGGCGTGCAGCTCCGCCGCGTCGAAGTAGCGGATCCACTCCGGGTCGTTTTCCGGGTTTCCCTGCCCGTGCCACGTCTCCGCGGTGACCAACGCGTTGACCGTGTCGGCCTGCTTCCCCATGGACGCAAGTGCACGCGCCTCCATCGCGTAGAAGAGCGCCATTGTCGTGGGAGTGGCGAAGCCGCTCGCACCCTTGTACGCCGCGCGCGCCAAGTCGGCAGCGCGTTGGTAGTGGCCCAGGAAGTTCGCCTGGTGTGACATTCCCGAGAGGATGCGCCCGCACAGCGGCTTGTCATTCGCTGCTTTGGCAAACCTGAACGCCTGGGTGAGGTATCGCTGGGCCAGGCCGTGTGCGCCCGTGTCGTATGCCGTCCAGCCCGCAAGCCGCGTGAGCGCGGCGACTTCGCGGAAGTACTCCCTGCCTACAGGGTCGTGCGGCGAGACGTGCGGGATGTTGGGCAGCACCTCAGCGTCAAGGAACGACGCGACCATCGACTTGGGGCGACCGCCGCCGTACTTGTAGTCGAAGGTGCTGAACATCGCGGTTGCTTCGCGCACAGCATCGACGTCGATCAAGGTGATCGGCCGCGGTTCAGAAGGCGGGCGGGACTTGTCCTCGTCGGAGTCCATCAGCCAACGGACAACCAGGCCGCTCCACGCCTCAGGCACCACGTTGAGGGGTCCAGCCTGTTTGGGCGCGCGCAGCTCGATGTCAGTGATGACCCTCAGCGCGACGACGCTTTCAGCGACTTCGTCCGGGTACTCGATGCCGACGTCCGCGGTTACCGGCGCGCAGTAGCCGATCTCCTCAAGGCTGACAGTCCGGCCAAGCATGGACCCAAGAACCTTGGCGATGAGTTGGCACGTACGTGGGTGCGGCTGCCTGGTCACCCCGTCCAACCAGCGCTTCACGGCGACGTGGTCAGCACGGACAGGCTCTCCGCCGTCCGACTCGCTGAGTTCGCGGATGCGGCGCGCAAGTCCCTTGTTTGTCGCTCCCGCTTGCTGCATCACCGCAGCTAGAAGCGCGTTCGGCTCCCGACCTTGATCGACCACGCCATTAGTAAAGCACCCCCATGCACCCCCCGGTGCCTAAATGCACCCTCTCGTACACCCTGATAGACCCCCGCCTCCGCGCGGTTTCCTTGTCCCATGAGCGACAACGAAGAACCGAAAAACCGGTTCGGAGTAGCCACAAAGGCAGTCGCCATAAGTGGAGGAAATCGAAATGGCGAAGAACAACTTCCCCATGATGAAGAGCGGCAGCGGCCTGGGCGGCAAGCTCATTGGCCTGCTGGTTCTCGCGACGGTTCTGACTTTGGTCGTCAAGTACCCGTCCGAGTCCGCGGGCTGGCTCAGCGGCGCGGCCACCATGTTCGGCAAGGTGGTCGACGGAGTGGTCGCATTCTTCCGGGCTTTGTTCGGCTAATCAGTGTTCAGCCGCTTCTCAAGCTCCAAAAGTCGTTCTCGGATCTCGTCTATGGCTTGCCAGAGCTGCGCCTCTCCCCCATCGGTGGACTGGTCAGCAACAGCAGTCAGATGGGTCCGGACGAACGAGCCCTTCCCGTGGCGAATGACCACCAGGCCCTCATCCCGCAGCTGGGCGATCGCGCTCTTGGCGGTGCCCATGGCGACCTCCCAGTCAGCCGCCAGCTCTTGATAGGTCGGGAGCTGCGCACCTGGCGGGTACTTCCCAGACTCGATGGCTTTCCGCAGGTCAGAGGCTATCTGCTGATACGGCGCCCGCGGGTCATCGGGATCGCGTGTCGTCATGAGGCCAATGGTAGGTCAGATACCTCAGATAGGTGAGTTCAGTTGAGTGAGTTGACAGAGTTAGTTCTCTGCCCCTACGTTCGGCCGCAGGCCAAGACCGTCCCCGATGACGGGGACCGACACCCAGGAGCAACACCCATGGAAACGCCACTGCCGCCCGTGACCTTCGCGCCCGATGGCTTGTACGAGTCCGACATCGACGCGCTCATCGCGGAGTTCCCCGCAGCGTTCGCCCAGGCCGACGCCAAGGCGCAGCCGACGTCCCGACTGGTCGACGGCAGCGCGGAACACCGACGTCGTCGGAGGATCGCCCGCCAGACCGTCAACGTCGCGCTTCGTACCGCCCGTCAGGCCCCGTTCGTTCCCGACGACCAGGAGGCCGCGTGATGACCGCGAACACGATCGTCACCCGATCCGGTGACCACTCCGCCAAGACTGCCCACCGGATCGGGGCTCCCAACCACCACGACAACGCCGGAAGTGGAGAGACCCCAATGCTAGAGCGACCCGGTCAGGCCCTCGGCATCTGCGACATGCCGGAACACCTGCACCAGTTGGCTGACTTTCTGCTCATGAACGAGTTGCCCGACGCCTACGTTTCCCTCAGCAACGGGAGCGCGACGGTCATCGTGGAGTCCAAGCGCGAGTTGGACGCCTGGGCACAGGCGATCGGAACCACCTGGGCCAACGTCTACCCGACGTCGGCAGGCGCTCACGTCACGGTTGACGGTCGAGTCGGAGCCGTTTGGGTCAAGGCGTGCCTTGCCGTGGACGCAACGGACCTGGGCTCGTACGCACCTAGCAAGCGAACCGCCTTCCCGCTGGCGGAACTCGCCTTCGTCGGGGCTGATGCCCGATGACCAGCACCTACCCGACGCCAGTTGAAACGATCGTGGACCGGCTGTTGGATCAGGTCCGAAAGTCCGGCGACTTGCCGACCCGCAACCAGATCATGAAGGAGTTCAGGGTCGGCGCCCCGAAGGCCGCACGCGTGCTGGACGAACTCGCCGACCGGTCGGAGGAGCGCACCGTCTCCGATCCGCCAACCGTCCCGATCCCGGTTCTGAGGCTGGATCCGGACCCAGTTCCGGCAGACCAGTCACCTTTGCCCGCGCAGGAAGTTCCGCCGCTGGTCACGGTGGCCGGACCTCCGGACACGGCAACGCCCGCCGACGCACGGCCGCGCCGGTCGCGGCTTCCCCGACACTGGCCGCTGCTGTTGCTGGCCGCGCCTGCCTTCGTCTCGATCTGGGGCGGCTGGGTGGGCCTGGGTCAGATGGCGGGGTTCGGTCAGATCACCTTGCTGCCGGGGATCGCGGACGGCCTGACGCTGGACTCGTCCATCACGCTGCCCATCGGAGTCGAGACGTACGCCGCGTATGCCCTGCGGGTCTGGCTGTCGGGGAGCTATCCGCCTGGGGCGACCAAGTGGGCGAAGTGGTCCGCGATCGGATCGCTTGTCCTCGGCATGGCCGGACAGGTGGCCTATCACCTGATGTCGGCCGCGCAGATGGACGCGGCTCCGTGGCAGATCACGACCTTGGTCGCCTGCCTGCCCGTGGCCGTACTCGGTTCGGGTGCCGCGCTTGCCCACTTGACCCACACATCCGAGAAGGGAGCCTGACTATGAGCACGACTCAGCACGGCGCAATCGCGCCGGATGACGACCGCGGGATGGTCATCGAGTTCCCGGGATCGGGCGTTCGTGAAGTAGCTCCGCCCACACCGGAAGTCCCAACGGCCAGCGACGCTGACGACGAGATCGAGTCCGCCCCCTCACCGGTCGTGGACTCAGGAGTTTCGAGCGACGGCTTCACCTGGCTGGATCGGCTCCGCACCCAGGAGCGGCTTCCGGTGATCCCGACCTACCTCAGGTCGGTCACGGAAGCCAAGGAAGCCGCGCGTTGGGTCGGCAAGCACTACACGCACAAGGTCGGCTATCACGCCGCCCGTTCACCGCTGTACGCGCTGAAACTGGTGATCCGCTCCCCGCGTGGGCTGATCCTGCTCGCCGCGATGACCGGCCGGTACGCCATGGACAAGGAAGGGGTAGCCGCTCGGTCGGCGACCGCGACCGCGGACAAGGCTGACCTGTACCTCAAGCTCTCCCAGCAGCGCGATCGGCGAGTCACGTTCCGCCTGTTCATGCTCGGGGTCGTCGCAACTGTGGGCATCGCGGTCATGTTCGTCTTGCCCAACGTGCTCCCGGGGTGGGTGCTTTGGACGTGCGGTCTGATCGCGATCGGCTTGCTGGGCAAGTTCGGCAGCTCGAAGGATCAGCCTGTCGTCTCCTCCCGCGCAGTCATCTCCACGCAGGTCCAGAAGCTCACCAGCGACAACGTGATCGCGGCACTGTCGGTTCTCGGCATCGCGGGCATCAACCAGGCCCTAGCCAAAGACGGCAACGCAATCGCGTTCACGGCGCCCATCACCCGGGATGGTCCCGGGTGGCGCGCGGACGTTGACCTCCCGCGTGGTGTGACGGTGGGGGAGGTCATCGAGCGTCGGCCCAAGCTCGCGTCCGGTCTGGGGCGTCCGCTCGGCTGTGTCTGGCCGGAAGGCAACGCGGAAGTCCATCCGGGCCGGATGGTTCTGTGGGTCGGAGATCAGGACATGTCGCGGTCCAAGCAACCGGCGTGGGCGCTGCGCAAGCCGGGAACGGTCGTGGATCTGTTCAAGCCTCAGCCGTTCGGGACCGACCAGCGTGGCCGATGGGTCGACGTGACGCTGATGTTCGTCGCGATGATCATCGGCGCGATTCCGCGCATGGGTAAGACGTTCACCCTCCGAGAGCTGTTGCTCATCGCCGCGATGGACCCGCGTGCGGAGTTGCACGTGTACGACCTCAAGGGCACTGGCGACTTGTCCCCGGTCGCACCGTGCGCCTATCGGTACCGAGCTGGCGACGACCGCGGTGACATCGCCTATGGCATCGCCGACCTTCGCGCTCTGCGGAACGAGTTGCGTCGGCGAACCAAGGTGATCCGTGAGCTTCCGAAGGATCTGTGTCCGGAGAACAAGGTCACCCCGGAGTTGGCCGGCAACAAGACGCTTGGCCTGCACCCGATCGTGATTGGTGTTGACGAGTGCCAGATCTGGTTCGAGGACCCGGAGCACGGCAGGGAGATCGAGGAGATCTGTACCGACCTGGTCAAGCGCGGTCCTGCTCTCGGCATCGTTCTGATCCTGGCTACCCAGCGGCCTGACTCCAAGAGCATCCCGACCGCGATCAGCGACAACGCCGTTCTCCGCTACTGCTTGAAGGTCACCGGCCAGGTCGCGAACGACATGGTTCTGGGCACGTCGTCCTACAAGGACGGCACTCGGGCGACGACGCTTTCCTTCCGGGACAAGGGAATTGGCTACCTGAAGGGCGAAGGCGACGAACCGCGCATCGTGCGTGGTGTCTACATCGACGGTCCGGACGCTGACCAGCTCGGCCAGCGGGCACGTGCCGTGCGCGTCGCGGCGGGACGTCTGTCCGGCTACGCGGCCGGTCTGGACATGACCGAGCAGGACCAGGCCGACGAAGGCAGCACGCTGCTCGCCGACGTGCTGACCGTGTTCGGCGACGGCGACAAGGCGTGGTCTGAGTCGATCGTCGATCGCTTGGCCGATCTCCGTCCGGCCACCTACGGCCCATGGCGCGATCTGTCGAGCGGAGCCGCCAAGGCGACACAGCTCGCGTCCGCACTCAAGCCTCTTGGTGTCGCCACCAAGCAGGTTTGGGGAACCGATCCGGCGACCGGCAAGGGAGCGAACCGGATGGGCCTCTCCCGCGAAGCCGTAGCCGACGCCATGGGCTAGCTGTCACACCTTGTAACTGACTGCTCAATCTGAGCGTCACCGGAAGCGGCTCTAGGTCTAGTACCTACCCCCTCTAGACCTAGAGCCCCTTCTAGGCAGCCAAATCACCCCTGATCAGCGCCCTAGTTCCTAGTGGCGCTGGCCGAACACACCCAAAACAGCCAGGAGACAGCCAGATGGACACCCCCAACAGCATGGTCGGCACCCTGCTCCTCGTCGGCCTCCTGCTCACCCTCGGTTACGCCTCGTCGTGCGCGATCTACCCGTACAAGGCGTGTCGGGTGTGCAGCGGACAAGGCCAGTTCCAGTCCCGCTTCCTGCGTGCCATCCGCGATTGCCGTCGGTGTGGCGGATCGGGCAGGCAACTCCGCGCCGGTCGCCGTGCCTACAACGCGTGGGTTCGTCACCGCGGGCACCTGCGGTCCGACCGCCGTCAGCGCGACCCGGACAACCGGGACGAGCGCTGATCACCCACTCCACAACTCGAAGGAACCCACGATGACTTGCCCAACTGATCTCGAATCCGTCGTTCTCGGTATCTCGATGCAGCTCACGCCGAACCTGGCAGCCCCGCAGCTCGCGCGGGTCGACGTCCGCGACTTCGTGGACTGGCGCGCGGCGGCCGTGGCCGAACTGCTCGTCTCCGCGATCCGGGCCGGACTGCCGTCGCTCAACCCCGCGACGCTGGTCGGCTACGCCCTGAGCCACGGCGCCGTCTCCGGAGAACATCGACTCTCCCAAGTCAGCAAGTGGATGGCAGGCGCGTACTCCTGCCCAGTCCCAGGGATCGCGCTCGCGTACCACGTCGATCTCCTGATCGAGGCGTCGTACCGCCGCGCCGCTGCTGAATACGCGGCCTCGATCCACCAGGCGCGTCTGGCCAACTCACTGGACACATTGGACGACCTGATCCACAGCGGGTTCTCCCGCCTTGTCCTGCACCGCAACCGAATCCAGCCCTGTTCTGCCAACACGGAGGTAGCCGCATGAGCGCCAAGACCAACGAAGGCGCTTCGCTGTTGGACGAGCTGCACGCGGCGTTGCTGCGCTACGTCGTGGTCCCGACGCCGCAAGCCGCTGACGCCGTGGTCCTCTGGATCGCTGCGTCTCATGTCCAGCCCGCTTGGGCGCATGCCCCGCGGCTTGTGATTCGAGGCCCGGAGAAGCGGTGCGGGAAGTCGCGTCTGCTCGACATCGTGGAAGCCACGTGCCACGAACCGTTCATCACGGTCAATTCGTCGTCGGCAGCTG
>Ga0247823_10001102_pt1 | contig 22624 bp, 35 predicted proteins | sample 13C_PalmiticAcid_2_FD_192426 | JGI IMG/M metagenome (GOLD analysis project Ga0247823, IMG submission 192426) | Soil microbial communities from agricultural site in Penn Yan, New York, United States - 13C_PalmiticAcid_Day30 | ecosystem: Environmental > Terrestrial > Soil > Agricultural land... | reverse complement strand
CCTCAGCCGCCCCCGTACTCCCCCGAAGGCGGCCACTTTTATACCCCCGCTCCCCCCGTCTTTCCCGGCCTGGACGTCAGGCCTCGACTGGGCTCCAAGTAGGTCGCACTTCACATCTCTGCCGTTATGATCCCGCTATCCCATGGCGCATCCGTTCCCCCCAGTCGCTTACGGCGGTAGCAGTAGCACGGCCGGCCAGGGCATGGGACATGCCCATCGGTCCACAACATTACCACATCCGGGGACGCACCTGAGCACGCGCGAGCTCTACACGTCGGCGACGCCCGCCTTCAGGAGGCCGGACCACCACATCCAGCGGTCGCCTTCCTTCTCGAGCATACGACGCCATAACCCACTGTCGCCAACCAGCACGCCGGCCGCGTACGGCGCTCTCAAGATGGACGCAGGTTATCCCGGGTCCAAGACCCAGCCGAGCATCCCTCCCCTGGGCTCCCTGACCTCGCTGGGCCACCTCTCGTACAGCGACCAGTCGTCTACCCCCATCAAGGTGGACATCAACGGGGTCATCGACAAGGGTTTCTTCGTGGCCGACAGCGAGTGGACCTGTTACCGCCGGAACTACTTCTCGTGCGTCTGCTCCTTCTCGCTGACGCCCATGATGCACAACTCGCCCATCCACTTCCAGCCGACGGGGTCGACGCAGGCGTACAACGTGTACGGGTTCGCCATGTGCATCTCGGCGGTCGTGTCGGACAACGACAGCCACATGATCGAGCTGGTGCAGCACACGCCCAAGCGGGACAAGGGGCCCATTGCCAAACCGGAGAAGGTGCGGCTGTCGGCAAAACCGCCGCAGGCCAGCCACCACCCGCTCACGAGCCTCTACGCGGGGCCGGACGGCAGCCTGGGGTCGTCGAGGTACGAGCAGGGCTTCGGGCAGTCGCAGCAGAGCTCGGCGCCGACCGAACACACGTTTGAGCGCATCCAGTTCAAGCAAGCGACGGCCAACAACGGAAAGAGGAGGGCGGCGCAGCAGTACTACCACCTGATCGTCGAGCTGTGGGCCGACGTCGGCCAGCAGGGCGGTTCGGATCCGTGGGTCAAGGTCGCGTACCGGAAATCGGCCAAGATGATTGTGCGCGGGCGCTCGCCCGGCCACTACCAGTCGGAGAGGAGAGGGAGCGCGAGCAGCGGGCCCGGCGGCTCTGGGGGTGGCAGCATCGGCGGCGGCGGATACTCGTCGGGCATGCTGGGGCCCAGCGAGTACTCGACGGGCTCGTCCATGATGGGAGGGGGTGGCTACGGACAGCACTACGACCCGCGGTCCAGCGGCTACGGCGGCACGCGGCACCACCACGAGCTGACGATGGAGCCCATGATCTCGGCCGAGGAAGTCAAGGCCATCACAGACACCAAAGGCTACCAGTACTACCCGGCGACCATCTACGAGGGCGAGCAGGACCCGCGACACCACCAGCAGGTCGAGATGTTCTCCCACGCACGGCACGACGTCTCGGAGAGCCGCACGACGCATTCGATGAGCGCGGCGTTCGACCCCACAAAGGTCAAGTCGGAGATGGAGAACGGGCTCCCGAGCATGTTCTACCACGGAGGGCCCTACTACTCGGCGCAGCGATGCGGGCGGTTCGAGGGCAAGGCGACGTCGAGCGGCCAGTACCCGACGCTAATCCCGCCACCGTCCACGACAATGAGCATGACCTAAACGGGGCGCCGACGAAACGGGTCTCGGGGCATGTCTGTCACTACATATGTTGCCAACGATACCGAACCGAACCACACCACAGTCACCTTTTCACCATCATTTGCGATGCATTTACGGCCGAGACTGGACCGACAAACGGGATTGGGAAAAGCCATGGACCAAAACACAGGATTTGAAGGAGTAAAAGCTTGCTACAGATCGGGTCATCAAGCGGGGGCATGTCGCGAGTCTTGCTTTTGGATTTTTTCTTCTTTTTTGGGATGCACGCGGTTTCCTCTAGACGGAAGGTTTGCTCGGGCGCGATGGGAAACGGCTGGCGCAGGGATACGTTATCACCACGGGATATGGGAATGGGACGTGGGTATGGATTACATGACGACTGACTAATTTGGGGCGATGAGCCGGCGAGAGGATCCTCACAAGGACCAAGGGGACAAGGACAAGGACAAGGGACCCGGCGCTGTTTTTTTTTTTTTTTTCTCCCTCTCTGTTTCGAGCTTACACTCCTGTCTTGGGCTGACGGCACGGGGCGGGAAGGGTCTTGGATCTGGGAATCGGAACGGCCCCTCAGGAAAAAGGGGCGGGGTCTCGGGAGGGAAGCAGGGAAACGGAAACATCTCCTCCCCTTGTTCTCAATTTTTGACCGAGTTTTCTCTAGGAATTCTAAAACGGTACCTTCAAGGGATTTTACGGGAGACGATAGGTCACGCGCAACGAAACATGGCATTTGCAGGGATACCCGGTGCATTATCGTTTTTTACCCCCCTTTGTTTCTTTGAGTTGTCATTCGTTGTTTTTCTCCTGCTCTACAAGTGGCATCGCCGCTGCTGTCTCGGTTTTCTTTTTCTACATTCCATGTAGGCGGTGCCTTTTTTTATTATTCTCGGTGCTCCTTGGAATGGATCTCGGTGCCGAAGCTGAGGAATGAAGCCATTCCGTCGGTGCCGTATCTGTCAGGGGGCTTTCTCCGGGTAAGACTCTCCAGACTTCCTCTTACCTTGGGGTTTATTTCACTTCTTTCTTTGTATCAATTCGCGTAGATTCAAATCCTGGACGACTGTTTTACGAACCACCCCTAGGCACTTAGCTGACCTTGTGCATGTGTGTGTGGCGTGCTGGAGATGCGACAGGGGACGGCTACGGTAACTGTCCAGCCCGAGGTTGCACCAGAAGGACAACGAGACAAGGGGTCAAAAGAGCCTTGGGGGATCCTAACCAGGAACACCGAGTTGAACTCGGCTTTGCAGCTCATGGTTGGACAATCGGCGATGCTAGACCCGCCCTTCCCGCGTAACTCTGATGTGGGCCGATTGCCATGCCAGATGCCACTTTGGGGAGTCGACTGTGGACTCCCGTCTCACCGGTTCGTCTAGGAGCCATGGCACCGTGTTCAATTCCGCGGAACGACCCGTCTTATTAGCGCTTGCATCTATGTTAATGTATAGTGGGTGGCAGCGCACTGCCGCAACCCTACATGTATCGCAAAGTCAGGTACCTTACAGTACCGGCCTCGACTTTGACCCCGTTGATGATCAGCGGGCAGTACCATATTCAGACACGAAATCTGACATCGAGGGCTTGCTTCCACGGCCCCAGACCAAAGCACGTCAAAGACAAAATGCCCCCCCCCCCTGCTTCGGGGCGTTTTCACTTTGGATGTCAGGGATAGGACTCGGATGTCAGGGATAGGACTCGGAAGGCGCTGGTGGAAGGCGCTCTTCGAAATTGAACTGCCAATAACGCCAACCTGGAAGCTGCAGCCGAGTGTGGCAGAAGGCAAGGTGTCAAAAACGGAGAAGGAACGGGTCGTCGAATCCCACCCCAGGCAGGCACACGCATCTCCACCTCATGTTGCCCACCACACCACCTCCATGCTTCGAGTCCCGTCGTCTCTGCCTGGACAAAACCAAGAAACAGGCCGGATGGAACAGGCCAGATTCCTCGCCTGCGTAAGGGTGGGTAAGCTGCAGCAGAACAATCTATTCCGCCCGCCAACTGCAGTGGCCGAAACAGCCGCAACCCGCAATCCACACGCACAAAGTCCACCCTCAAAGCGCAGCACCAAGGACCCCGACCCCTGGCCGCCTGTCAGCGCTTTCTGCCACACCTGGATCATTGCGACCCCGAGTGTCATTTTCACGCTTTCCCATCCGCAACCCCCTCCACCCCGGGCTGTGTCACACCGCTTATCCGCCCATCTGCCGAAGCCCCGGGGCGGAGGCCAGTATGACTTGCATGAACCGGCCATGCCATGGGCTGCGAAACGGGACAGCGGCAGCCTGCTCCCTGCCCGGCTGCTGCAGACAAGCTCAGGTTCCCACACAAGGCCTTCGCTCCATTGAAACGGCACTGCCCCGGTTCCATTTTGTCTCCGCCTGAATCCGCAGTCCCCCGCTGACCTTGGGATTTGGAAAAGCCCAAGGCTGCCGGAAACCGCCGGGGCTTGGAAAGAACCTCGCAGGCGAGTGAGGCAGCGGCACAGCGCCCGGCAGACGTGTCGTTGGCAGAGCCCAAACCCCAGATGATGTTCCGGGTTAGACTTGGTTGCGGGGCACGCGCTAGCAACGGCCATCCTCCATTCTTGGCTCGGGGGAGAAGCACGGCAAAGCCAGGGGTCCAACAACTGCTGGCCCAGCCTGGCCCCCTGTCGTGATCAGTCATTGCCGCCCCCTCCCGGTGCCGAAGAGACCTGGTCGGGGACAGAGGGAGGCGCCACCCTTCTGCAAGCGGCCCCCGGGAGTCCCGAGAGACTGGTACTCCGTGGACGGGCTGGATTCGCGAGACGCCGTTCAGGAGACACAACAGCGATCTGCCGGGAAGGCGTTCCTTTGCGCGACCATGCGATCTCTGTTGAACTTTTTGGGGGTTTTTTTTTCTCTCCCGTCGCTCCTGAAACCCGGGACAAACACCTCGCACCAAACGACCAGAGGCGGAGGCGGATCCGGAACGAGCAGCACCTCCGACCCGGACCCAATCTCACCATCCCCCGCCAGCAGCTTTTTGCGAGCTGAGCACCACTCGGATTTGCCCTTCTGCGGCACATGCATCCAGGGAAAGGAGGGCAGGTCCTCAGCGGTGTTTGGCTGTTGTCCAAATAAGGTTTCGGGACTAAAACAGTCTAACAACACAGTGATCAACACCATCCTTGCCCTTCCCTCCAAAACCCCCAGCTGAACGCCCCGTCGACCCACCCGGAACGCCTGCTCATTTTCACCCATCGCCGCCAAGACACACCAGCGTCGCCGTCCCGCTGTTGCACAACGTTAGCCTGCGTTCCTTGCCGGGTCCGCACTTCCTTCTTGTGCCAACATCAGCTTCGGCAGCAAAAACCGTGTGCTCGGTGGCTATCAGAGCAAAGAGATAGCTCCCTAAACTTAGAGCCGTGTTAAGGCGATGAGGGCTTAGGATCCAGAACAAACAGGCATTGAGCCCGCCAAGGGCTGGCAAGGGCTGGGACGGCATGCAGAGCTCTTGTGGCCGTCGCATCCGTGACTGGTTGTCAGCGTCGTAACCCCGAAACCGCTTTCTTCCCGGATGTCGACGGCACCGACCAGATTGGCCAAACCCTCGACCGCGGCAAGCACATTCTCGAAAGCAACAACGACGCGCGTTCGATCAAGCAGCCCCTGTGCCGTGGGGGGCGTGTGTGGTGGCTGTTCGATGAGGGCGCCTCGCCGTAAGTGATGGCCGATCTCTCACAATGACCGGTGCATCACGGACCATGTATCCACTTGCAAGGAGGCGCTGCGCCAGACGCTGAGCCCTCTCAGGCGACAGCATTGCGGATGCGCTCTCGGATTGTTTCAGTTTCCTTCTCGTCCTTCGTCGAGGCCAGGGCGGACGGGTTGTTCCGCCGTCAAGTCAGCGCAGCCACGCTCGGCAACTCACGCTTGCCTTGTTCCTCTCGTTGCGGACACGTCACATAACACCCGCTTCTTGTTGCCCTTTGGATCGGCCCCTGGCCGTGATTCGATCCCGCGTGGCTGAGTTTCGCAGAGGATGCCGATCATCTTGACCCACCTGACTGCCTGCTAGTCTGGGCGAGACAGCCGCTGACAGGAATCGGGCCTCTCTCGTTTCTTTACACGCTGACCGAGGGGGGTCATACGGGCGTCAGTTTTCTTGCTGTGTCCTGCTTTGCTCTCCGCCTTGAACATGACCCGCCTGCCCGCTTCATCGGGAATTGCCGCCTCTCTTTCCACCTGCTCCTTCGGGGGAGGGGGAGTGGGACAGTAAGCCGCAGTCAGGGCCGGGGTGGCGTTTTTAGAGTTCGCTCTCGAGAAATGACTGGTCACATATTCGAGTGAAATGTCGATCTCGGGATGATTCATGGCCCGTCGCGTGGGCTGAACGGAAGCTAGGAGGGCGGAACTGACCGCTCGGTTGTCCCGTACGCCCCTTTCCGTTGAGGCGTGCCTTGTGCTTGTTAATCCATTCCTGTTCTTTGACGGGGTTACACGGCAGCCGTTGGCCGCTGGTCTCTGGTCTCGTTGACGGGCCTGTCTTTCGTTCAGCCCTACTACCGGCCGTGCGCAGCCGCTGCGAGGTTGGGCCTGTCGGATTGGTCGGTGGTTGCGGCTGAGGATGGGGTGGTAGCAATTGGTTGCCCGGGCTTGCCAGGTTGATATTGAAGGTTGTGAATCGGAGAGGTGCTGGCCTTCGATTGGGGCGCTTCCGGTCAAATCAAATTCAGCTTGTCGGCGGCTTGGTTGGGAAGTTTGCCCCGAGTGGGTGCTGGCCTCATCACGAGCCGGGCCTTTGGACCGCACTGCGGTGCTCTCGTGTTCAACGGCAGCATGTCCCTGAACTCTATTTTCGGGCTGCCGTGGGGACGTCTCCAGGTCTCCGTGGCGGCAGATGGGAATGGAGCATACCCCTGACGACGACGTAGTTCCAGGGGTAAGAGATATTGCTTCGGACATCGCCCTTCAGCTCATCGACTTGGCCAGTAGGGACTACCCCTTTTTCTTCTCATTGAGCCTCCAAGATTCAGTGACTTGTATGTGGATCGGCACGATGCTTGCCCCGGAGCTTACGTTTTGAAGCAAAGACAGAGACACCTACCTCATCTTGGAAAACGGGGCTGGGTGTCGTGGGGGGCACATTTGGTGTGTCCCAATGTAGGGACATCTCCGGGATGACATGGAATGACGGGAGCGAGTGAATGGATGCCGCCGTAAACTCCTGCGGTTGGCCTGACGTTGGCGGTCACTACGGTGTCAGTGGCTGAGACTGACACCACTCGGAGCGTTCCGCAATGCTAGGCAACGTCTCAAGGAGTACTTACCTTACCGAGCGGAGTGAGTCGTGTTCTTGTTGATGAATGTGGCCCGTCTATGCCAGTTGATGGGGTTCGAGATGGGAACCGTGCGGGACAACAACCACCGGAGCACTGCATTGGATGACGGTCTGCTGTTTACGCTTGTGCTGCAAGAGCGGAGTTACAGTCAGGGAACACGTCAGAGCTTGCTCGTCACCTCGTTGGTTTCATTCTATCCCCCGACTCGGTCAGATGAGTTTTCGAAGGAAGAGTAGCTCGGAGCGCCGAGGCTTGACTTCCAGGGTCCTTGTCCTTCTACCTGCTTTTTGTTGTAACTCGGGCTTGGGGGACGGTCGGCCAAGTTGGCCGACTCGCTTGGATGCGCGATGATTTGCCCCTGCCGCGTGCGCATGAAGATAGGTAGGCCAAGAGTCATCGCAAACACCAAACGCCAAGATGTCCGAGGGATGTGAAGAGGGATGGGGAAGGATCGACTTGCCAAAATCCTGCTGTGCTGTTTGCGCCAGAAGAAGTAGAGAATTGGATGCTATGCTGTGCAGTTTCCTTGCCGGGAGGAAGGAAGAATGCCCGTATTTGCGAGTGTGAGCTCCCGTCCCCAGGCCCTGCAGTTACTCGCCCCCGAAGCGTAAAATACCTTACCCAGTGACAGCCCGTGAACGTGGCGGGGAGTTACACCTGGAGGAATCGAGGGGCATGGACGATCCTGTTGTGAGGGCTTGGATTGGAAAACAGGGCAGCTCGATTCTTGACGGGTAGCGGGATGCTGCTTGACAACAGATGCTAGCAGGGTCGGAAGGTTTCTTGCCAACTGGAAAGCATATGCTCTTGACAGCTGGACAACATGCGACGCAAATGTGGACTCTGCAGCTTGGTCCTTCTTCATGGAACTCGTGGGTCGCTGCTTGTCTTGCTCCAGGCAGGAACCCCAAGCATGCATGGAACGCCTTGAACCCCGTGTTAAAAGCGGTAGTCGAGAGGATGATTTTCACATACATTAAATTGGCCTGCACTAACAGTCTCTACACTCACCATGCCCAGCAGGGGGCGTTCGCACCTGCCCCGTGAAGTCCTGCTGACGTCGCTTGATTCACCTCGGTGGTGCGGGAATTTGAAGTGGAAGGAAGGTGTTAGAGCCTGGAGGGTGGAAGGCGGAATGTACACAATGTATGGAGAATGTAGAAGGCATGGAGGATGTGAGTTGTGGGTGGAATTGGATGGACCACGAATGGCCTTCTTATCCATGCTGGTGGTGGTGGTGATGGTGGTGATGATCCGGCCATCCATGGATCGTCCGGCAACTCGCAAGGGAGGAGTGGCATGGAAGCCGGTTGGTTCCATAGCGCCCCTAGGCCATTTCTCAGACCCTTCCTTCATCGTTCACTGCAGGAAGACTGCGGATAGACCAGCGCAATACCTAAGTTAGGTAGGTATGCGAGCGCTGCGATGGAGGACTCCACTGAAACGGTCACAAATGAGGTTGACTAGCAGTAGAAGTCCCCGAGTCCCAGAACATACCGTGGTGGAACAACACCAAAGGTAAAGATGGACAACAGGCAAGGAACTCCCTCCAACTTCAGACACAGTACCCCAAGCAGGAGAATCCAAAGACCCCAGGACCACAGTCAACGGAAAAAAGTAGCTCTGTTTCTAAGTGATTCCTCAACCCCGCCGGCCCCAAACCCAGGTCCAAACAATCTCATTACCAAACATGCTCGCCTGCTCGCTGTGCTGTAACCCCCATCACCTCCATACCCAACCAGCCCAGCATTTTGATGCCCGCCCCTTACAAATCACCCCTTAACTCCCCAGATAAGCCCGGACAGCGCCCTGCAGCCGCCCGGCCCCCTCCCCAAGCAGGTGCGTCAGGTTCTCCAGATCGTCGGCGGCGGTGATGCCAAACCGCCGGACAAAGTCCTTGGCGGCATTCTCGAGATCGCCGTAGTCCTCGGGCGCGCCGCCCTCCTCGGTATCGGGGCGGCCAAAGTAGGCGTCGCTCGAGATGGACTGAGCGCCCTCGAAGCCCTGCAGGCGCGACTTGGCCTCGGCCGCCGCGCCGGCCTCGAACATGCCCTTGCCAAAGTACTCGTCCGACGAGATGGCCTTTTGGGTGCCGAACTTCTTGCGCGCGTACGTCTCGTCGTCGTCTGAGCCAGAAGCGTTAGTAGCGTGTAGGTGGGGTTGGCAAGGGAAGCGTGACGTACCCTGAGCAGACGCCTTGATCGGCCCGACCGAGCCGAACCCGCCGGCGCTCTTGGCCGCGGCTGCCGGCTTGCCCACCTGCCCAAAGCCCAGCCTGGCCATGCCCATGCCGAGACGCTCCACCTCCGCGGCCGACTTCTCCCGCGTGTGCGAGGAGCCGTAGCTTCCCCGGGCGGGGCTCACCGGGGTAGGCGAGATGATGGCGGCGCCCGAATCGGCCTTGCCGCCCGCCGCCTTGGCTGGCGCTTCCTCCTCCGCATTGGGGTCGTATCCGAGCTTCTCGATGCGGTCGGCTTCCTCCTTTGCCTTCTTCTCGGCTTCGTCAAAGTCGATCATCACGTCACCACCGAGCTTCTTCGCGCCCAGCTTGGACGTCGCCTTCTTGGCACCGAGGATGTTGGCCTTGCGCGGGCCCGTCGTGTTGGATCGTAGCGCGGCCGAGGTCGTGATGCGGCTCGCGGCCGGCTTCGACTCGGTCTCGGTGCCCTTGGCAAGCGGTGACGGGGCGCGCGCGGTATCCTTGCCGATCTGCGCGTTCAGGAAGGGGGACGGGGTGCGCCCAACAACGGGGGGCGTGGCGGTCCGCGAGATGGGTGGGCTGAGCTTCTTGACGGCGGGCCTGCTCCATGACGAGAAAAAGTCGTCATCCTCCTCGGCAGGAGTATTGCTGCCCTCGCCGGCGTCGGTGCCGTCGGTGATGACCACCTCCTCCGGGTACCTGTCAGTTTGTTAGTGCGTATTCGGTGGTCGTTTAGGAGGTATCAGACATACTCCTTGGCGTCCCTGGCGGCCCTCTTCTTAAGCTCCTCCTTGTACTTGGTCGCGGCGCCCGACGTGTACTTTGTCTTGGGGTCCTTGCTGTTCAGCGCGGCCGAGCCGCCGTTGGACTGGAAGAACTTGGTGGCCGACTCATTGCCGCCGACCTTCATGACCCGCAGCTGGTCCCATTGCCATTCTGTGCGATGGTTAGCGCGCGCCCGAGCGGCGTCGTGGGGTGTGCGGGGGCGACGTACGGTCGAGGTTGGTAGACCGGACAAAGGAAATGTGGACGCCGAGGTTGCGGTGGTTGGCGGAGCAATCGAGGCACAGATAGATGCCCAAGGGGACGGACGTCCAGGTCGGGTTCTTCTGGCCGCAGTCGAAGCAGACCTGGGAGCGGTCAGTATGTGTCGCCAGAGCCGGCGTGCGGATACGGGGCGGCTTGCCTTGTTCGCGGGCTTCGACTTGAGCTTCTCAAAGATCTTGAGCGACTGCTGCTTGGACGCGAGACCGCTCATCTTGACCGCGTTCTCGGCTGGTGGCAGGGGCGGGGTGCAGGTGCGCTGTGCTCGTCGGTGCCACGAGGGATGAGGGATGGCGAGGGGCGGTGTCGGGGGTGAAGTTGCGATCGTGAAATCGGCCGTTTCAGGAGAAAGGTGCCACATTTTGGAAGCCCAGATCCATCCGTGGCATCAACATGCGCCGCTAAGCCCGATGTGGTCAACTGCCTGCCCCGCCTTGCCCGCCTCGAAGGCGAGTCCCCACCCGAGAAATTGCCGGCCGGCAGTCAAGCTTCAACGAAGCTCCACTCCCATCTTTTGGGGATTCCATCTCGTGACGGAAACAAACTCGACAACCACACAGCACAACCCCCCTCGACAACGCCGGCCTTGCAAGCCGCCAGCGATGGGCACCGCCAAGCCGCCATGATGAATCGAGTCACGGTCCCGGGGCTGCGGCTCCGTCCCACCGCAATCCGGTCGAGCAATGCAGCAGTCCCCTTCCTCAACCGCTGCTATGCCACGCACCACCAGCAATCCAGCTCCGCCTCCGAATCCCGCCGCCGTGCCGTGACACCCTTCAACGACGACGGCCACGTCCCCTGGTCCGAGCTCTCGGCCGGCGAGAAGACGGGCCGCGCCGCACAGCAGACCTTCAACTTTGGCATGGTCATCGTGGGCCTGGCATTGACAGTACGTGCCTCTGCCAACAGCACCACCATCACACACAAGACGCGGCACGGACGCTGACACGGCGACAAAACAGGGCGGCGTCGGCTACGTGCTCTACTCGGAGGTATTCTCGCCCGACAGCAAGACGACCCACTTCAACAGGGCCGTCGACCGCATCCGCACAGACCCGCGGTGTCTGGAGCTGCTGGGCGACGGGAAGAAGATCACGGCCTTTGGCGAGGAGACGAATAATAAATGGAGGAGGGCGAGGCCAATTGCGTACGACTCTCTCTCTCTCTCCCTCTGGGCGGCAGCTGGACAGGGTGGCACGCTAACCAGACGCAACCAGCTCGACGGTTACCAAGGATGGGCAGGGGAATGAGCACTTGATGATTGAGTTCAATGTGAGTGATGGATAGCCCTCCATCGCAGGAGATGACTGACGGCTGGGTCAGGTTCAAGGACCGAAGGGCAGCGGGCGGGTCGGCATGCACCTCGTCAAGCGGCCAGGCCAAAGCGAGCACGAGTACAAGTACTTTTTTGTGGACATCAGGGGCCACCAGAGGATATACCTTGAGAACGCCGATGCCGCACGCGCGAAGGAGGGAGAGCACAAGGGATTCAAAATGTTTGGTGTCAAGTGGAGTTGAGAATCGATGTACTGAACCCCAATATGACGTCTCTAACAGGGACGTACTCGCCTGGTTGGGTGAGTAATTTTGATCTTTGCCAAACGCAAGTACGCAGAGGGTATTGCCGTCGCCGCGAAAACCATGTAGAATACAACCCTGATCTTACAATCTGTGTCCCAAGGGGTAAACCCGTCCCAGCTTTGCGGGTGCAACCAACTCGGGTGCTGTCGAGAGCCCCAGAATGGTATAGGAACCGGAATAGAAACAAAAGAAACAAAACGGCCTGCAGACAAAGAAGTAGAAGAAACGGGAGCAGCTCCTCGACCAAGAACCCCACACTAACAACACCTCCCTCCTCCTCCCTCAATTTAGTTAGGTTCATCCCCCTCCATCTTGGCAATCCACTTGTTCATCTGCCCAAACTTGTCCTCGAACGACTTCTGCAGCTTCTCACACGCCGCCCACATGGGATCCGATTCGCGCCAGTACGTGTAGCAGTTTGTGAAGATCTGGTTCATGTCGGCCAGGAACTCGTTCTCGTCGGTGTACTCGCGCCGGTCCATCTTGGCCTTCATGGTGGTCAGGTCCATCGGCTTTGTGACCACGTTGTGGTAGTCGGGCACGCCGTCGCGCTCGGGGTCGACCGGGTCCTTGAACGGACCTACGACGCGGGTCCAGAAGCCTGGCACGGGTTAGTCGTGTGTTCAGGGGGGTGGTGCTGGAGAGGCAGAAGACGGCTTACCTGGACCGGAGAGCATCCTCGCGAGCAGGTCGGCGCAAAAGTTAAGCTTCTGGTTGGCCGAGAACTGCTGGGCTCCGATCACGGCGGCGCTCGTCCGGCGTTTCTGGCCCGGTTTTGGCCCGGGCTTGGCCCCTGGCAGAGACGCCCTCGGTCCTGGCTTTCGGCCGGCGCCCTGGGGACCAGCGGCTGGAGCGGCCCCGTTGGCCCCAGCATCCGACGCACGGCGCTTCTTGACCGGGCGCCCTTCGGCCTCATCCAGATCGGCCTCTGGCGCCGACCGGCGCTGGGCACCAGACGTTGCAGTCCCGGCCAGAGCATCGAGCGGGATCGGCGAACTGTCCAGCGAGCTCATAGCCACCACTAGCTCGCTCAACACCTCCTGGGGGAGCGACCGGGCAAACTCGGCTCGGGACTCGCTCGATCTCATATACTCGGCGGCCCACGAGAGGAGCAGCTTGCGGATCGACGAACCCTCCGGGGTGTCCTTCCAGACCTGCACGAGGAGGGGCGTGGCGGGTATGTGCTGGGTCACGCGGCGGCACTCGGCCATGGCCTCGAGCGTGGCATCGCAGAGGCCCTCGATGCCCAGCTCGTGGCCCAGCTTCCAGACGCCGATGAGCACCTCATAGCTCGGGAGATTGTCGAGGTTCGGGAAGACGTGGCCCGTGTAAAGAAAGTTCTGAGCGTAGGCGAACACCTCGACGGGCGTGTCCGGCAGCCGCACGAGGTTCTCGAGGCCGCTGTCAGGGGTCTCGTCAAAGTACTTCTTGTAGAAGGAGGACTTGGAACACAAAAAGTCTTTTTGGATGCCGAAGGGCGCCTCCTCAGAGCCGACGAGGGCAATGACAAAGATCGGGTGTGGCTGGCTGTATGGTGGTGAGCTTTGGTTTAGAGTTTTCTCGTTCGCCTCGACTTACAGCCACGAGAAGGGTTGGGCCTGTGTTTCGGTGGGGCCGCTCGTTTCTACCACAGCGGTGTCGACATGGTTGGTGTCGGCGACGCCGTTTGTTTGGGGCACTGGCTCATCGGACATGTTGATTCTTATTGAGCCAACCGACTGATGTGATCAGGTCGATGAGAGACAGCAGCAGAAGGATGGAACTGGTGTGACGTTTTGCTCTCGTCTCGTCAGTCAACCCAAGCTCATGCTCTGGATCGCGTCTTTCAGTTGTTTTCACGAGACGGTGAAGGGATCCGCCGCGTAAACTGCTCTCAAGTGTGAAAAATAAGGGCCCTATTAGCCCGAGAAAAAATAACGGTGAGAAACTGAGAAACAGCACGGCGCACTGACGACGTGTTTGAAGGCGCGAGTGAAAAAGAATGTGAAGTCTGAGTGTCGTCTGAGATTGGCGAATGGGAATCAGGCCATGGCGTTGCGTGGCTCACGGCCGCCCCACCCAGTCACAGTGTGAAGACCATCTGGAGCTGGGCGTGTTCGTGCGTAATACCAGCGCAGAAGCACAGTGCGTGGCTGTTTTCCCTCCCTCTGCTTCTGTCTCTCCTTCCCCTTCTCCGTCATGTTCACATCACCATCAAAATGTCCATGCGCCAGCAATGCACTTCAGCCATTGAGAATCATTGAGAAATACAAGGAGGAAAGTGTGAGAAATGAACTGCGGAGAGATGGATGAAGAGAGAGATGGAAGAGGGATCAAGGGGGAAGTACGAGTCCCGCCGATGCTGACGACGCAAAGTGGCTGAGGCCAATGGGCATCTCACAGAGGAGCCCGGAGCCTAGGAGGCATCCAAGGCACTTTCTCACTCTCTGCTATTCTTCGACGGGTGAGTGTTGCGGGGGCCATTGAAAGATGAAATACTAATGTTGTCGAAGTCTTCCTGCTCCCGCCCACCCACTCTTGAGTCTTGATCCCAGGGGACAAGCAACAAAAGAACAAGTCCTGGCTTGAACAGCAACCCAACTCCTTGGTCAATTCATGGGCTGTGCCGAGTCGAGACAACAGGAGTCGAGCTCCCAGCCGCTGCTCTCAAACTCTACCCAAGCCGACGAAGTCGACGGCGACTCGTTTCCCATGCCCCCGAGGATGGGTCAGCCTGCCCAACACCAGCCCCCGGCTGGCGCTGTCCAGCTGTGTTCCCAACATGAGCGCTTGATCCTCGAGCTGCTGCCCTTCAAGGAACCCCGCCAGTTTCACGAGTAGGTCACTCACCAACCCCAGGCCTCAAAACCCACACATCTAACCCCTCACCACCTAGATGGCTGAACAGCATCTACGTCCGCGGTTCCTGGAACGAGTTCGTCCGCGATTTCCTCTCCCGCAACCCCGCGGCCCCCGAACTCGACAAGGCAAAGACGGCGCAGAAGGCCAAGGAAGTCATCAACTCGCGCAGCGTCCAGTATCTCATGTACCACCCAGACAAAAGCAGCTGGACCCCCGAGGACCACCACGTCCGCTTCATCGTCACCGTTGTCTCCGACAACTTGCTCAAGGGCATGTGGTCCGAAAGCGACTGGAAGAAGAAGAGCACCGAGATTGCCAAGGCCGTGTATGAGGTTCTCGCCTTCCTGCGCGCCACCTCCTTTGCCTCCGACCCACTCCCTCCGCGCTACGAGGCCTAGCCGTCGCTGGCTGGGACAACGAGTCTTGGAATGAAGTGCTCGAGGGGTCCAGTGAGGAGCAAGCTACCGCGGGCACAAAGGCGGCTGTCGCTGCGGCTAGGGATGCCCAGGGAACAGCAGTGGTCCTGATATACCCAAGGGAAGGCGCAGGCAGAGTGTCCTGTGAAATCCTCTGCCATCCTGGGCACCATTACTCGCTCGGGGGTTGGAGATGCCTTTGATATCTCCAAAATTTAAGAACCATGACAATCACATTATATCGCATCTCACGGATCGTCCACGGCGAGAAGTAGAAATGCTGGCACGTTGGTGCACCGAGTTCAACTCCAACTTTTCCTGCGCCATCCACGGCTTTGCTCTGCGCTGGGAAATATCTGACGCCAGCAACGACCCTCTTGGCCCAAACGTGACAGCAGCACTGGATGATCATCCAGGACCAAAACACAAACTTCTCATAGCCGCTCAATCACAGCCCAATCCAAGAGGAGCCGGCCTCCTCCCCGGCCCGAGGGACGGCGGGGTGTTCCCCTATCCTCCGCGTAAACGTGTAAATGCCCGCAGTACCTCCAGAGCGTACGTGCAAGTATCGCAAGTAGCATCCGTACCAGTGACATCCCCCTCAAGTCCCTGCCCCAAACAGTGACTTCCCATCGTGGTGCCCAACAGAACAAAGGGGAAAGACAGCACGAGATCCTACCCAAAGTCCGCACTGTCTCTAACCCCGGGAACCGCCTCACCGCGGAGCGACGTCCACTCGCCCCGTCCCGGGTCGGGGCCCGTCACCAGGGGAATCCCGCTCGCCCAAAACGCCGGCAGAAGTTGGGATCTGGTCAACACAGCGGAGTGTGTGGATGGATAGATGGCTGGATGGATGGGGAGAGTCGCATTGGCCATTCCATCATCGCACAACAGCAGGCAGAAGGAGCACCCGGAGGGAGGGGAGGGAAAAACAAGCATGGTGATACAGAGAGGGGAACGGGACAATATTCTCCTCATGATTTCAGAAATGCAAGATTTTCTGGAATCGTATCAAACGCCATTTATTTTGCTGTCCCTTCTCTTGCGCGTCCCCGGTATCAAAGAGGCTATCATCTATTCGATCCTGCAGCCAGCCATATCGGAAGCCCAGCCACTTTCCGGGAGGCAATCAAGTCGCGAATGCTGCTTCCCGCCTCCGTCTGAGCGAGCCGCAACGCCACAACATGGTGCCTTGCCACCTTGTAGACGGGGTATAGGTAGCCGCAACCTCGGTGTGGAAAGCCCAGACAGTTGACCGCGCGGGCCACGGTGTATCCGTGGATCCCGTGCCGGAAGGCAACGCGAAAGGGGCGAAGGAACAGGACAGATTCCGAACAACAAAACAGGAATATCATCCGGTCCCTCCCCATCCCTCCTCAAACATAGCCAGGCCGAGCTTTTCCACGTTCGGGCGTCCTTCCCCGTCTTAGTTGGTCGACAAGGATGGGAGCGGACTGCAAAAGCCCAGATTTCTTCCAGCCTCTCCAACTCGTCACCGAAATGGACCGGCCAGCAGGAGGTGTTGCGGCAAATGCCACTACCGTAGCGAACCAGCATGTGGACCACCCGGGAAGCGAGCACCCCTCCGAACCACAAAGCCCGCTTCCGACACCCACCACCACCGCCGCCCATCGCCTGCCAGATGCCAAGAATACATACGGATATGGCGATATGATGTGGTGGTGGTGGTGAGGAGCAAGGGAAGCAGCACGGGAAGGATCGCGTCGGGACGGGACCTCCTGCCTGCCGCCGTCCGTCCGCGCTCAAAGCAGCCACCTGCCTTCTCGTCAAGGGGGGGAACCTCATCCGCGGCCGCGTGTTTGTGCTCTGTCAGCCGAAGAGGAGGTCAGAAGCAAATCGATCCTGCCAATGCAACCAAGTCGCAGGAAAGAAGGCCCTCCCGCCCGTTCGAGTGGCCGAGGCCGTGAGGCAAAAAAACGCCCAGTCTTGCCCGGCCGAGAAGGACCCTCTCGGCCCGAGATTCCACGGCAACGGAGGGGCCCTGCGCGAAAGCCCGTTTCGCCCGGTCTCCCTACCGACCTCCCTGTTTGCCCGGGTGACAGGATTGCGACTGCATCCTCCCGCAAAACCTTGATCCTTGAGCAGGAAGTAAGGATAACACGTTTTCCATAACACAACAACAGGGTCAAGGATCAAGGGCCGATTGTCGATTGTGTGCTGTGTAGAAGGCACGGGTTGATCCGCGCCTTTGAATGGAGCCGCTCACCGGTGTATGCAGGTCGTCTAAAAGGGTGCGGAAGCCGCCCTCGCCTATGCGGGGAGATATGGCTAAGACGAGTGATAGACGCGGTACCAGAGGCCAATCCCCGGGCTTGGCGGCCATACGAAACCGCTTGCGCGCGTGTGTTGGGGAGGGCGACTCTCCCCACCACAACCGCCCACCGCTACTCTCGCGCTTCCCAGCGTTAGATTGGGGTTAATCAATGGTGACAGCTGAAAACCGGCGGGAGCCGCACAGAACCCCCTCCGCGCCAGGTGGTGGTCGCACGGCAGCACTGGCCGAACGGTTGTTCCAGGCTTGTGTTCGCATCGCCACCCACCCCCCAGCAACAGCCGGTGGCCAATAAGTTACGAAGGTCGGCTACTCCGTTGCGTGTCGTGACAGGAAAGCCTCGGAAGACACCGGGTTGTCATTGTTTTGTTCTCAGATGCGCAGCATCCAATCCAGACACATTCCGGGATAAACCAGCGGCAACCTTGCTGCAAGGGTGTTGAGAAGACATGTGTCGTAGATTGGGCTGCAATATCGGAGCTGTTCGAGGAGCAAACATGCCAACCACAACGGCGCGGCAAATTGGCTGCGCGCACGCCATGGGAGCTCACACCTCGAATGAGTTGATACCCCTGAGGGTTCCGATAGCCCCGAGTCTCTTCCCCTGAGCGGAGAGTTCTAGACCACATGCAAGAGAGGCTCGTCAAGAAGCACGAAGATGGAGAACTGCGGGGGAAAGCCCAAGAAGAGACACTTACATGCGCATTGTGCCGCTGCTGCAGACTCCCCAGACGGCAGGTGAAGAGCAGGGCGACATCTCTCAGAATTGGGTTCTGATGTCAGCACTCGCTGGCCACCAACACCGCCGCGCAAGAAAGGGCCCCGATTCCTGCACTCGCACTTCCCGAAAAAAGAGGTTGACAGAACCACATCGCTTCGATCAGGGGTTCTGCATCGTGCCTCCGCCAGTCGAAAGACGTCGAGAACCAAACGTGGGACAACATTGGTAACTCCAATCATCCACTCAAAGCTGACGTCACAGGGGATAGACAAATGAAGGTGGTGAGGATGAATAAAATTGTGCTTGAGCAGGGGAGATAAGGATTGCAACGGGGCCTGGGAATAATTTATCGGTCAGAGAATGTGCGTCCCGGCTCTCCGGTTGCTGAGCTTTACCCGCAAAGCCCAGCCAATACCACTTTCAACGGCAGGCAGGTGGTTCTTGGCATGTCTCTGTATTTATCACCCCAGGCCTGTCCAGAGATCCCAGGGTGTGTGATTTCGCGATGTTGATGGAGGCCGTTGAGACTCGAGCTATGCCCGCCAGAGCTGCGTCGGATAGCGGCCGGATCGCCATGGAGCCACGTTCGAATCGGATGTTTGAACGCCATAGATCGATGCCGGCCATAACGGTCGTGGCGCAGGCGAAGCGACCAAGGAGAATGCCCGCGGAGGTCCCACACCGCCTTCGTCCGTTGAGAGGAGGACGGCGAGCTTGGTACCGCTGGGAGCACGACATATAGCAGGCCTTGCCTTGCAGTTTCCGGTCCTTTGTCATGGCGGATGGGATCAAGGCGGCCAAGAAGCTGGGCACCTGGCGAGGACGCACGCAGCTGGCTCCGGCTCCCCGAGATCCCTGGACCAAAGTTCGGTGGCCTCGATATTTGCACCACTGACACATGCTCAACCGTTTTTGGGCAGTGGTCGGGCCCAAAGTCTTGAGGATGTCTCGCAGAGTCGCTGCCGGGGCGCATGGCAGCTAAGTTTGGCGATTCGAGTAGCTCATAGCTGCCATGCATTATAGCCTGAACCGCCGTTCCTGGGACCGCAGTGCCACCTTGGGTTGCAGAAGGGTTTATCAGCGAGTGTGGTTCCCGGTGCAGCGCCAATCCAGCAATCAATATCAAACCTTGACGGCTGCGGTATTCCCCACACCGGACCCAATCTGTCGAGATAGCTGACTGATGGGCTGACCGACGAAACATGCCGGTTTCTGCTCACTGGACGCCGGCATACCGAGAGGGAATCCGATAGCATTGTCTAGCGATGAGAGGCGAGATTGTCCATATCAGCATTGCTGATGCGCCCTGCAAAGGGGCCTGGCGGGGATGGGTCGACAAAAGTTGGTCAGCGCGGGTGCCTGAGTAAGTGGCCAGCGTCCAATCTATCTCACCCGGAATAATAGAGCACCTCGACACCCTCTCCCGCAGAGCTCCCGAATGGCGTTATCTGTGCTGACGACGCAACAATAGCAAACGAGGCCGAGTGGCGGTCTCGGGCACCTGCCATCGCATCTAATCTCGGCACATGAATACCGGACTGCTCGGCATCCAGCCCGGGCATGGGATGCGGTGCCCGGACCCGGCAGCGGGCTGGGCGGGTCTCAAACAAGGCAGCGGCCGGGGGAGAAGATCATTGCGTCGAGAAGCGTGGCATCAATGACACGGGGGACGTGCTGACGAGGGCCTGCTTCCTGCAGGGCGACACCGGGGAAGCAGGAAGGCAACGTGTGGGCGCATCTTTTTGTGGACATGGATCGCCAATCCGCAATCCGCACCTTGCCCAGAGGACATGCTAAAGTCAACGTTGGGTTCCGTTCGATGGATCGTCTGGCTCTGCTCAATTCGGACTCACTCAAGGATCACGCGGACGATGGCCGAGACGTGCCCAGGCTGCGCAGTCGTTGGGCCCGGACTTGGCCCTGAGTCGTCCAACAATCGGGGAGGATTCCAGGTTGGTGGTATGGTACCGGCGACAGGCACACCGCATGCGGAGGATGATGGAACATGGAGGGGAAATGGCTGTTTGGAAAGAATGCGATCCTGGCTTCCCGGCTTCCTGCCTGTCATCCAATGTCATGGTGCCCTGTGCAGCTCCCACACGAACCAGAGAAATTGCGTCCTGGTTGAGTCTTGGTCAAAATCCTGGCGCGCATGTCGGGGTGGCACCTTCTCGAAGCCCTTCAGACCACATGGGCACTCAACGTGCATCGCACAAATGTATTGTACAGAGGGAATAGCAAACTCAACTCTCCTGCGCGCATCGCTCTCAGCGCAGCGCAACTGGAGGTCTGTTCTTCCTTTGGACCTTCGAACCTTGAGCTTCTGGCGTTCTTCGGGTCGTTGATTGTGGGGAAGGACCCCTGAGCACCGGGGGTTGCTTCCGCGACCTTCCGTTGAACCTTCAGCCCTCGCGCGTGGGGGTCGCCCCCCCGCAGTGGGGCTTTTCCAGCCCAGATGGTGCAAATCAGAGTCGAGAGTCCAGACGGCTTCAGCACACACAGCTTATCGCGTCGCTGCTGCTCGCGTCGCTGTTGCACCCATCACCCCTCCTTACCAGAGATTGTCCTTGCCCAAGCTAAGAATAGCCCGAGTCCTCGCTGTGGTACGTGATAAGCCCCTTTATCGCCAGGGCAGCGACACAGCGGGGGCGATGAAGGACAGTGCAACCCGAGCTCGGCTTTGGCGGCCACTTGCGGTTTTCGGCACATCAGACACACAGCGGTCTCCAGGCACACACGCGGATGGCGCCCATGGAGTTGGGGAGTTGAGCCGGCCTGGGCTCGCTTGTCCTTTCTGAGGTGGTCTGACTAGTTTTGGAACTTGTGGCCTGTGAGCTGGAACGAGCAGAGAAAGTGCTCGAGACAAGAGCCAAATGATACAGGTGGACGGAGTATCTCCAGATCTCCTTTCGTTTCATCCCAGTTTTCGAGATGCGGCACCCCGATTCCTGCGGCCTCGCCTGTGTTAGCGAAGCCCCAGAATCTTGGCAGCCAGGCGATTGCGGGGAAATCGATTGCGCCATTCAAGGGTCCTCAGGAGGCCAGGGTGTATTTTCTGGGGAACCGCCGAATCCTCCATCTCATCACCACGCTGATCACCGGGAGATGCCCGATCACAGCAGGCGCCCGGCGAGCCCATCCACAAGCCACCGGGTCGCTCTGGTTTGGACCGCCCGATTTTCATCGAGTACCACAAAACGCGCCCGGCCTGACCAGCCGAGCCAGCCCAATCAGCAGCCCAAATCTTGCTGATGCATACGGCTCGTATCTGCGATTCATCTCGAGACGACAATGCCTCAGATGGGCGTGCAGCTGCGGCCGGAGCACCCGAAATATACCAGAAACAAGGATCACCCCATCGAGGGCGCTGGCCCTGAATCTGTCTTGGGGTCCTTGGGGAGATCGGTGATGATCTGTGAACACACCCGATGATGACAGCACCCTCGCCACGAACCTGGGACGCCCGGTGTGTCTAACGTTATCCAACCACAACCCGAGAGGCCGTGCCCGCGCCCAGTTCTGTCACCCGAAGTTGCGGTGAGGCGCCGTCTCTGCGTCAGGACGAATCGTATGGTGTTGACATGGCGCTCACACCACCGCGGCTCGGCGCCCGCCTGCCCGTATCTTGTGGCGCGATACGCGACTGCACACCCGGACAGCCCAGCCCAGCCAGAAATACGGCAAGGCGAGTCGCTTCCCCGGGCCCGGCCCCATGTGCTTTGGACAGCTGAGCAGCTCGGGCTCGCCAAGATTGGGGGTTCACTGCCCTGGTGGTCCAAGACCCCAGTCCATAATGCTCATCAGTCCGGAAACCAGCGCAAACCAACGACGCCAGATGACGGCCCAGGACCAACAAACCTGGCTTCAGAATGGCGCTATTGTCGATCTAGCATACCCCAAGCGGTGCGCCGGCCCCGTCACCCCAGACTTCCCGTTAGCCTGCTCGCCCCCACGGTTTCCCGACCAGGGGTTTGGTTGGCCTCCCTACCGGAAGATTTTCCTGGGGACCGGGCCAGACAAATGAGAAAAAAGGGGGGGATGCTGTTGCACGGAACTGACGGGTCAAACGCTGACGTGATCCCACGACATTCTCCCCACACACCACCCACAGGAACCGCACCTCGCGCCAAGGGCGCCCTTCACGGGTGTCAACCATCCCCAGGGCACAGCGCGTTGCCCGGCTTTTGCATGCCACTCTGGGCGCTTTCTCGACAGCCCCTTGGCTGTGCCACGCGATTCGTCAGGATACTGTTGGGGAAGGCTGAGCCAACAGGCAGCCGGAACCGTATCCCCTCGAGATTGGAGATTGGGCCGTCACGACAAGACGCCTTTTCGGTGAGATGAGGGGGAATCATTTTCCAACAGTCACAGATTCCCGGCAAGAGTGGGAGGCCCTCCACTCTGCCTCCCAAACCATGACCGCTTGGTGTCCTTTTCCTCGCCTGCTGCCCACACACCGACTTAGGTAATATACAGTTGACACCATCCACGCCATCGCTGGCGCGGCAGGCGTGTTTTGCAGCAGACAGCAAGCCCAGCCAGCCC
>Ga0247823_10001100_pt1 | contig 22672 bp, 21 predicted proteins | sample 13C_PalmiticAcid_2_FD_192426 | JGI IMG/M metagenome (GOLD analysis project Ga0247823, IMG submission 192426) | Soil microbial communities from agricultural site in Penn Yan, New York, United States - 13C_PalmiticAcid_Day30 | ecosystem: Environmental > Terrestrial > Soil > Agricultural land... | reverse complement strand
AGCAGACCCGCGTACTCGCCCTGGCTCCCGGCGTTGGGCTGCAGGCTCACCGCGTCGTAGCCGGTGATCTCCGACAGCCACTGCTCGAGATCGCCGATCAGTTTCAGGATGCCGGGCACGTCCTCGGTGGGCGCGAACGGGTGCAGGCGCGCGAAGCCGGGCCAGGTGATGGCCTCCATCTCGGCGGTCGCGTTGAGCTTCATGGTGCAGGAACCGAGCGGAATCATGCTGCGGTCCAACGCGATGTCCTTGTCCGACAGCGAACGCAGGTAGCGCAGCATGGCGGTCTCGGTGTGGTGGCGGGTGAACGCCGGATGCGTCAGGTACTCCGAGGTTCGGGTCTCGATCGCGGCGGGCTGGGCACCGGCGCCCGCGTCGGGAGCCTGTGCGGTGCCGAAGGATTCGACGACGGCGGCCACGTGCGCGTCGGTGGTGGCCTCGTCACAGGCGATCGCGACGTGGTCGGCGTCGACCAGGCGCAGGTTGATCCCCTGCGACTTCGCCTTGGCGACAACGGCTTCCGCGCCGCCGGGCACATGCGCCAGCACGGTGTCGAAGAAGGTGTTGTGCACCAGCGCGGCACCGATCCCGGACGCGACCGCGGCCGCGTGCGCGTGCACCCGGCGGGCGATGGCGCGCAGTCCGTTCGCACCGTGGTAGCTGGCGTACATGGCGGCGACAATGGCCAGCAGCACCTGCGCGGTACAGATGTTGGAGGTGGCCTTCTCGCGGCGGATGTGCTGCTCGCGGGTCTGCAGGGCCAGGCGGTAGGCGGGAGCGCCGTCGGCGTCGACCGACACGCCGACCAGCCGGCCGGGCAGCTGCCGGGCGAAGGCGGTGCGCACCGCGAGGTAGCCGGCGTGCGGGCCGCCGAAGCCCATCGGCACGCCGAAACGCTGGGTGGTGCCGAAGCACACGTCGGCGCCCTGCTCACCGGGCGGGGTGATCAGGGTCAGGGCCAGCAGATCGGCACCGGCGGCGACCAGCGCTCCGCGCTCGTGCGCGGCGCCGAACAGTGCGGTCCAGTCGACGATCCGGCCGGACGCGCCCGGGGTCTGCACGATGACGCCGAAGAACTCGCCCTCGGGCAGCACGCCCGTCGACAGGTCGGCCTCGATGATCTCGATTCCCAGGGGCTCGGCCCTGGTGCCGATGATGGTCTTGGTCTGCGGGAACAGGTCGGCGTCGAGCAGCAGCCGGTTCGACGGGGACTTGCCCGCGCGGCGCAGCAGCGTCATCGCCTCGGCGGCGGCGGTGGCCTCGTCGAGCATCGAGGCGTTGGCGACATCCATGCCGGTCAGGTCCGAGACCATGGTCTGGAAGTTGAGCAGCGCTTCGAGGCGGCCCTGGCTGATCTCGGGCTGGTAGGGGGTGTAGGCGGTGTACCAGGCCGGGTTCTCCAGCAGGTTGCGCACCAGCACCGGCGGGGTCAGCGTGTCGTAGTAGCCCAGGCCGATCATCGAGGTGGCGACGGTGTTGGAGTGCGCCAGCGCGGCCAGTTCGGAGAGCACTTCGTGCTCGGTGCCGGGCGCGGGCAGCGCGCCCAGGCCGGACTCGTCGAGGATGGTCGCGGGCAGTGCCGTGGTCGCCAGCGCGTCGAGGGACTCGACGCCGACGGTCGCGAGGATCCGGGCGAGTTCGTCGGAATCGGGTCCGATGTGGCGGTCGGCGAACGAACGGGTCACGGCAGCTCCAAGGTCGGGCGGGTCGACCAGGTGGTCGACGGGTACCAGCCCTCCCCCTCTGTCGTGGCGCCTGAGAGATTCGGTGACCCGACCGCGGACGGCCGTGCCCCTTTCCCCGTGGGCGGGCAGCCAGAAGCCACCGCTTTCCAGAGGCGTCGAATCACCGTGCGGTCCCTGTTGCCTGAGAGATTGACGGGGAGGTGCTGCTCCTTCGGCGCCCGGACTCTCACGAATCCAGGACTCTCCCGCACGGCGGCGACGCGTCATCAAGTCTAGATGCAGCAAACCCCCGGCCGCGCCACCTGGGGCACGCCGGGGGTGTAGTGCTCGTCACTACCCGGTCTTACGGTTCTCCCGCACCTTGCGGCGGTAGGACAGCTCGTCCTCGGGTCGATCGGTGATCTCGGTGGCCCGTTCGGCCGGGAAGTCGGCGATCGCCCCGGTCAGTTCCCGCATGGCGCCGCTGACCGCGATCCCGAAGACACCCTGCCCGCCCTGCAGTAAATCGACGACTTCCTCGGGCGAGGTGCACTCGTACACCGTGGTCCCGTCGGAGAACAACGTGATCCCGGCCAGATCCTGCACGCCGCGGCTGCGCAGATGATCGACGGCGATCCGGATGTTCTGTAAAGAGACGCCCGCGTCCAGCAGTCGCTTCACGATCTTGAGGACCAGGATGTCCTTGAACGAATACAGCCGCTGACTGCCCGACCCGGCGGCGCCACGGATCGACGGCACGACCAGCCCGGTGCGCGCCCAGTAGTCGAGCTGACGGTAGGTGATGCCCGCGACCTGACACGCGCTCGGCACCCGGTAACCGACCAGATCGTCCGGAACCGAGTCGTCCGGGAACAAGCCAGGCTGCACCACATCCTGCGATTGCTCTTCCACTGACCACTCCTTGCTCTGCCGACGTTCTCGAGTACCGGAGTCACGACGGATGTTGCCCGACTTTCGAGGTTACTCCTGCCATTGTCGGACCTGCACCGTTGTCGCACCAAGCACCGCGCGCGGCGATTCCCTCGACCTCTACTTCAGGTCTAGAAGATCGTGATGTGAATCAGCTGTCGGTGGCCTTGAAGTCGTCGGGCGAGACGGACTCGAGGAACTCCTTGAACTTCTCCACCTCGTCCTCGCGCTCGTCGGGCATCACCAGCCCGGCCTCGGCCAGGACCGGTTCCTCGGCGAAGATCGGGCAGCCGACCCGCAACGCGATGGCCACCGAATCCGACGGCCGCGCCGAGACCCGCAGGTCGCCGTCGAAGACCAGATCGGCGTAGAAGGTGCCCTCCTGCAGATCGACGATCCGCACTTCCTTGAGGGTGTGGCCGAGTTCGGTGATCAGAATCTTGATCAAATCGTGAGTGAGCGGACGGATCGGCGTGACGCCCTCCTGCTCGAGCACGATCGCGGTGGCCTCGGCCTGCCCGATCCAGATCGGCAGGTAACGCTCGCCCGCCGCTTCCCGCAGCAGCAGCACGGGCTGGTTCTGTGGCTGCTCGACACGGATGCCGATGACGCGCATCTCGCTCATGAGTTGTCTGCCTCCCATACTCGCCGCCGGCCGGCAGGACCGCTGCCCAGCTCGCCGTACCCATGAGTCTAGGCGAATTCCGGGCGGTGCAACGAGGACGCCCGAGCCGAAATCGGCGTGTTGCCGGGGTGATACCCGATCCGGCGGTCGGGTGTGTCAGTTGCCGAGGGCGGCCCGTACGGCCGCCTTCACCAGTGCCGCGTGCAAGTTCAGCGACAATGCCGCCAGTTCGCGGACGGTCTCCTCGGCGCGGGCACGCGCGTCGGCGTCGCGACTCTTGGCGATCGGCGCGGCGATCTGGGCGACCAGAGCCGCCTCGCGGTCGGCGGCCAGTTTGAACGCGCGCAGGTGCCGGGCTTCCAGACCGAACTCGGCCATCGACTTTGCCGCGTGCGCCAGCGTCACCGCGTCGGATTCGAAGAAGCCGCCGGCACCGGGGACGATCAGTCCGGCGCGTAGCAGGTCGTCGAGGAAACGGTCGTCGATGCCCGCCTTGGCGAGCAGATCGGCCCGGGTGAGCCGGACCCCGACATCGACGCGCAATTCGTCCGGGGTGATCTCGCCGGGAACAACGCCCAGCCGACGCGGCGGCGCCGGCGTGGCCTCGCCGTCGGCACGCGCGGCGCCGGACAGCGACTGCCCGGCCTCCGCGGCGCTGTGGTGGGAGTGCGCCCTGGCACGCGCTTCACGCACGCCCAGGGTCGCCGCACCACTGTCGATCGCTTCGAGCTGCTCCTTGATCACCTTCAGCGGCAGGTACTGATCGCGTTGCGCGGTCAGCACGAAACGCAGCCGCTCGTAATCGGCCACCGAGAACCGCCGGTACCCCGACGGCGTTCGTTCCGGCCGGATCAGGCCCTCGGATTCGAGGAACCGGATCTTCGAGATGGTGATGTCAGGAAAATCTGGTCGCAGCAGGTCGAGCACGGAGCCGATCGACATTCCTCCGCGCGCCCACTGCGCCGCCCCCGTCACAGCACTGCGCCCTTCACGGACACCAGCACCGTAGGGGTCATCGCGACCCCGCGCCCGACGCCGACTCGTTCGCCTGCGCGCGCGGACCGGTCAGGAAGACCAGCCGGAACTTGCCGATCTGGACCTCGTCGCCGTTCTGCAGCTCCGAGGAGTCCACCGGCTCCCGGTTGACGTAGGTGCCGTTGAGGCTGCCCACATCGACGACCTGGAACGAGTCGTCGTCCTGACGGAACTCCGCGTGCCGGCGGCTGACGGTGACGTCGTCGAGAAAGATGTCACTGTCGGGATGGCGACCGGCCGAGGTGGTCGGCTGATCCAGCAGAAAACGCGAGCCCGCGTTCGGGCCGCGCTTGACCACCAGGAGGGCCGCGCCGACCGGCAGGCCCTCGACGCCCTGCACCGGCTGTTCGCCGGTCGGCTCTCCGGAGCGCGACGCGTCGACCTCGTTGAGGAAGTCCGCGCGGAAGACCGACGTCGTCTCGGCCGCGGTCTCCCCGTAACCCGGGTCCCTGTTCTCGCTCACCGTTTCTCTCCTCCTCGAACCTGATTATCCATGCAAGCAGGTGCTGTATTCGGCGACACGACCGGCGCGATCACATCGCCAGGAAAAAAGATCCCGGCGTCGATTCCCCGACGTATCCGCTTGGCTTTGACCGTACCCTGCCGGGGCGTACCCGTGCAGGGAGAACTGTGAAGGCTTGCTCAGCCCCCGATAACTCCTTGATAACCCGCCGCATCCAGCAGTTCACCGAGTGCGGAATCGAGGGTTGCCGCATCGTCGAAGGCGAGCTCGAACAGCCAGCCCGCGTCGTACGGATCGCTGTTGAGCGTCTCCGGCTCCGAGACCAGATCCTCGTTCACCGCAACGACTTTCCCGCCCAGCGGGGCATAGATGTCGGAGACGCTCTTGGTCGACTCGACCTCGGCGATGCTCTCCCCCGCGGTCACATCCTTGTCGACATCGGGCAGCTGGACGAACACGACGTCACCCAGCTGTGACTGGGCGTAGTCGGTGATGCCCACACGAACCGCCGTGGGGCCGGTCCGCCGCACCCACTCGTGCTCTTCGGTGTAGCGCAGATCCTCAGGGGTCCGGGTCACAGGACGTCCTTTCGTCGTCAACGTTGCACGCAACAGTATCGACTAGCTCCCACGGTGCGGCACAGGCGGTATCGATCGCGCGACCGCGACCGCCAGCCCCGCGTAGAGCGCCCCCGTCCAGACGTAGAGCGCGGTGCCCCAGATCAGCAGTGCCCAGCCGAAGGCCCAGCCGAAACCCGCCCCTGCCCAGTCCATCTCCCCCGTGAGCAGCCACGGCAGGGCCGACATCAGCGCGAAGGTCGCCGCCTTGCCCAGGTAGATCACCTCGGGCGCGGGCAGGTCACGGCGCTTGTATACCGACAGGGTCACGGTGAGTACCAGATCGCGACCGATCAGGATCACGGCGATCCACCACGGGATCAGCCCGCGTGCGACGAACGCCACGAGTGTCGTCACGAGGTATAACCGGTCGACGAGCGGATCGAGCAGCGCGCCCAGCCGGGAGGACTGGTCGAGCAGACGGGCGAGTTTGCCGTCGAGGAAATCGGTGACACCGCTGGCGATCAGCAATGTGAACGCCCAGCCGTCGGCATGGCGGACCAGCATCAACCACAGGAATATCGGGATTCCGATCAGCCGGAGCAGGCTGAGCACATTGGGCACGGTCAGGATGCGGTCGCTGAACACGCCACCGGTTTCGGTGTCGTTGGTGCCCGGCGTTCCCGATTCGGTTGCCACGCCCCTGCATACCGCACCGACCCCTGATCGCGCCATCCGGCCACGCCGAAAATCGTCGGGCGTGTCCGATTGCCGCGCGGTCGCGATGCCCACCGCCCGCCGACCCGCTAGCCTGGGCAGTTGTGTCCGACAGTGGTCCAGATCTGCGCTCCTACGTCTCCGCCGAGGACGCCCGTGAGCGCGGCCGCGCAGCCCGGCAGCGCGTGCCCGTCGACGCCCGCGACCGGGCCGTCGAAAGCCCCGACCGGCCGACGGTGCTCGAGTTCGTCGAGGCGAGCAACCAGGGCCGGATCGAGCGGCTGATCCCGCTGCGGATCGGCCGGATGACCGCGTCCCCGTTCACCTTCTTCCGCGGCGCCGCCGGGTTGATGGCCGCCGACCTGGCCGCAGGCCCCGACAGCGGGCTGACCGCCCAGATCTGCGGTGACGCCCACGCCGCCAACTTCGGCCTCTACGGCACCCAGCGCGGCGAGATCGTGATGGACATCAACGATTTCGACGAGACCGTGCTCGGCCCGTGGGAGTGGGATCTCGAGCGGCTGGCCGCCAGCCTGGTGCTGGCCGGGCGGGAGAGCGGCGCCGACGAGGACGACTGCGTACGCGCCGCGCGCGACGCCGCCCGCTTCTACCGGCAGACCGCCGCCGAGCTCGCCGAGATGCCGTTCATGCAGTCCTGGACCGCGCTGCCCGACGAGTCGATCCTGGGCAAGGCCAAGGCCGACGACCTGATCGACGACTTCAAGAAGGCCGCCAAGAAGGCCCGCAAGAACACCAGTGCCAAGGTGGTGGCGAAGTGGACCGAGCACCTCGACGATCACGAGACCGGCATCAGCAAGCACCGCTTCGTCAGCGATCCGCCGATCCTGACCCCGGTCGAGGAGCCGGTCGCCGACGCCGTGATCGACGGGCTGCAGCGCTACGCGGGCACTATCCGCGAGTCGCGGCGTGCGCTGCTGGCGCGCTTCGCGGTCTCGGATGTGGCCTTCCGGATCGTCGGCACCGGCAGCGTCGGCCTGCACAGCTACGTGGCGCTGCTACACGGTAACGACGGCGAGTCGCTGGTGCTGCAGGTCAAGCAGGCCAGGCCGTCCGCGCTGGCGCCCTTCCTGCCACCGGTCGCGCCGCGGCACGAGGGCGAGCGGATCGTCGCAGGCGCGCGCAGCGTGCAGTCCGAGACCGACATCCTGCTCGGCTGGACCACCGTGGAGCTCGACGAGCCGCTGCCGTTCATCGTCCGTCAGTTCCGCAATCTCAAGGGCAGCATCGACCCGGCCGGGCTCTCGGCCGACGATCTCGACGACTACGGCAGGCTCGCGGGCGCGCTGCTGGCCAGGGCGCACTCGCGGTCGCTGGACCCGCGCACGCTGGCCGGCTATCTCGACGACGACGGCGAGGCGTTCGACGAGGCGGTGGCCGCCTACGCGGTACGTTATGCCGACCGGACCGAGGCCGATCACGCCGAACTGGTCGCCGCCGTTTCGGCGGGCAAGATCGCCGCCGAACCGAGCTGAACACCACCGGCATCCTGCCGGGCATCCATCGATTGTCGAGCTACGATGTACGCCAACGGTTCTCGGCCCGCGGCGCCAACGACCCAGAAGGGCGGACTCCATGCTCGTGCGCGTGCAGAATGCGGCAGGCACCGATGCCGAGCTGGCACTGATCGATTGGCTGCGCACGTGGAAGGATCCGTCCAGCCCGCACGGCGTCGCCACGATCAACTGCGGCCTGTTCCACAACGACCGGCTGCACCAGCTCGACGCGGTGGTGTGGACCCCGACCAGCTGCGTGATCATCGAGGCCGAGACCTTCGCCGTGGCGCAGGACGGCGTGCTGGAGATCCCGCTCAACGGCCCGTGGATGGTCTCCGGCGAGCTCGCCCAGTTCACCGGCGGGGAGAAGTCGACGCCGCTGGAGCGCTCACGGGAACACACCTTCGCGCTGCAGGACTATCTCGCCGCGCGCGGGCTCGGCCAGCGGGCGGTGCACGGGCTCGGCGTGATCGTGCCGCAGCCGGGCGCGCAGATCGACATCCACCAGGGCTGGAACGATCCGAGTTTCGATGTCATCGTCACCGACGATCCGCACCGGCTCGAGCAGTACTTCGAGATGCTGGCCGCCAAGGAACACAACCTCTGGACGGCCAACGACATCGCCATCGCGTTCCGCGGGCTGGGCATCCTGCCGTTCCTGCCCGCCCCGCAGGACCTGCTCAACGAGGGTTTCCTGGGCCCGATCGACGTCACGCTGTGGCACGGTGGCCCCACCCAGGCCCAGGCCGAGCAGTATGCCGAGGAACAGGCCCAGCGCGAGCAGGAGCTGGCCTCGCGCGGGTTGGTGGCGCCCTGGTACAGCCCGTGGAAGCTGTACCCGCGGGTCGGCGGCGACCTGGACTTCGGCCGCGCGTTCCTGCGGATCACCCTGGCGATCGGCATGATCGTGGCGATCGTGTGGGTGCTGTGGTTCGTGGTGACCGCGGTGCTCACCTACGGTCCCGCCTGAGACAGCCCCGCGCGGCGGCTATCGTCGCATCGGTGATCGACCCCGCTCCCGCCCGGACCGCCACCGTCGTCCGCGCGACGGCCATCGCCGCGGGCACCGCGCTCACCGTCGCGCTCCCGCTGACCTTCCCCGCCGACGACGGACCGTCCGGACTGGACGCGGCCGTCGCCGACCCGATCGCCGCGACGGTCTCCCCCGGTCTGGCCGAGGTGCTGGTCGCACCGAGCAACGCCCCGGTGGTGCTCGCGGTGCTGCTGGCGGCGGTCGGCTGGTTCGCGGTGCGCCGCCGGTGGCGGGCGGCGCTGACCATGCTCGTGGTGCCCGAGCTCGCCCTGGCGATCAACACGGTGGTGCTGAAACCGTTGTGGGACAGGCAGATGCACGACTACCTCGCCTATCCGAGCGGCCACACGGTCCACTTGGTCGCTGTCGCAACGACGTTCGCGTGTCTGGTGACAACGCGCACCGCGCGCATCACGGTCGCGGCGCTCACTGTGCTCGCCCTGCTCGCGATCACGCCCGGCATGGTCGTCCTCGGCTATCACCGCCCCACCGATGTCCTCGGTGGGGCGGCCGCGGCGACCGCGCTGGTAGCGGCACTGTGTTGGCTCGCCGAGGCGCTGCGCGCCGCGGTGCGCTAGGTCCGGTCGAAAACGCTGGCGTCGTGCAGCATCTCGGCGCGCAGCATGGTCTCCGGCACACCCATCGCCTCGACCAGGGTCAGCGCGTCCGGCCGCAGCCGGTCGACGAGTTCGTTCACCCCGCGGCGCACCGCCTTGGCCCGCTCCACGGACATGAACCGGTGCATGATGTACCAGGACAGGTTCTCCTCCAGCGTCGAGTACACGTAGAGGTCGCAGACGGTCTCGGCGAGCGCCTTGGCGTCGGGGTCCTCGATCTCGGCGATCCCGTCGACGAATTCCTCGAGCACCAGCCGGTCGATGTGCGCGGCGCCGGCGGCGAGGATGTGGTCCTGGGCGTTGTTGAACGCCTCGAACGGGCCGGTGTCGGCCGCCCTGGCACGCAGCCGGTGCGCCGCGGTCCGCAGCAGGTAGTCCTCGCGATCGGCGAACAGCTGCAGCTGGACCGAGCGCTTGGACAGGTCGCCCTCGTCGACGGACTCGTCGGAGCGATCGCGCAGGGTCTGGATCAGCTGGCGCACCCCGGATCGCTTGCGCACCACGTCACCGGCCATGGTGGCGGCGAATTTCACCCAGCCCATGGCGTCGAGGTCGCGGACCTCGTCGGAGTAGGCGGTGAGCAGTTCCTTGGCGACGAGCTGGGTGAGGACGACATTGTCGCCTTCGAAGGTGGTGAACACATCCGTGTCGGCCTTGAGGGTGACGAGCCGGTTCTCGGTGAGATAGCCCGCACCGCCGCAGGCTTCGCGACATTCCTGGATGGCCCGGGTGGCGTGCCGGGTCTGGGCGACCTTGAAGCCGGCGGCGCGCTTCTCCAGCGCGCGCTGGGCGCCCGGCTCGATCTCGCGGCCGCTCTGTACGAGGTCCATCCGGCGCACCAGGTCGTTCTGGGCGAAGGCCAGCGCGAAGGACTTCGCGACCAGCGGCAGCAGCCTGCGCTGGTGGCTGCGGTAATCCATCAGCAGCGTTTCCGCGCCGGTGTCGGGATCGGCGAACTGGCGCCGGGCCAGCGCGTAGCGCACCGCGATGCTCAGCGCCACGCGCGCGCCCGCCGCGGCCGCGCCGCCGACGCTCACCCGGCCACGCACCAGGGTGCCCAGGGTGGTGAAGAAGCGGCGGCTCGGGTTCTCGATCTCGGAGGTGTAGGTGCCGTCGGGCTCGACGTCGGCGTAGCGGTTGAGCAGGTTCTCCCGGGGGATCCGGACGTGGTCGAACACGATGCGGCCGTTGTCCACACCGGGCAGGCCGCCCTTGAGCCCGTCGTCGTAGGTGGTCACGCCGGGCAGGTCGGCGCCGAGCTCGTCGCGGATCGGGACGAGCAGGCAGTGCACGCCCTTGCTCTCGCCACCCGTGATCAGCTGGGCGAACACCGCGGCCATCCGCGCGTGTACCGCCGCGCCGCCGATGTAGTCCTTGCGCGCCGACGGGGTCGGGGTGTGGATCACGAATTCCTGGGTGGCCGGGTCGTAGGTGGCCGTGGTCTCGAGATTGGCGACGTCGCTGCCGTGCCCGGACTCGGTCATCGCGAAGCAGCCGAGCAGATCCAGGGTGATCAGCCGCTTGATGTACTCGCGGTGGCGTTCGGTGCCCAGGTTCTCCACGGCGCCACCGAACAGACCCCACTGCACGCCGGATTTCACCCACAGGGACAGATCGGCGTAGGCCAGCATCTCCAACCCGGTCACGGCACCACCCGGATCGCCGGTGCCGCCGTTCTCGGAGCGGAAGCCACGCTCCGGATAGCCCATGGTCGCGATGACCCGCATCTGGTCGAGCACGCGGGCCCGCGCGGCGTGGATGTCGAGTTCGGGATCGCCGGTGAAGCGGTCGTCGGCGAGCTGGACTCGCGCCTGGTCTCTGACCTCGCGCCACGGTCCGTCCAGCGCTGCGCGGAGATGTTCTGCCGTCGTCGAAATGCCGGTAGCCATACTTCGACCATAATCCGTGCATCGCGCCCGGCGACGGATTCGCGTTCTCCCTCACATCGCGCCGACGCCGCGTCTCAGCCGAGGAACATGTCCCGCATCGACACTTCGGTGGGCCGCCAGCTCACGCCGAGCTCGCTCAGCGCGGCCGAGTCGTCGGTCGGGGTGTCGGAGGTGAGCAGCCACGCCGCCTCGTAGCCGAACGCGGCGTCGACCTCGACGAATCGCGAGGCGACGTCGGCGGCCCGGCCCAGCGCCCGGAACAGGCCGGGGCGCACCGGAATCCGGCGGATCCGCTGTCCGGACGCGGCGGCGAGCAGGTCGATGGCCGTGTCGAAGGGGACCTGGTGCCCGCCACACAGATACCGGCGCGGGCCCTGACCCGGCAGCATCGCCACCGCGTGCAGCTCGGCTACGTCGCGGACGTCGATCATCGCCATTCCGCCGTCGAGCCGGGGCGCGAATCCACTGCGCAGCATGGTGTTCCAGCCGCGCTCGGTGATGCCGCGGGTGCCGGCCAAACCCGGCCCGATCACACTCGAGGGGTAGGTGATCACCACCGGCGCACCGCTGCGCTGGAGTGCCCGCGCGACCCGGTCGGCGGCGGACTTGGTGCGACCGTAGGCGCTGCGCCCGGTCGCGGTGGGACTGTCCGGGGTCATGACCGGATCCGGGCAGGGGAACAGCGCACTGTAGCTGGCCACGTGCACGATGGGATCGAGTCCGGCCAGGGCCGCGCGGCACAGGATCTCCGCGGTGGCATCGACGTTGACCTGCCACATCAGCGATTCGCGGCGGTCGTCGGTGGCCACGATGCCTGCCGCGTGCAGCACCGCCGCGCAGCCGTCGAGCAGCGTGGTGATCGTGTCGCTGTCGCGCAGGTCGCCGCGCAGGACGGTGATGCGGTCGCGGTCCTGCGCGAATTCCGGCCACCATCGGTCCAGGGATTCGCCGGGGTGGACCAGCAGCTGGATCTCGTGACCGTCCGCGAGCAGCGCGGCGACCGTGGGCGCGCCGAGATACCCGGTGCCACCGGTGACGGCGATTCTCACGACAGGGTTCCCTCGGCGATCGGCAGCACACAGCGGGTGCCGGTGAAGATGGTCGGCATGCACTCGTTGCAGTGGGTGCAGGCGGCGGTGGTCGTGGTCTCGGCCGCGATCCGGCGTGGGAGATCGGGTTCGCACAGCAGGGCGCGGCCCATCGCGACGAACTCGAAGCCCTCGGTGCGGGCCAGGCGCATGCCGTCGTAGTCGGTGATGCCGCCGAGCAGGACCAGTGGCATGCGCAGGGCCGACCGGAACAGGCGGGCGCGCTCGAGCAGATAGGCACTGCGGTAGGGGTACTCGCGCAGGAACACCGGGCCGGCCACGCGCAGTCCCCAGCTCAGCGGCGGCCGGAAGGCGCGGGCGAAGGCCCGCCGGGGCGGGTCGCCGTGGAAGTAGAGCATGGGGTTGAGCAGCGAGCTGCCCGCGGTCAGTTCGAGCGCGTCGAGTGTCCCGTCGGCTTCCAGCAGCTGTGCGACCCGCACGGACTCGACCGGGCGCAGCCCACCGGCGACCCCGTCGTCCATGTTGAGTTTGGCCAGCACGGCCAGCCGGCCCCCGACCGCGCCGGCCACCCCCTCGGCGATCTGCCTGGCCAGCCGTGCCCGGTTGACCAGGCTGCCGCCGTAGTCGTCGCGGCGCCGGTTGAGCAGCGGGCTCAGGAAGGCGCTCACCAGATAGTTGTGGCCGAAATGGATTTCCACGGCGTCGAACCCGGCCTCCTCGGCCAGCAGCGCGCTGCGCACGTGCGCGGCGACCAGTTCGGCGATGCCCTCGGCATCGGGTCGCCGGGTCATCCGCATCCCCAGGGGGGAGAACAGTCTGCTCGGCGACAGCGCGGGCAAGCGATTGGACGCGGCGTTGGCCACCGGCCCCGCGTGCCCGATCTGGGCCGACGCCGCGGCGCCCTCGGCGTGGATCGCGTCGGTGAGCCGGCGCAGTCCCGGCACCGCGTCGGGTCGCATCCAGATCTGATGCCGGTCGGTGCGCCCCTCGGGCGCGACCGCGCAGTAGGCGACCGTGGACAGGCCGACACCGCCCGCGGCGATGCGGCGATGAAATTCCACCAGTTCGTCGGTGACCAGCGCGTCCGGGGTGCGGCCTTCGAAGGTGGCGGCCTTGATCACGCGGTTGCGCAGGGTGATCGGGCCCAGCTTCGCCGGGGTGAAGATGTCGGTCATCGCGCACCCGGCCCGTCGAGTCCGGCCAGCACGAAATCGCGCAGGGTGCCGACGCTGCCCTGCGACGGTGGGTGTCCCGCGCCGAAGCGCATGATCAGCACCTCGAACGCGAGCAGCCAGCGCCGCTGCGCCTCGGCGGGGTCGAGGTCGGGAAGGAATCGCACCCAGGTGTCGAGCTGGAACCAGTCCCCGGTCCAGCCCACGTCGCGCCGGCCCAGCACCAGTTCCGCGAGCAGCCGCAGGTACAGCCGGCCGCGCGGATCGGCGGCCAGGTCGGTCAGCGGTCCGATCACCGCGTCCACCACCTCGGCGAGTTCGGCCTCGCGCTGGGCCGCCGCGCCGAGCCGTTCGGTCCACAGCGGCGCCAGCCGGGCCTCGAGCAACGCGGCGACCAGCGCGTCCTTGCTCCCGAAGTGATAGTGCACCGCCGCCGGATTGGTCTCGGCCGCAGCGCACACCGCCCGCACCGAGACCTCCGTCGAGGGCTGCGCCAGCAGCAGTTCCTCCGCCGCGGCGAGCAGCCGCTCGCGTGTCTCCACCGAGCGCGCGTCGCGAGCCCTCGTCCCGAGTGATCCCATACCGGCAGCCAACCAGATTTCCATCACCGTTTCAATCATTATTTCAAACATTGATTGGAAAACTGGTCGCCGCGAAACCTTGCTCGTGGATTGAACGAGTGTTTAGTATATTGAACATGTGTTCAGCCAACAGCCCGTACCGCAAGGATCCTCCGCCGATCTGACGACCATGGCCCGCATTCGCGACACCGCGATCGACCTGTTCGGAGAACAGGGTTTCGGCGTCGGCGTCCGGGCGATCGCCGCGGCGGCCGGAGTGTCACCCGGCCTGGTGAACCATCACTTCGGTTCCAAGGACGGACTGCGCGCCGCCTGCGACGATCGCGTGCTCGAGCTCATTCGCGACGAGAAGCTGCGCGTCATCCGCACACAGGGTGCCGCCGGAATGCTCAGCGCCCTGGCCGAGATCGAGATCTACGCCCCGCTGCTCGCCTACATCCTGCGCAGCTTCCAAGCCGGCGGCGCGCTGGCCGAGTCCCTGCTCGAACACATGGTCGCCGACGCGCAGGACTACATGCAGGCCGCCGTCGAGGCGGGCCAGCTCAAACCGAGCCGCGATCCCGCGGCCCGGGCCAGATACGTCGTGCTCTGCCACATCGGAGCCACCAACCTCTATCTGCAGATGCGAATGCAGCGCGAGGGAAAGCTCGACTACCGCAAGGCGATCCGGGACCTGTCGGACCTGACCACCTTCCCGGCGCTCGAGCTCTACACCCAAGGCATGCTGACCGATTCGACTCTGCTCGACAGCCTCATCGAGGAGTAGACGATGCCCTCCCCCACCACCGATCGGGTCATCGAAGTCCATGACCTGCGTAAGACTTTCGGCCGATTCGCCGCGCTCGACGGACTGGACCTGCACGTCGGTCCCGGCGAGATCCACGGTTTCCTCGGCCCCAACGGCGCGGGCAAATCCACCACCATTCGCGTCCTGCTCGGCGTCCTGCGCGCCTCCGGCGGCGAGGCGGCCCTGTTCGGCCGCGACCCGTGGACCGACGCGGTCGCCCTGCACCACCGGATCGCTTATGTACCAGGCGATGTCACGCTCTGGCCGTCACTGTCGGGTGGCGAGACGATCGACCTGCTCGCCCGGATGCGCGGCGGCATCGACGAGACCCGCCGCGCCGAGCTGATCGAGCGGTTCGAGCTGGACCCGACCAAGAAGGCCCGCACCTACTCCAAGGGCAACCGGCAGAAAGTCGCGCTGGTGTCGGCCTTTTCGGCGAATGCCGATCTGCTGATCCTCGACGAGCCGACCTCGGGCCTCGACCCGCTGATGGAGCAGATCTTCCAGGGCTGCGTCCGCGATGCCGCTGCCCGCGGGGCCACGGTACTGCTGTCGAGTCACATCCTGTCCGAGGTCGAGCATCTCTGCGATCGGGTGACCATCATCCGCGCCGGCCGCACCGTCGAATCCGGTTCGCTCGACCAGCTCCGGCACCTGAGCCGCACCGCGATCACCGCCGAATTGATCGGCGACCCGGGCGATGTCGGCGCACTGCCCGGCGTCGAGGACGTGGAACGCGACGGGTCGACCCTGCGCTGCCAGGTCGACGCCGATCACCTCGGCCGGCTGATCCAAGTGCTGGGCGACGCGGGCGTGCGCAGCCTCACCAGCGCACCGCCGACGCTCGAGGACCTGTTCCTGCGGCACTACCACGTCGAGGCCGACGACGCGGCCACCGGAGAGAAGGTGCGGGCATGACCACCATCGCCGCCTCCCCCGGGTTCCTCGGAACCACCCGCACCGCAGGGGAATTCGCGGGCACCGGGCAGATGCTGCGGCTGTACCTGCGTCGCGACCGGATCATCGCACCGCTGTGGTCGCTGCTGATCGGGCTGATGCCGGCGCTGCAGATCGTCTCCATCAAGGACCTCTACAGCACCCAGCAGCAGCTCGACAGCTTCGCCGCGACCACCGCGGCAAGTCCGGCGCTGCTGGCCATGTACGGCCCCGTGTTCAACTCCTCGCTGGGATCCATCGGCACCTGGAAGGCCGGGGCGATGTATTCGATGATCGCCATCGCGGCCGTGCTGACGGTCATCCGGCACACCAGGGTCGAGGAGGAGACCGGGCGTGCGGAGCTCGTGGGCGCCACCAGCATCGGCCGGTTCGCCGGGCTCACCGGTGCGCTGCTGCTGACCTTCGGCGCGTCGGCGGTGGCCGGGATCGCCTGCACCGCATCACTGCTCGGCACCGACCTGCCGATCGCGGGGTCGGTGGCCTGGGGTGCGGCGCTGGCCGCCGCCGGCATCGTCTGGGCCGCGGTGGCCGCGGTGGCCGCGCAGCTGAGCAACGGCGCGCGGATCGCCCGCGGTGTCGCGCTGGGCATCCTGGGCGCGGCGTTCGCGGTGCGGGCGGTCGGCGACGCCGGAAACGGTGTGCTGTCGTGGTTCTCGCCGCTGGGCTGGTGTCTGCAGATCCGCCCGTACGCGGAAGAGCGCTGGTGGGTCCTGGTGCCCTTGGCCGCCGTCGCCACCGGGGCGACCCTGCTCGCCTACCAGCTGTTGCGAACCCGTGACCTCGGTGCGGGACTGCTGGCCGACCGTCCGGGTCCCGCCACCGCGGGTGCCGCGCTGTCGGGCCCGGTCGGACTGGCATGGCGGTTGCAGCGGGGGTCGATGCTGGCCTGGACGATCGGTTTCGGCCTGTACGGCCTGCTGATCGGTGGGGCGGTGCAGAGCATCGGCGGCATGCTCGACGACAGCGGCACACTCCAGGACGTGGTCACCTCGATGGGCGGATCGGCCGATCTGGAGAAGTCGTTCATCGCCTACGCGATCACCATGCTGGCCGCGGCGGCGGCCGCGTACTCGGTGTCGGCGGTGCTGCGGCTGCACGAGGAGGAGAACACCGGTCGTGCCGAGAGCGTGCTGGCGGCGGCCGTCGGCCGCGTGCGGTACGCGGCGAGCCATCTGCTGTTCGCGCTGGCCGGACCGGCTGTGACACTGCTGGTGGCGGGTCTGGGCATCGGCGTCGTCTGGGGCACGACCGACGGTGACGTGGTCGGCAAGCTCGGCGAATCACTGGGTGCCGTCGCGGGCAGCTGCCCGCGGTCTGGGTGGTCACCGCGATCGCGCTGCTGCTGTTCGGCGTGGTCCCGAAGTACGCGTCGCTGGCCTGGGCGGTGCTGAGCGCGATGATCGTCATCGTGTTGCTCGGCTCGCTGGGCACGTTCCCGCAGTGGCTGATGGATCTGGTGCCGTTCGTGCATCCGCCGAAGCTGCCCGGCGCGACGTTCGACATCGTCCCGATCGGCTGGCTGCTGCTGGTCGCGGTGGCGGGAATCGCCGTGGGACTGACCGCCTTCCGTCGGCGCGACCTGCGCTGAGCCGGGGCCGGGGTGGTGCGCCTCGCCCACCACCCCGGTGGTCAGTACGCGCCGTCGCCGCGGGTGACCGCGCCGATGGTGCGGCCGATCAGGATCAGATCGAGGACCATCGACCAGTTCTCGACATAGGACAGGTCCAGCCGCACCGAGTCCTCCGGGGACAGGTCCGAGCGCCCGCTCACCTGCCACAGCCCGGTGACACCGGGCTTCACCAGCAGTCGGCGGCGCATCTCTCCGTCGTAGCTGTCGACCTCACGCTGCACCTGCGGTCGCGGCCCGACCACGCTCATGTCCCCGCGCAGCACATTGAAGAACTGCGGCAGCTCGTCGAGGCTGTACTTGCGCAGGAAGCGGCCGACGGGAGTGACGCGCGGGTCGTCTTTCACCTTGAAGAAGACCGGATTGCCGCCGTGGCTCTCGATCAGCGCGTCCACGGCGCGGTCGGCGCCGACCAGCATGCTGCGGAACTTGATCATCCGGAACGGGATGCCGTCACGGCCGATCCGTTCGGACAGATAGAAGATCGGCCCCGGGCTCGTCGTGCGTACCGCGAGCGCGATGGCCAGCAGCATGGGCGCGATGAGCACCAGCACGGCGGTGGCGAAGCAGAAGTCGAACAGCGCTTTGCGGCTGGACTTGGCGTGGTCGTAGCGGGGCCCGTCGATGTGCAGCATCGGCATGCCGGCCACGATCCGGTTGGTCAGCCGGATGCCCGCGATGTCGACCACGCCCGGCGCCACGATGAGATCGACGCCCAAGGGATCCAGCTCCCAGGCCATCCGTCGCAATTCGACCGGACCGAGATGGTCGGTCGCCGCCACGGCCACCGAGTCGGCGCCGCTGCGGCGCACCGCCTCGAGCACCGAACGATCGTCGCCGAGCACCGTCGGTCCGTCGACCGTCGTGAAGCGCCGGTCACCGGAGCCCGCGGGCACACAGACACCGACGATCCGATAGCCGGAACCGGGGTCGTCGGTGAAGGCGGTGGCCATGGCGTGCGCGGCCTCGGGCGAGCCGACCACGAGCACCGCCGTGTGGCAGCGCCCCTGGGCGCGCCAGCGTCGCAGCCGCGACCGCCAGGCCAGCCGGCCTACGATCAGGGCGCACAGCCCGGCGGGCAACGCGATGGCGAGATAGCCGCGCGCCACCTCGACCCGGAACAGCAGCGCGAGGATGGCCAGCACCCCGAACAGGCGCATCGTCGCCGAGACCAGCCGGCGGAATTCCTCGCTGCCGGAGCCGATCACCTGCGGCGTGCGGGTGCCGTGCAGCAGCGCCAGCCACCCCGCGGCCAGCGCCAGCGACACCACCGAGTAGCCGATCTCGTAGGGCAGCGGCCAGGCCAGCGGCGGCGCGGCGGGACCGTCGAAGCGCAGGACCTGGGCCGCCGCCACCGCGGCGAACACGGCGGCGACGTCGGTGACGGCCAGGCGTTGCAGATACGCCTCCTGCCAATTCTCGCGCTGCGTTCGGCGCAGCACTCGGACACCGTTGACCACATTCACATCGCTGCCACCGGTGAGCTCGAAGCTCATGAACCCACACCTCCCCCTCGGGAGACGAATCAAATTTCCGGTCGCCGTCGACCGGAATGCGGCCCGCTCGGCCGCCCTCTGCCCGTCGATTCGATGCCCGCCCGCTGATTGTTACAGAGTCTCGAGGCGACTTCTTTCCGAAGGTTAAGGGCCACAGTGCATTCCATAGGTAGCCGAGTATGATGGCTATCACATGGCTATCGGCAGATGAATGATGGCTATCGGATATGATCGCAGGACAATTGATTTCCGGATGGGACGGATCACAATTCGCCGAGGAGAAGTTGTCGTCGCCGACAATTTGCCGAAATGCCCGCGAACAGCCCCGATCCCGAAACATGCCATGAATTGGTTTCCACCCCGGCTGTTTCGAATGGCCCCCGCCTACCTCCGGTTGTAACGTCTGACCACGCCGCGCCGACGTCCGGCATGTCCGGCGCCGGCCGCGACGAATGAACAGCTAGAAGGTGAGCCCGCGTGCAGTGTCGTCTCTGCGATTCCGATCGGCTCGAGAGCGTACTCGATCTGGGCGCGACCCCGCCGTGTGAGAGCTTCCTGTCCGAGACCCAGCTCGACCTGCCGGAATCGACCTATCCGCTGCACCTGCGCCTGTGCCGGGACTGCCTGCTGTTGCAGATCCCCGCACTGATCACGCCGGAGGAGACTTTCACCGAGTACGCGTACTTCTCGTCGTACTCACACAGCTGGGTCGACCACGCCGCGCGATTCGTCGCCACCGCGACCGAGCGGCTGGGGCTCGACACCGATTCGTTCGTCGTCGAGGTCGCCAGCAACGACGGCTATCTGCTGCGCCACGCCGTGGCCCGTGGCATCCCGTGCCTGGGCATCGAGCCGTCGGTCAATGTCGGCGAGGCGGCCAGGTCGGCGGGAGTGCCCACCGAGACCGCCTTCCTCGACGCGGAATCGGCCGCGCGGGTGCGCGCCGAGCACGGGCCCGCCGATCTGGTGGTCGCGAACAACGTCTACGCGCACGTCCCCGACCTGCGCGGTTTCACCCGCGCCCTGCGCACCCTGCTCGCCGACGACGGCTGGCTGAGCATCGAGGTGCACCACGCTCTGAACCTGGTGCGGCTGGGCCAGTTCGACACGGTCTATCACGAGCACTTCCAGTACTACACCGTGCATTCGGCCCAGCGTGCGCTCGCGGTCGCCGGGTTGACGGTGGTCGACGTGGAGCTGCTCGAGACCCACGGCGGCTCGATCCGGTTGTGGGCCCGCCCCGAGCAGGTCGCGGTGCCGACCGGGCGGGTGGCCGAGGTCCTCGAGCTCGAGCGCGCCGCCGACCTGCACGTCCCGGCCGGTTACGCCGAACTCGGCGGGCGGGCCGAACGGGTCCGGCTCGAGCTGCTGCGCTTCCTGCTCGACTGCCGGGATCAGGGCAAGCGGGTCGTCGGCTACGGCGCCCCCGGCAAGGGCAACACCCTGCTGAACTACTGCGGCATCCGGCCCGACCTGCTCGAGTACACCGTGGACCGCAACCCCTACAAGCACGGCCGATACACCCCGGGCACCCGGATTCCGATTCATCCGCCGGAGCGCATCGACGCCGACCGGCCCGATGTCGTGCTCGTCCTGCCGTGGAATCTCGAAACCGAGATCACCGCCCAGCTGCGCCATGTCGGCGACTGGGGCGGCGAACTGATCTATCCGCTGCCGGTGCTGCACCGCGCGGGCACGGAAACGAAGGTGAACCGATGAAGGTCGTGCTGTTCTGCGGCGGATACGGCATGCGCATGCGCGGCGGCTCCGACGACGTCGTCCCGAAGCCGATGCAGCTGGTCGGGCCGCGGCCGCTGCTGTGGCACGTGATGCGCTACTACGCGCACTACGGACACAAGGAGTTCATCCTGTGCCTGGGCTACGGCGCCGAGCACATCAAGAACTTCTTCCTCACCTATCAGGAATCGGCGTCCAACGACTTCGTCATCCGCAACGGCCAGGTGGAACTGCTCGGCAGCGATATCGGCGACTGGTCGATCACCTTCGTCGACACCGGGGTCGAGTCCGCGATCGGTGAGCGGTTGCGCCGGGTCCGCGCGCACCTCGACGGCGACGAGTACTTCCTGGCCAACTACGCCGACGTGCTCACCGACGCCCCGCTGGACACCATGGTCGAGACCTTCCACGCCTCGGGCGCCGCGGCGTCGATGATGGTGGTCCCGCCGCAGTCCTCGTTCCACTGCGTCGACATCACCGCGACCGGCGAGGTGAAGGAGATCATGCCGGTGGCCCGGATGCCGCTGTGGGAGAACGGCGGCTACTTCGTGCTCAGCCAGGAGATCTTCGACCTGCTCCCGCCCGGCGGTGATCTGGTCGCCGACGCGTGCGGTGCGCTGGCCGGGCAGGGCCGGTTGTTCGGCTATCAGCACCTGGGCTTCTGGAAGCCGGCCGACACCTTCAAGGAGCGCGCCGAACTCGACGACGCCTACCGCAACGGCTCCCGGCCGTGGATGGTGTGGGAGCAGGCGTGATCGGGCTGTTCCCCCGCCCGCCGCGCCGGCTCGCGCTGCTCGGCGCGCACTGTGACGACATCGCGATCGGCCTGGGTGCCACCCTGCTCGCCCTCACCGCCGCCGACCCCGAGATCGAGGTCAGGGCACTGGTGCTCTCCGGTGGCGGCACCGCGCGCGAGGACGAGGAACGCGCGGCGCTGACCGCGTTCTGTTCCGGCACCGAGCCCCAGCTCGACGTGCTCGACGTGCCCGACGGCCGCGCCCCGGCGCACTGGGACCGGATCAAGGACGCCCTGGCCCGGTTCCGGCGTGCCGGTGAGCCCGAGGTGGTGTTCGCGCCGCAGCGCGGTGATGCCCATCAGGACCACCGGCTGCTGGCCGAGCTGGTGCCCACGGAGTTCCGCGACCACCTGACCCTGGGCTACGAGATCCTCAAGTGGGAGACCGACACTCCGGCGCCCACCCTGTATCACCCGCTCACCCGGGAACTCGCGCGGGAGAAGTCGCGGCTGCTGCACGAGCACTATCCGTCGCAGACCGGCCGTGACTGGTTCGACGAAGAGGCCTTCCTCGGGCTGGCCAGGATGCGTGGCGTGCAGTGTCACGCGCCCTATGCCGAGGCGTTCGTGCTGGACAAGGCGATCATCAGATGGGAACGGACGTGAACATGCGGGTACTGGTCACCGGGCACCAGGGCTATCTCGGCACCGTGATGGTGCCGGTGCTGCGGGCCGCGGGCCACAGCGTCGCCGGGCTGGACATCGGCTACTTCGCCGACTGCCTGCTCGGTGACTTCGCCGGCGACCCCGAGGGCGCGGCCGTCGACCTGCGCGCGGTCACCGTCGAGCAGCTGCGCGGGTTCGACGCGGTGATCCATCTGGCCGCGCTGTCGAACGACCCGCTGGGCGCGCTGGCGCCGGAGATCACCTACGACATCAATCACCACGCCTCGGTGCGCCTGGCGCGACTGGCGAAAGAGGCCGGGGTGCGGCGGTTCCTGTACGCCTCCACCTGTTCGGTCTACGGAGCCGCCGGTGCCGAGCTGGTCACCGAGGACGCCCCACTGCGCCCGATCACCCCGTACGCGCAGAGCAAGGTGCGCGTCGAAGACGACGTCGCCGCCCTCGCCGACGCCGATTTCGTCCCCGTGTTCCTGCGCAACGCCACGGCTTTCGGCTTCTCGCCGCGCCTGCGGGCCGACATCGTGCTCAACAACCTGGTCGGCTACGCGGTGCTCACCGGCGAGGTCAAGGTGCTCTCCGACGGAACCCCGTGGCGGCCACTCGTGCACGCCCAGGACATCGCGACCGCGTTCGCGACCTGCCTGACCGCGCCGGCCGCCGACATCTCCTGCCGCGCCTTCAATATCGGCACCGAGGTCAACAACCTGACCGTGGCCGAGATCGCGGCCGCGGTCGTCGACGCGGTGCCGGGGTCGCGGCTGCTGATCACCGGCGAGAACGGCGCGGACCCCCGCTCCTACCG
>Ga0247823_10001099_pt1 | contig 22675 bp, 22 predicted proteins | sample 13C_PalmiticAcid_2_FD_192426 | JGI IMG/M metagenome (GOLD analysis project Ga0247823, IMG submission 192426) | Soil microbial communities from agricultural site in Penn Yan, New York, United States - 13C_PalmiticAcid_Day30 | ecosystem: Environmental > Terrestrial > Soil > Agricultural land... | reverse complement strand
CATAGATCGAATCCGGCTCCTCTCGTCCTGGAATGAGGTGAGTCAGCACCAACTCTTTCACTCCTGCCGCTTGGGCCAGCTGACCCACGTCTTCAGCCGTCGTGTGATCTTGAACCATGTGCTGGTACTACGATGTCGCCCGGTGTGAGGCTGCGCCCCAGTTCCAGCGCCGAGCCGTTGCCCATGGTGCCGGAGCCGATGACATCGGCTGGCTGCACATGGTCGCCCAGAGACACGTAGGCGATCAACTCCTCGACGCTCCAGAGCAGTTCGGAGCTGTCGCCCTCGCCCCATGTTTCTCCGTTGACCCGCACCGACATGCGGATGTTGTCCAGGCGAGGGAATTCGTCGATCGTGGTGATCCACGGGCCAATGCCGTAGGCGAAATCCTTGCTCTTGGTGGGACCCATACCGATAGCGAACTCGTTGGCCTGCAGGTCGCGGGCAGAGAAGTCGTTGAAGATGGTGACATCAAAGAGATGGGACCGAGCGGTGTCGGGGGTGATGTTGTGAGCCGTGCGCCCCATGACCCAGCCGATTTCCAACTCGTAGTCCATCTTCTCGGCGCGCGAAGGCCAGGGTACCTCGGCTTCATGGCCGATGACGGTCCATGGAGAACCCTTGAAGTAGCCGGGCCTACTACGGCCCGTGGCTACCGCGGGTACACAAACTCATCCAGGCAGGCAAGTACGACGAAGCCACCCAAGCCTGGTACAAGGTCGACCCTGCGCGAAAAGCCTTCAGCAGTGTTCCCATGGCCATGAGTGGCCTTATCAACCGCACGATTTGGAAATACCAAGCCTGGCTCCAAGGCTACAACGGTGGCCCCATTCCGCACCCGACGCCGCGCCTGCACGCTCGGGACATGGTCGCGCTGCGGCGCGGCCTTGAGGCTTGCGGCCTGACACCCACCTCGGACCCCGACGACGCCTTCTTCATCGGACGGAACCCCCAATGAGCACGACGCGTAGAAAACTGCTTGCACTGGGCGCCATGGCAGCCCTGCCGGATCTGTCCATGGGCCAGGGGGCGAAGCCTATCCTTCGCGGCCGATTCGCCTCGTCGTCCCGGTGCCGCCGGGCGGTCCGGCGGATCTGGCCGCACGCGCTATCGCCGAGCGCTTGCACGAGGAACTGGGGCAACCGGTGGTTGTGGACAACCGGGCAGGTGCTGCCTGAACCTTGGGGACGTCACAGGCGTTGCAGGCGCCGGCTGACGGCTACACACTGCTCTTGTCCCTGCCGTCGGCGCAGATTACCGCGCCGCTGATGCTTGAGAAGCCTCCTTACGATGGCGCCAAGGATTTCACCGCGATCGGCCAATTCATCCGCACGACCGCCGTTCTTCTGGTGAACAAGGCGGTGCCTGTTCGCGATTTCCAGGGCTTGGTGAGCTACGTCAAAGCGCGGCCGGGGCAGCTCAACTACAGCTCAACGGGCATTGGCAGCAATCCGCACCTCGTGATGGAACTGGTCAAGCAGCGCACCGGCATGCACATCGTCCACATTCCGTACAGGGGCGGAGCCGCTATGTTGCAGGCGGCGGTGGGCAACGAGGTGCAGGTGCTGTTCGGCGAGATCACCACCGCGATGCCCTGGATTCAAGCTGGCCAGCTGACACCGCTGGGAGTGGTCTCCAGCAAACGATCGGCCTTGCTGCCGGAGGTGCTTCGCTGGTCGAGAACAAAGTGCTTGATGCGCCTGCCGACTTTTGGATGGGGCTGGCGGGACCGCCTCACATGCCCGGTGGCATGGTGCGGCAACTGAGCCAGGCGTTGGCCAAGGTCGTCGAACACCCTGAGATGAAACAGTTCTTCGCAAGGACCGCAACCGACCCGACACCCACCAGTCCCGAGTCATTCGAAGCGCTGTGGCGGTCGGAACAGCGGCACTGGGCGGAACTCATTCGAGCACGCCAGATTCGCGCCGAGTAGCCGCACACGCGGTGCTCGAAGGCCAGGATGGGCTTTCTTCAGCCCGCAGTGGGTGCGAAAATGGTTTCGCCCAAAACTTCCTTCGAAGAAATTCACGATGAAGCAACGCCGACTCGGCGCCTCGGGTCCCATGACCTCCGCCGTCGGGCTGGGTTGCATGGGCATGAGCGAGTTCTATGGTGCGACCGATGATGCTGCCTCACTGCGTACGATGGAGCGCACTTTGGAGTTGGGCGTCACACACTTTGACTCCGCCGACACCCACGGCCTGGGCCACAACGAATTGCTGTTGGGCCGTTTTGTCGCGCAGGGCGGTGCATCGCGAGGCCAGCAGGTGACCCTGGCCACCAAGTTCGGCCTCGTTCGCGCGGCCGGTCGGTATGAACGCCGCATCGACAACTCACCCGCCTACATCCGCACCGCCTGCGAGGCTTCATTGCAGCGCCTGGGCGTGGAGCGCATCGGTCTGTACTACTGCCACCGCCGGGATCCAGCGGTGCCCATCGAAGACGTGGTGGGTGCGATGGGCGATCTCGTCACCGCCGGCAAGGTGGCGGCCATTGGTCTGTCGGAGGTGTCGGTCGACACGCTGCGCCGCGCACATGCCGTTTTCCCCGTGGCCGCCGTCCAAAGCGAGTACTCCTTGTGGAGCCGCGAGCCCGAGGTGGACATGCTGGCGGCATGCGCTAGGCTGGGCGCCGCCTTCGTGACCTACAGCCCCCTAGGCCGTGCCTTCTCGCCGGCTCCGTGGACGTAAGCCAGTTGGCCAACGACGACTTCCGCAGGAGCAGCCCACGCTTCTTGCGTGAGGCGCAGGCACGGAACCGGCAACTTGTGGACGCCCTGGCCACATTCGCAGCGGCGCGCGGGTTGAGAAGCGCACAGGTGGCGCTGGCATGGTTGCTCAACAAGCACCCCCATGTGGTGCCGATCCCGGTACCCGCCGCATCGCCTATCTGGAGAGCAATGTGAGCGCGACCGACATCGAACTCTCGTCAGACGAGCTCGCGCAACTGGACCAGATGTTCGATCCACCAGATGTTCGATCCGCACGCCGTTGCGGGGGCTCGCTACCCCGATGCCGGCATGGTCGGCATCGAACACTAATAAAGACCGAAGAGCTTTGCGCCCAGGACCAGCGTGAGGCCGAGGCTCGCCAGGAGGACCGCTTGCGCAGAGCGCCTGGCCCGCGCTTTGTCAGCCGCGGCGTGGCTCACGTCAATGGCCAGAAAGCGAAGGCCTGCGAGAAGGTGATGCAGGTAGGACCAGAGCACCGCCAGCACCACCAGCTTGAACAACCACCCGGGCACCAGCCAGAACCCATGGTCGAACACATCGACCCACCTCGCAAACGACAACTCCGAGGACACTGAGGTGTCGAACGCCCAGATGAGAGCGGGCAGCAGAATGAACATCAGTGCGCCGCCCACCCTGTGAAGCAGCGACACCCACGCTGTCGCCGGAAAGCTTCGCATGTACGCGAGCAAATCGGTGATGGCGATGTTGCGGTGATCGCGACGCTGCAGCTTGCTGGATCTCATGGTGTGAAGACTCTAGGATCAGAACGAAGGTCAGGTCCAGATTCCTTGCCGAACCCGACACCGCCTCCAGCGTAACAGCAACCGCGCCCTTTGAAGATCGCCATTCGAGATAACGCTCTTCGCCATGAAGGTCTGGCACAAAAATCCAGGCCTTTTAGACTGGCTTGGCGATTCAACAATGGAGACAACCATGAAAAAGCAATCCGTCGCCAAGCTCCTGTGCGTTGCGGCAACCGGGCTTTCGGTCCTGGCTTCCCACGCCCAAACCAATGCCTGGCCGAGCAGACCCATTCGTCTGATCGTCGCCGCTCCTCCCGGCCTGCCGCCGGATGTGCTGGCCCGGGGTGTCGCCCAGCAGATGGAAAAGCAATTGGGCCAACCGGTCGCCGTCGAAAACCGTCCCGGGGCCAGTCAGATCATCGGCGCCCAATCGTGTGCCAATGCACCTGCCGATGGACACACGTTCTGCGTGCTGCTAAGCGACGCGGTCTCCCTCAACCCGCATCTCTTTAACAAGTTGCCCTACGATCCCGAGAAGGGCTTTGCCCCTGTGGCCATACTGGGTTGGCCCCAAAGTGCCATTGTCGTCAATTCAACCACAGGATTGAAGTCGCTCAACGAGGTCATCGCCGCGTCCAAGGCTCGCCCCGGCAGCTTCAATTTCGCTTCACACGGCAACGGCAGTCTGGCGCATCTCTACCTTGAGTGGATTCGGTCCACTAGCGGCTGGGACGTCACCCACATCCCCTACAACACGAGCCCACTTCAAGCGGCCTTGGGTGGTCAGGTTCAGTTGACCTATCTCGCGTTGGGCGCCCTCAAGCCACACATAGATGCAGGAAAATTGACCGCGATCGCGATAGCCGATGTCAAGCGAAGCCCCCTGCTGCCCGATGTGCCCACCTTCACGGAAGCGGGCCTGGGGACCACGTATCCGCGCACATGGTTCGGCCTGTTTGCGCCTGCAGGTACGCCTTCGGCCACAACAGAGAAGCTCAACAAGCTCGCAGTGTCAGTGGTCAACGATGCATCATTCAAGACCAGGGTGATGGAGCCCATGACCATCCGCCCTGGACACGAAACGATTCCAGAGATGATCCAACTGATGAGAAGCGATCGGGAGCTGGGCTTGGACCTGGTGAAAAAGGCTCAGGTCAAGCTGGATTGAAATCATCGATCAAGCCAGTACGGCCTCACGGCATGCCGCTCATGGGGATCTCGCTGCTGTCGGGATGGGCGTCGGCATCTGCCAGCGACCCATAGAGCGCCAGGCGTTGCTGCGCATGGGGATCGGACCGCCAGTTGAGCAGCTTCGAGATTTGAGCTCTTAACCACTTTCCACTGGGCTCGCGATGCGTGCGACGGTGCCAATATTGGTAGATCGTGACAGATGGCGGATCAAAGGGAAGCGGCAAGACCTCGATCTCGCCAAAGCGTGCGAAGTCAATCGCCGCAGGCAGCGGCACTGTTGCAATCAGGTCCGTCTTGGCGATGGTGGCTGGCAGACTGAGCAGGCTGGGCGTGCTGATGACAACCCGGCGGCGGATCTGATGACGCTCCAGGGCCGTCTCCAGCAGTACCGTGGATCGCGCCGGTATCGCGAGAGCAGCGTGGCCCAGGTCTTCAAACGCCGCGCGATTCATGCCTTGAGCAACGAGAGGATGGCCACGCCGCACGATGCATGCATAGGTGTGCGTGAACAAGGCTTGCCGGAAATATGCGTCCCGCTCGATTGTCGGGAAGTAGCCGATGGCAATATCGATCTCTCCATTGGCAAGGCGCTCATGCAGCGGTAGCACGATTGAAGACGTGATATGCACCGAGGTACGGGGTGCATGCGCAGCAAGGTGAGCGGTGAGCTCAGGCATGAGGAGGGCTTCGGCCGAGTCGGGCATCGCCAAACGAAAGACCGTTTCGCTGTGCAAGGGGTCGAAGGCACCGCCCTCCACCACTTCCCGATCGAGTTCGCCGAGCATCGCGCGCGCCGTCTCCGTCAGGGCGATCGCACGCGGCGTGGGTCGCATGCCGACGCCGGTACGAACAAACAGGTCATCGTCGAGCTGCTTGCGCAAGCGGTTCAGCGCCGTACTGAACCCCGACTGGCTCATCTCCAGGCTTTCCGCCGCTTTCCCCAAGTGTCGAGTGGCATCGAGCGCCACCAGAAGCCTCAGAAGGTTTAGATCGAGTTGCTTCATCGTGTTTGACGATATCTGATGCTCAAGTTCTTAGATTGATTAACCCATCGCAGCCACCTATTCTCAGTCAACAACACACAGGAGGCAATTTGCTCGATTCCGCTTCTCTCGGCGCCGAAGAACGCCGCAAGCACCTCGTCGCCATGGAGCGTGCCGTGCCCGTCACCCGAATGGTCGACTATGGCGTCCCGCTGGGCGACGCTCTCCTCGTTCACGAGTCCACAAAGGCCAGTGATCCCGACAGCTGGGACTGCATCTGTGAACGACTCGCCTCAGGGCAACGTGACATCGCCACCGTTGCGGAGGATGTCGGTCGGCGCGACACAGCGGCGCAGGCATGGCGCTCCGCATATGCCCTGTTGCAGTGCGCGCAACTCGCTTACAACCACGACCATCCTCGAAAGCTTTCGCTTTACGAGCAAGGCCATGCAGCGCTGACTAGGCATGCGCATCTGTCCGATGACCTCGAGGAGGTTCGGCTGCCGACTGACAAAGGGCATCTTCATGGATGGATGGTGCGACCCGTGGACAGAGCCCCATCCCGAGCCGTGGTCGTGATAGGCGGGCTGAGCGGCTGGGGTGGTGTCTATCTCGACATGGGCCGCGCACTTGCCGCACGCGGTGTGCTCGCGGTACTGGCAGAAGGCCCGGGTCAGGGGTTGAGCCGAATGCGCGGCGGGATGCATCTTGATGAAGCGACGCTGCCACTCTTCAGTGCTTTTGTGGACCACGCCGAGTCCCTGGGAATCCAGCGTTTCGGGGCGTGGGGCAACAGCTTCGGAGGCTTGTTCTCTGCGCATCTCGCAGCGCGGGACAAGCGAATCAAGACTCTCTGCATCAACGGCGCGCCGATGACCCCCGGTGTCCCGAAATTTCGGACCGCACGCGAGCAGATGGAGGCCGTCTTTGGCGTAAACGACGAAGTCTCTCTCGCACGACGGTTGAAGTACCTGAGCATGGAGGCGAACCGCCACAGCATCGCGGCGCACATGCTGGTGCTGCAGGGTGGCTGCGACTCACTGGTACCTCTTGAAGAGCAGTCCTCGTTTTTCACGCTTGCGCCGACCCACTCTCACGAGACCATCACTTGGCGCCACGGTGAGCATGCCATCTACAACCACGCACCAGAGCGCAATGCGCGAGCCGCCGACTGGTTCAGCGAAATGCTGACCTGAACGCTGAGGTTGCTTTCAAAAAGAATATCCTGGAGACACTCTTGAACACAAACAACAACACCCCTGTAGACGTGATCGTTGTTGGCTATGGGCCCAGTGGCCTCGTACTGGCCTCTCTTCTGGGGCAGATGGGTCACACAGTTGCGGTGGTCGAACGCTGGCCCGAACTCTATGGGAAGCCTCGCTTGACGCACATCGACGGTGAGACAGCGCGCCTGGTGTCACTTTGCGGAGATGCGGATCAAGCCCTCAGGGACGCCTGGACCGTCCCTCACTACTACTGGCTCAACGGCAAGCAGAAATTGCTGCTGGATGTCGGCGCAGGCGGCAATACGCGACGGATGCTGTGGGACGACCACATTTCCGTTCACCTCCCACACATCGAGGAAGCAATTCACGAGCGAATTCAATCGCAGCCGAACGTTCGTCTCTACCGAGGCTACGAGGCGGTCGATCTCAAGCAAGATGCCGAGGGCGTCACATTGCGCTGCATACCCTGGCACAAAGGCCAGAACCCCTCTAAACCCATTCCACAGTCGCTTGATCTACGGGCTCAGTACCTGGTGGGATGCGACGGGTCCAACAGCTTTGTACGCGAATCTCTCGGTATCGAGAGGATCGACTTCGGCTTCAATGAGCGATGGTTGTGCGTGGATACGCAGCCGCTTCGAAAGCTGCCTGCAAAGTTTGACGAGAACGCCATTCAGATGTGCGACCCGCGCCGGGGGTACATGTTCATGCCCATCGGCAAAAAGCGTCAGCGCTTCGAGTTCGCTTTGCTCGCGGGCGAGTCGACTGAGGACATGGAGACGCCCGAGGCAGCCTTCCGGATGCTTCATGTATACCACGGCCTCGGCCCACAAGACGTGTCGCTCATCCGGAACCTGGTCTACACCTTTGAATGCCGTCTGGCCAAGACCTGGAACCTCGGCCGCGTCTTTCTCGCTGGGGATGCCGCGCACACCAACCCGCCCTATCTGGGACAAGGTGCCTGCTCGGGCATGCGCGACGCTGCCAATCTGGCCTGGAAATTCCACCTCGTGCTCAGCGGTCTGTCGGATGTCAGGCTCCTTCAGAGCTACGAAAAGGAACGTCGGCCGCACGCCCAGCAGATTATGCTGGACTCGCGCGCTCTGGGTCTGGTGGCAAACACCTCAAACCCCGTGAAAGCCGCCCTGCGCGATTTTCTCTTCAAACTCAAGCTCACACCCAAACCCAAGTTCCCGGTGCTCACCGACGGCATGCTCGCCAGAAGAGACGATGGCAAGCTCGCGTCGCACGCAGGCACCCTGACGCCTCAGGGGCGGATCACTGTTCACGGCAAGACCCAACGTTTTGACGAGCATGTGGGATTTCGTTTTGCCCTCATTGCCAGACCCGGTGTCACTGCGGCTCTTTCTCCGGAACTCTGCGCAACACTCAAGCAGGTCGGCGTCCACATCGTCGAATGGGGTGAGCGCTCGGATGGGCAACGGGTGATCGATGCGGACGGCGTGTACGGCCGCTTCCTCGACTCTGTGGGTGCCGACGCTGTGTTGACGCGGCCGGACTTCGTGGTGTACGGGCACGCCACCCGCTCGACGCTTGACAAGTTCATCGAGCACTTTCTAGAGCAGCTGCGTTTCTCGCCGAAGAAGCCGGCACTCGTTCATGCGGGCAACACTTCTGTCTAATCGTCCCGGCTACACCGCTCCGTCGGGCCACGGGCTCAGCCTGTCCCGATGCCATCGATGCCGTCGCTGAGCCGCCTCATCGCCTGCTCGCGCGGTCCCTACTCGAACGCTCCATCAGGCCAGAAGAAGCGAGAAACAGCAGTGCGTGCGCACCTCCACCACACAGAGGCGGTTTCGATCTCTTTGTCTGTCTGTGGGACGTTATTCAGCTTCGCCAAGTGCGCGTCGAACGAGCGCTTGTGGAGATTCATCGTCTTTCAGTCCCAAGGCCCTCGGCTCACCGTCGTCCAGTTCCGGGAAGCGGCCAAAGACTGCTTCCACCGAGTCCTTGGGCTCGTAGCGAACCAGATTCACCCGGTCGTGGCCATAGAGTTCGGCCAAGGTTTGCACCACGTCCCGGATAGACAAGCGGAGGACCGGCAAAGGCCACGCCCGCGCAGGATTCGCATTGCGCACGTCCATCACAGCGACATGCATCAAGTTTTGCGCGCAGCGATGCGCCGACATCCACCAGGCCGTGGCATCTGGCCCTACCGGGCACGTAACTTCGTGCTCACGACCACTGGCAGACCGTACTTGCCGATCTGGGCCACCGGCACCAGCGCCTTGACCGGGTCGTACTTTGCGGTCGAATCGGTGATAGGAAGAATGGTGTAGCTTGGATTGGTGAGAAGCAGCGTCATGCCATCTGGTGCCGCACGCATCACCAAGTCTGAACCGATGCGTGAGCCTGCACTTGGTCGACTCTCAATGATCATGATTTGTGCAAGCGTCTTGGACATGCGCTCCAGAACACCGCGTGCGACTTGGTCGGCGACGCCGCCGGTCGCGAATGGAACAATCACCTTGATCTCGTTCCGATTGCCCTGCGCGTATACCCGCGCTCGACGACCTGTTTGACTGCTTCCTCCTTGAATTCTGGTGTAAACCTCTGGGTGCTCATCGCACGCCCTCCTATGCTCAAAGGATAGGCGGGGTTTGTCTACCGGACCAGGGGCAGTCCACTTCACGCAATTTGAAGCGAAAGTCAACTACTCAGAGGATGTTTCAAGGCCCGCCCCGCTGGCCCCGAAACATTCACGATACTCTCCGGTTTAAGGCCGCGTCGCAGCCATCGAGGGGCGAGAAGATGCCGCGTCGAAGAACATGGCGAGCGACGGACACGTCTCTCTCCATTTGATATCGGGCATCCGAAATTCCAACCACCCTAAAGTGCATGCAAACGCGATGGCGTCCACTTTCAGTTGATCGCCGAGAGTTGGGACGTTTTTTTCCATTTGCTGCAGACCTCTCTCAATCTTCGCGACTTGAGCGTCCATCCACTCGGGCCAATGCAACTCTTTGGGTCGAAGGACCATCTCGTAGCGATGTGTCAGACCTGCATCCAGTATTCCGTCCGCCAATGCTTGGCGCTGCAGAACGCCCCATCGCTCACGCTCGTCGACACGCTGCTCCCAGCCGGTCTCCAAAGTGGCGCAAGCTCCCCTGATCGCTGCCACCGACATCAGATACTCCGAAATCACCCGACTGTCGAACAGCACTTGGCCATCGTTCAACACCAGCGTGGGAATCTTTGAGAGTGGGTTGGCGGCAGTGACCTCGGGGTCGGGTGCGATGGGCGTTGTGTGGACAGCTAGCTCGGTGACCTTGCCGGTCAGATTCAACTCGCGAACCAACACGCGAACTTTTCGAGCGAACGGTGACGGGGGCGCAAAGAACAGTTTCATGGGTGTTTCCTTCATTCCGATGTCTGCTTAGATTGTTCTTGTCATGACCGCGTCGAAATTGGTGACCGGAGGAAACGCTTCTTTGTCCACGCCTGCGTGAATCACCGAGGGCCCATCAAGCTCAAGTGCTTGCTTGATCGCATCGCGGAACGTTGCGCGATCATTTGCGGTGAATCCTTTGGCTCCAAGTGCTTTGGCAGCAAGGGCAAAGTCCACCGCACCAAAGTCGTTGGCCTCGGCTACGACGTTTCCGTTCCAACGATACTTTTGTTCGTGGTACTCAAACGCCAACGACATGTTGTCCAAGACGATGATCACCAAAGGGAGTTTGTAGCGAACGGCCGTCTCGATATCGGCCAGGTGATATCCCGCGCCACCATCGCCCGTGATGCATACGACTTTTTCCTTGCGCGCCATTTGCACGCCCATGGATGCAGGCAATGCCCAACCGAGTGAACCAACCGCTCGAAAGAATGCGTTCGGTCTTTCTACTGGGAACAAGACGCCGGTCCAAGCGGCCATATAGCCCGTGTCGGCAACCAGGGTGATGTCCTTTGCATACATGCCCAATTCATTGACGACGACCAACGGGGAGAGGTGCGCGGCATGAGCGGACTCACGGACCTTTTGAAGCAAGCCCTCTCGCCAGGCAGAGGCGCCCTTCACGCAGTCGGATAGCCATTGCGCGCTTGATACCGCTCCGGATTCTTCAAACAGTCCTCGAAGAGCGGGGGCCACGTCACGAATATCAGCTTTTACAGCGAGATCGGGTTGGAAGCGACCAACGAAGGCGGCATCGTCGTGGTCGACCTGGATCAGAACCGCGTTGCGCTTTGGCAGGCTGTAGCCATTGGTGGCCAGTCCGCCCAGTCTGCTTCCCAAAGCCAGCACGCAATCTGCCTTAGCCAGCAGATGATTGGCGGTCACCGCCGAATATCGACCAACCACGCCACAGAAGTTGGGATGGGCCGTGAGGATTGCCGGCTTACCCCCCATCGTCACCACAATAGGAATGCCTGCCGCCTTCGCCATCGCACTGACCTCTTCACCGGCCGATGCAAAGCGAACACCCTCTCCCACCAGGATCACCGGGGACTTTGCGCCTCGCAACGCGGTTGCAATACGGGTGACCTCGGCGGATGCATTGGTTGGCGAAGATACAACCTCCAGTTCAGGGTTGTCCGGTGCAGCGTTGACCTTGGCGGCAAAGTAGTTCTTTGGGACATCCAGATGGGTTGGGCCCATCGACTTCGTGCGAGCAGCATCCAGACCTTGTCGCAGAAGGCCGGCAACCTGCTGTGGTTCCGACGCCCTCCCATTCCACTTGGTCACGGGAGCAAACATGGCGTACTGGTCGATATCTTGGTACTCGAACGCATGCAGCGCGTCAGTGGCGGTCGCTCCGGTGAGAGCGAGAACCGGTGACTGAGCCCAGTGCGCATCCGCCAAGGCCGCCGCGACGTTCGCAGCACCGGGGCCCGCCTGGCCGTAAGTCGCTGCGACCTTCCCAGATGCCCGCGCAAATCCATCCGCCATATAGACCGCGCTGGGCTCGCTGCGCCCGACCACCATCTTGATTCCCGCATCCCTGAGTGCGATCCACAAGGGCTGGTCACCGCCGGTGAGTAGAAAAAGGCGGTCCACGCCTGCGTTCTTGAAGGTTGAAGCAATCGCGGTTGCGACCGTGGTCTCAGTGGTGGTGCTCATGTGCATGTCTCGTTGAAGTGTTGGGCATGCCGCCCGGAAGGTGGCGTGATTTCTATACGCTGGTCGTACTGTAATATAGTAGTATATAAACCGCCAGTCCTCATCAACGAAGAACGCAGGAGATCCCCGAATGAAGCGATACGAGATGTATGTCAACAACGCCTGGAAGGCCCCCGCATCGGGCGAGTGGTTTGAGTCCATGGACCCGTACACGGGCAAGACATGGGCCATGATCCCGCGCGGTAACGCGCAGGATGCAGACGAGGCAGTGCGCGCAGCTCACAAGGCGTTCACCACTGGCGATTGGCCCAAGCTCAACGCCACGCAGCGCGGCGCCCTGCTGCGCAAGCTTGGCGATCTGATTGCCAGGAACGCGAAGCATCTCGCAGAGACCGAGGTGTACGACAACGGAAAGCTGATCTCAGAGATGCAGGGCCAGCTGAACTACGTGTCTCAGTGGTACTACTACTTCGGCGGACTCGCCGACAAGATCGAAGGGTCTGTCATCCCCATCGACAAGGCAAACATGATGACCTACACCAAGCATGAGCCGCTCGGTGTGGTGAGCTGCATCATTCCCTGGAACTCGCCGCTCATGTTGGTCGCGTGGAAGCTTGCGCCTGCACTCGCAGCGGGAAACACTGTCGTGCTCAAGCCTTCTGAGTACACCTCTGCGTCGTTGCTCGAGCTGGCGCCGTTGTTCGAAGAGGCGGGCTTTCCGCCTGGTGTGATCAACGTCGTGACGGGTTATGGCGCTGAGGTAGGCATGCCGTTGGTCGAACATCCCTTGGTGGCCAAGGTCGCCTTTACGGGGTCGGATGCGACTGGGCAGAAGATCTATCAGGCCGCCGCTGCCGGCATCAAGCGCGTGAGCCTGGAGCTCGGGGGGAAGTCACCCAACATCGTGTTTGACGATGCGCACCTGGACAACGCCGTGAACGGTGCAGTGGCGGGAATCTTTGCAGCGGCCGGTCAGGCGTGCATTGCCGGCTCCCGACTTCTGGTTCAACGCTCGATACACGATCAGTTTGTCGAGAAGCTCGTGGCGATGGGAAAGAGCGTGAAGATGGGAAATCCACAGCTCCACGACACGCAACTCGGCCCTGTCGCAAACAAGCCTCAGTACGACAAGGTGTTGAGCTATTTTGACGTTGGACGTGCGGACGGCGCCACCCTTGCTCTGGGCGGCAGTCGGGCGGATCGTCCTGGCACCGAGTCAGGACTCTTCGTTGAGCCCACCATCTTCACCGGCGTCAACAATCAGATGCGCATCGCCCGCGAAGAAGTTTTCGGACCTATTGCCTCGGTCATTTCGTTTGACACCGAAGAAGAGGCGCTGTCCATCGCAAACGACACCAACTATGGTCTGGCTGCCGGCGTATGGACGCAAAGCATGAAGCGCACGAAGTACATGAGCGACAACCTAAAAGCGGGCATGGTCTGGGTCAATACCTACCGTGCCGTGAGCTTCATGTCGCCGTTTGGTGGCTTCAAAAGGAGCGGTGTCGGCCGGGAGAACGGGCAAGAGGCGATCCGTGAGTACATGCAGACCAAAGCGGTCTGGATCAGCACAGGTGACGAGCCCTATCCTTTCGTGCTGCGATAGCCCACACTTGGGTTAACCCCACAACGCCCTTGAACAGGGCAAAGAATCCGGCCTCAAAATAGCCCGACGTTGCATTGGTAACGCCGGGCTATACTATATGACCGTCATACAGTTTTGAACAAAGTGGAAAACTCCCTGGCATTGAAGGTCGCGGTTGGTGAGGCAGCACCTGTCCGGAAGCTGGTCGCCGACAACATCCGCAACGCGATCATTTCCGGCAAATTTGCGCCTGGTGAACGCTTGAAAGAGCATGAGCTTGTGAGCTGGACAGGCGTCAGTCGTACGGCTGTCCGTGAGGCACTCCGCCAGTTGGAGGCTGAGGGAGTCATCGACAACATACCGAACAAAGGCCCAGTGGTCGCCAAGGTCTCAATAGACGAGGCCCGATGCCACTATGAAGTCAGGGCCGCCCTGGAGTCCTTGGTGGCCAAATCTGCGGCCGAGAACGTCACGAAGGCAGATATAGACGAGCTCAAGCAGATCTCGAATGACCTTCGCAAGAGCTATGACCGCAACAGCGTCGAGCAGATGCTCAAGGTCAAAAACGAGCTCGACGAGTATTTGCTCGCGATGTCACGCAATGCCCTGCTCATCGGGTTCCTGCAACTCATTCATGCGCGTCTTGCGTACCTGCGGCCGCTCGTCCTAAAGCAAGGCGATCGTCTGCGTGAGAACGTCGAGGAAATCACCGCACTGGTTGATGCCATTGTTGCTGGTGACGCAAAAAAGGCTGCCAAAGCAGCCTTGCTTCATGTCCAACGCGGGGCTGCTGCCACGCTCGTTCTATTGAATTCGGAAGCATCCGGCTAAGAGGGGTGAGAAGGATCCAGTCCTCTCACCCACCTGGATCATTCCGGCTTGATGTTGCTCTTCTTCGCTACGTTGATGAATCCCTCGGTCTGATTCTTCACCAGCGATCCCAGGTGCTCTGGACTGCTTCCCACGACTTCCGCCCCTTGTTCCGTCAGGCGTGCACGGATCTCAGGCGTGTTGAGAACGCTCACCATGTCTGCGTTGATTTTCGTCACCACGTTTCGTGGCGTGTGCGCGGGCGCGAACAATCCTTGCCATGAACCTGTCACGAAGTTGGGCACCCCCAGCTCGATCATGGTGGGCACCTCCGGCATCGACGACATGCGCTGGGCGCTAGCGACAGCCACAGGCTTGACCCGACTCGCCTTGATGTGCGGCGAAGCGATGAAGAGACCGTTCAACGTTATGTTCGCCTCGCCCCCAATGACCGCCGTCATCGCGGCACCAGCACCTTTGTACGGAATCTGAAGCATGTCAACGCCCGTTGCTTGCTGGAACTGAGCACCAGCCAAGCGCGCGGAGTTGTTGGAAGCCGCAAAGTTGAGTTTGCCGGGATTGGCCTTGGAGTAGGCGACCACGTCAGCCACCGTCTTGGTCGTCATCGCGTTGGTCACTACAAGCGCATGCGGAGAAAACTGAATGAGCGTGATGGGCTCGAAGTCCTTCACGGGGTCAAACGGCACCTTGGTATAGAACACGGGTGCCATGGTCAGAGTCCCGATATCGAGGAGCATGAGCGTATAGCCGTCAGCTGGTGCTTTGGCGACAGATTCGGCGCCCACGTTGCCATCAGCGCCTGCCTTGTTCTCCACCAACACAGGCTGCCCCCACAGTTCGCTGAGTTTTTGACCCAACACCCGGGCCAAGCTGTCGGATGTTCCACCTGGAGCGAACGGCACGATGATGCGAACCGCCTTGTTCGGGAACACTGTTCCCGTTTGGGCGATGACAGCCAGGGGGGACATGCCTGCGGCGACCGCGCAGACCATTGCAGTTTTGAGAAGAAATTTCATTCTGAACTCCAGTGAGGACTATCGTTGAACCTGTACGCCGCGATGCCACACGGAGTTGATCCGCAAGGTGTTGGCGATGTTCTGAAGCGGATCCGCATCGAGCACAACCAGATCGGCACGTTTTCCTGCCTGGATGGAGCCACGGTCGTCGAGCTTGAGCAGCTTTGCCGCATTGAATGTGGCAATGGTCAGTGATTGCAGGGGGGTGAGGCCGGCCTCGACCATCAGGACCAGTTCGCGGTGTTCTGCGATACCAGGAACGCGCAGGCCAACGCCGGAATCGGAACCAAATCCAATCGGGATGCCTTCCTTGTACATGGTCAAGAGGTTGGCTTTGTTCATCGCCAGTGCGCGACGTGCATTGGCGGCGCCTGGCGTTGCCCGCACTCGCTCCTGCCATGCGCGGTCAGAAATCACGGTCTTCATCTGAGGATGAATCCAGGGCGCCACCAAGGGATCGAGTGCAGTCTCCGGCTTGTCCGCAAAGATAAAGTTCGAGTCGTCCAGGGCCAGGGTGGCGATGTACCAGGCGTTGCGCTTCTTCATCAAGGCAATGAGCTCAGCGTCGACGGGTTTGTCTCGCACGCCATGGGCAATGATGTCGCCGCCGACAGCGAGAATGGCTTTGGCGTCGTCCATATCATGGATATGGGCTGCAACGCGCAGGTTGTTCTTGTGCGACTCGTCGACAAGCGCTGCGTAGATGGAAGGGGCGACCTTGGTGGGCAACGATTTCCCGAAATCGTCCAGCCACACTTTCACCAGGTCGGTACCTCGCCCCTTCATCTCCCGAATCGCGGCGCGTGCTTCCTCGGGTGTGCCTGGCCGATAGATCTGGTTGGGAGCGATCGAGACAATCGCTGCTGGGGGTGCGCCGCCCTCCACGCCAATCCCGCGATCGGCCCCAAAGATATCAGCGCCAGCCGCTTTTCCCTGGTTCAGTTCCGCGCGGAGTTCGTAGAAGAGTGGTCCGTTCATCCCCAGCGATGTGACCGTTGTGACACCCAGAGCTTCATACTGCTTGAGCTGAGTGAGGATGAACTCTCGGCTGTAGTTCTCCGGCTTGGATTGTGTGCCCTGAACAATACCGATATGCGCATGGTTTGAGATCAGGCCAGGCATAACAGTCTTGCCACCAAGCTCCACGACCCGAGCGCCTGCAGGAACGCTCACGCGTGACGCAGCTCCCGCAGAGAGGATCTTGCCATCGGCAATCAGGATCGTGGCATTCGGCACTGGAGGTGCGCCCGTGCCATCGATCAAAGTTACCCCTCGCAATGCGACTACGGGCCCACTGGGTCCGCTACTCGCACAACCGAGCAGCAACGCTCCTGTGGCCAAGGCAAGAGAAACGCGCATCCGCAGATGCAATCGAGTAGTCATGTTGTCTCCTAGTTGTTGATCAGCAGAAGAGGCGCCCCATTCTTCTTCGTCGTACTATATTACAGTAGTACCATATGCAAGATCTTCGCGTTTTCCCCTAGGCATACCAGTTGAGGTGCCACTCTCTGACATGAACAGATGTCGTCTTGTAGTCAGGTCGAGAAAATCGATCGAAGCAAGAACGTTCGGTGACGCTCATCTGGCAGAGACCTGTCGCTCACTTCCTGCACTTGATTTCACGGAGCCATTCCCGTGTTGCAGGTGTGCCGTCCAAAAGGACAGCAAGACGCTTTGAGCCAGATGCACTCTGGGCGCCAAAGGGTTAGGCGCGCACAGCAGCGTTCGCCCGCGCGTTGGTTGTCGCGCCAAACGACTCAACGTACCAACGGTCCGGGGAGCGTCCGGTCTTCCCGTATGACGTCCATGCCGCCTCGATGAACCCGGGCGGTCCACACACAGACATCCGTGCCCATCGACGCAAGCTTGTATATCTTGTGAAAGTCCATGTGCCCAGAGATCAGTGGAATTCAACACACCGAGCAAGTCCTTCATCGCATTCGCTGCAATGTTGTAAGGACATGCAGCACGTCAACACTTGCCTGCTGCGTAACCAAGCTGGATCAGAGGAAGCAGCAAATCAAGATTTATTTTTCGATAATATTTAATTATTTTCGAAATTAGGAGTTCAAGCTCACATTTACAATCGAGCACTGGCATAGAAGCAAGCGTCTCGGACATACGGAAGTAAGTACGGGCCTCTCCCGCAGAGCCTTGGCATCTATAGCGCCAAAACTTTTCGAAAATAAACCAACGGAGTGAGCAATGGCGGGGGACTTTCTGGAGCGCAGCCTGGAAGAGCGGGCAGGGGCATCAAATCAGTCAACGTCCACTTTGACGGCGAAGATCCACGACCGGATCCGCGACGACATCGTCTTCGGCGTGCTTCGGCCGGGAGAGCGGCTCAAGCTGGACACCCTCAAGGAACGCTACGGCATCGGCATGACGCCGTTGCGGGAAGCGCTCTACCGGCTGTCTGCCTCCATGCTGGTGGTCGTCGAGGACCGAAAGGGTTTTGCGGTGGCGCCGGTTTCGCCCACGCACTTGGCGGAGGTCATCGCAACGCGCATGGAGATCGAGTCGCTGGTGTTGCGCAGCGCGTTCGCCGAAGGGGGTTCGGCATGGCAAACACAGGTCGTGGAGGCCTTCCATGCCTTGCGCAAGGCATCGCAGAACAAACCCAACCCTGGCCCCTACACACCCGAATGGGAGGCGGCGCACCGGGACTTCCATTTCGCGCTGCTGGCCCCTGCCAAGGTGCCGATGCTCCAGGAGTTCCAGCACACGCTTTGGGACCACTCCGCTCGGTACCGCAACTTGGCCTATCCCGGCAAGTCCTCAGGCAGCGAAGTGTTCGTGGGCCATGAACAGCTGATGGAAGCCGTGGTGCAACGGGATGTGGAAATGGCGTGCATGCTGCTTCGCCGCCACATTGCACTGGCCAGCGCCCCCATCCTGGCCGCCATCTTTCCTCGCCCCGGCGCTCCGGCGTAGCCCGCTTCGGCTGCGACCCGGGGCGCACGACACGCCACGGAGCCGCCGCGTCGCCGTTCTAGGTGACGGCCAAAGGAGACAACCGGCCCGGCATGGCCGAGATCAACGTCTGGGTGTAAGGATGCTGCGGCGAATCAAAGATGTCTTCCGTTGCACCTTGCTCCACCACCACGCCACGCTGCATGACCGCAATGCGGTCGCAGATCTGCGAGGCCACGCGCAAGTCGTGCGTGATGAAGACCATCGAAAGGCCGAACTGTTCGCGCAGCTCCCGCAGCAGCGTGAGGATCTGGGCCTGGATCGACACGTCCAGCGCTGACACGGGCTCGTCCGCGATCAACAACCTGGGTTTGAGCGCCAACGCCCGCGCGATGCCGATGCGCTGACGCTGTCCGCCGGAGAACTCATGTGGATAGCGGTTGAAGGCACTGGTGGTCAAACCCACCAGCTCCAGCAGTTCGCGCGCACGGCGCTCCGCGTCGGCCTGCGCCATGCCGTGGTTGATCATGCCGGAGCACAGGATCTCTCCCACCTGGCGGCGCGGGTTGAGTGAGGCATAGGGATCCTGAAACACCATTTGAACCAGGTGGCGGTGGGGTTTCATCGCGTGCACGCCCAGGCCGGACGTGTCCTGCCCTGCGATCTCGATGCGGCCCGCATCGGGCTCGATCAGCCGCATGATGCAGCGCCCCGCCGTCGACTTGCCCGACCCCGACTCGCCGACAATGCCCAGCGTTTCGCCGGGCTGCAGGTCCAGGTCCATGTCGTTCACCGCCACCACCTCGGTGGCGCGCTTGAACAAGCCACCGCCCGTGCGGTACACCTTGCGCATGCCCCGCACACGAAGCACGGGAGGCTCCCCACGCGCCACTTCGGACAAGGAATGCTCACGCCGGCGCGGCACCGCGGCAATCAGCGCACGCGTGTACTCGTGCTGCGGATTGCCCAGCACCTCGGAGGCTGCGCCTCGTTCCACGATTTCACCGTGCCGCATGACCACGACCTTGTCGGCGATGTCGGCCACCACACCAAAATCGTGGGTGATGAACATCACCCCCATCTGGCGCTCGCGCTGGAGCGTGCGGATCAACTCGAGAATCTGCGCTTGCGTCGTGACATCGAGCGCGGTGGTCGGCTCGTCCGCGATGAGCAGGTCGGGTTGCAGGGCCAGCGCGATCGCGATCACCACGCGCTGGCGCTGCCCGCCCGACATGCGAAACGGGTAGCTGTCGTACGCCGCCTCCGGGTTGGGCAAACGCACCGCCGCCAGCAGCTCCACCACCTTCTTCCGCACGTCCGGCGTTTCGTCCCGGTGGTAGCGGAACACCTCGGCGATCTGCTCGCCCACCGTCATCACGGGGTTCAGCGCCGACAAGGGCTCCTGGAAGATCAGCGACATCCGATCGCCGCGCAGCGCCCTGCGCTCCGTCTCCGTCAACGTGGCAAGGTTCACGCCTTTGAAAGACGCGGTGCCGTTGACCAGGGGCAGCGTGGGAGGCAGCAGGCCCATGAGCATCTGCGCCGTCACCGACTTGCCCGAGCCGGACTCGCCCACGACGCACACGATCTCATTGCGATCGACCGTCAGCGACACATCCCGCACCGCGAATTCGCGGTCGAGCCCCTTGGGCAGGGCAATCGAAAGGTTCTTGATTTCGATCAGCGTTTGGCTCATCGTGCGGCTCCATTCGAGAGTCGGGGGTTCCATGCACGTCCCAGGCCTTCGCCGACGACGTTGATGATCAGGATCGTTGACACCAGGGCCACACCGGGCAGCACGCTCATCCACCAGGCGCCCCGGATCACCGTACGCCCGGTGCCGATCATGTAGCCCCAGGTCATGAGGTTGGGGTCGCCAAGCCCCAGGAAACTGACGGCCGATTCCAGCAGGATCGAGCTGGCCACCATCAGCGAGGACATCGCGACGATGGGCGACAGCGCGTTTGGCAGGATTTCCTTGAAGATGATCCAGCGGTTCGTGTGGCCCACAGCCACGGCGGCTTCCACGAACTCCCGCGAACGAAGCGACAGGAACTCGCTTCGCACCAGGCGGGCCACGGGCGGCCAGCTCACGATCACGATGGCGAGAAAGATCGAGCCGATGCTGGGCCTGAAGATCGCCACCAGCACCACCACGAAGACGAAGTTGGGCAGCACCTGGAAGAACTCCGTGCTTCTCATGAGCACGTCGTCGATCCATTTGCCGTAGTAGCCGGCCACGGCGCCGAGCGCCAGGCCAAGGATCACGGTGGCCACCATGCACATCAGGCCGATGGTGAGCGAGATCCGCGTGCCATGCACGATACCCGAGAGGATGTCACGCCCCAGCGTGTCGGTGCCCAGCAGATGGGCGCTGTCCTCGAAGGGCGGGAGGAATGGCGTGCCGACGATGTCCCAGGGCTGGTGCGGCGCAATCCACGGTGCGATGAAGGCGATGACCGTGATCAGCACCAGCAGCACCAGGCCCACGACGGAGGTCTTTCTTTCGCAATAGCGTTGCCAGAGCTTCTTCATTTTTGAATGTCGATCCGAGGATCGATGATGGAGTAGACGACGTCGGCAATCAGGTTGAAGACAATGGTCATCACGCTGCAGAGGAAGAACACACCGAGCAGGGTGTTGTAGTCGCGCACCAGCAAGGAATCGAGCGCCAGCCGTCCGATGCCCGGCCAGGCGAAGACGGTCTCCACGAGGATGGAACCACCGATCAGGTTGCCCGCCTGGATGCCCGCAAAGGTCACGATCGGCAGCAGCGAGTTCCTCAGCACGTGGGCGGTGGTGATTCGCAGCGGCGGCAGCCCTTTGGCCCGCGCCAGCTTCACGAAGTCCTGGTTTTGCACCTCCAGCATCGAGGAACGCGTCAGCCGCGCATAGACCGCGATGTAGTGCAGCGCCAGCGTCAGCGCGGGCAGGGTCAGGTAGGTGATGCGGTCCCAGACAAAATCCCAGCCTTCCAGGGGCTGCACCGATCCGATGCCGAAGGCGGGCAGCCACTCGAGCCAGCCCGCAAAAATCAGCACGAGCGCGAGACCGACCCAATACAGGGGCATGGCGTAGATCGTCATGCAGATCAGGCCGATGGTGGAGTCCTGCCAGCGGCCGACGGTGCGCGCGGCCACGGCGCCCAGAAGCACGCCGCCGACGATCGCGAGCAGAAAGCCGGTTCCGGTCAACAGCAGCGTCGCGGGCAGGCGCGCCACGATCAGATCGATCACCTCGGCCTTGTTGCGGTAGCTGTAGCCGAGGTCGAACTGCAGCACGTCCTTGAGGTACGTCCAGAGTTGCACCCACAGGGGTTGGTCCAGCTTGAACTCAGCGCGCAGCTGCGCCATGAACAGGGGATCGACCGAGCCCGATTCACCAGCGATCACGAACGCTGGATCACCGGGCGCCATCCGGATCAGAAGAAAGTTGAGTAGGGCGATCAGGACGATGAGAAACACCGCCTTGACGCATCGCTTGGCGATGTATTCGAAACGCTCCATCCTGATGGTGCTCCGCTCAAGTGTCCAGGCGGACCCGGTTGAAACTGTCGTAGGTGCCGATGGACCCCGTGATTACGTCCTTCACTCGGCGGTTGTGGAAGGTCGGTTCGAGCATCTCGATCAACCAAACCACCGGCACCTCGTCAAGCAGGATGTCCTGAACCTCGTCGTAGGCCTTTTTCCGGGCAGCCTCATCCACCGTGGCCGAACCCTCGGCGAACAGCTCATCCACGCGCTTGTTCTGGTAGCCCATGGTGTTGGAGAACATGATCCCCTTCTGGATGTTCGACGACACGTAGGAACGCGACACACCCAGGGCCGGGTCGCCAAACTGCAGCAGGATGTTGAACGTGAGCTCGAAGTCCCAGTTGGAGACACGCTGCGCGAACGCACCGGCGTCGGTGGATTCCATGACGATCTCGATGCCGACACGGCCCAGCGCCTGCTTGATGTACTCGGCCAGACGCGCCCAGGGTCCGCCGTAAGGGGACTGTAGAAGCTTGAGCGTCACGCGCTTGCCGCCGGCACCGCGCTTGAGCCCCATCTCGTCCAGCAAGGCTTCAGCCTTCTTGAGGTCGAGGTTGTACTTGCGCGCCTTTGCGTTGTGGAACTTGGTCGCGCTCGTGAACGGACCGACCGCTGGCTTGCCGACACCGAACCAGATGCGTTTGACGATGAACTCGCGGTCGATCGCATACATCAGCGCTTGACGGAAACGCTTGTCATCCAGCGGCTTGACGCGGTGGTTGATCTCAAGCCACCCCATGCGGCCGAAGAACTCGCCACCCTTGTCCACGCGCACCAGGTTCTTGTTGGACTGCAGGCGCGGAATATCGAAGAGCTCCAGATCAAATGACGTGGCGATGTCCACCG
>Ga0247823_10001098_pt1 | contig 22679 bp, 21 predicted proteins | sample 13C_PalmiticAcid_2_FD_192426 | JGI IMG/M metagenome (GOLD analysis project Ga0247823, IMG submission 192426) | Soil microbial communities from agricultural site in Penn Yan, New York, United States - 13C_PalmiticAcid_Day30 | ecosystem: Environmental > Terrestrial > Soil > Agricultural land... | reverse complement strand
TCGCGACGTACACGCACTTGATGCCGGTGCCCTTCTGGTTGATCACGGCGTCGATGGCCATCGCGGTCTTGCCGGTCTGGCGGTCGCCGATGATCAGCTCGCGCTGGCCGCGGCCGATCGGGATCATGGCGTCGACGGACTTGTAACCGGTCTGCACCGGCTGGTCGACCGACTTGCGCCAGATCACGCCCGGGGCCACGCGCTCCACCGGCGCGGTCAGCGAGGTGCCCAGCGGGCCCTTGCCGTCGATCGGCTCGCCCAGCGCGTTCACCACGCGGCCGAGCATTTCCGGACCGACCGGCACTTCCAGGATGCGGCCGGTGGTCTTGGCCACGTCGCCTTCGCGCAGGTGCTCGTAGTCGCCCAGGACCACGGCGCCCACCGAATCGCGCTCCAGGTTCAGCGCCAGTGCGTAGGTGCTGTTGGGCAGCTCGATCATTTCGCCCTGCATGACGTCGGCCAGGCCGAAGATGCGCACGATGCCGTCGGACACGGAGGTCACCGTGCCTTCGTTGCGCGACTCCGCGGCCAGCTTGACCTTCTCGATACGGGTCTTGATCAGGTCGCTGATTTCAGAGGGGTTGAGCGTGGTAGCCATGGGTAAGTCCTGTGTGCCGGCTCGCGCGCGGCGGTTCAATGGGAATTCAGTGCGTCAGCGCCGACTGCAGGCGCGCCAGCTTGCCTTTCAGCGAGCCGTCGATCACCACGCTGCCGGCATCGATCACGGCGCCGCCGATCAGCGATGCGTCGATGGCCGTTTCCACCTCGACCTCGCGGCCGAAGCGCTTCTTCAATGCCGCCTTGATCACGTCCAGCTCACCGGCCGGCATCGCCGTGGCGGAGGTGACCTTCGCCTTGACGATATGTTCGGCTTCGGCACGCAGGTCCTCGAACAGGCCGGCGATCTCCGGCAACTGCGGGAGGCGGCGGGCATCGGCGAGGATGCCGAGGAAACGGGCGAACGTCTCGCTGGCCCCCTCGGGCGCGAGCAGCGCCACCGCGTCGGCGGGCAGCAGCTGCGGATTGGGCAGCAGCGCGGCCACGCGCGGGTCCGCCGCGACATGCGCGGCGAAACCCAGCGCCTGCGACCAGACAGCGAAGTTGCCTTCGTCGCGCGCCGTCGCAAAGGCGGCGCGGGCGTAGGGGCGGGCGACGGTAAGGGCCTGGCTCATCGATCAGATCGTCCGGATCAGATTTCGGCGGCGAGTTCGTCGAGCAGCGCCTTGTGGGCGTTGGCATCGATCTCGCGCTTCAACAGCTTCTCGGCACCGCTGACGGCCAGCGCGGACACCTGCTTGCGCAGGTCCTCGCGGGCACGCGTGGCGGCGGCGTCGATCTCGGCTTCGGCCAGCGCCTTCTGGCGGTTGGCTTCGGCGATCGCATCGTTCTTGGCCGCATCGACGATCTGGTTGGCGCGCGCGTGGGCCTGGTCGATGATCTCGTTGGCCTTGACGCGGGCTTCCTTCAACGCCTCGTTGACCTTTTCCTGGGCCTGCGCCAGATCCTTCTGGCTGCGGTCGGCCGCGGCCAGGCCTTCGGCGATCTTCTGCTGGCGTTCCTCGATGGCAGCCAGCAGCGGCGGCCAGATTTTGGTCGCAATGATCCAGATCAGGCCGGCGAAGGCCAGCGCCTGGGCAAACAGAGTGAGATTGATATTCATCGTAAACCTGCCGGTGATGAAGGGCCCGCGCACATCGCGCCGGCCCAGCTACGCCTGGTGACTGACCGCGGGCGGATGCCCGGGGTCAGGCGTGCACGCGACGGATCAGCCCGCCAGCTTGGCCAGCTGCTCGGTGAAGATCGTGATGAACGGGCTGGCGAACGCAAACAGCAGGCCGACGGCGACCGAGATGATGAACGCGGCGTCGATCAGGCCGGCGGTGATGAACATGCGCACCTGCAGGACCGGGATCAGTTCCGGCTGGCGGGCAGCCGATTCCAGGAACTTGCCGGCCATGATGGCCAGACCCAGACCCGCGCCCAGCGCGGCCAGGCCGATCATGATGCCGATGGCGAGGGCGGTCGAAGCCTGGACCTGGGCGAGGTTGGTGAGGATGCTTTCCATGGTGATCTCCGGAACTTAAGTGCTTGAAAGGTGATGGTACGAAGGAAACGGTGAAGCGGAAACGTTAGTGGCTGTCTTCCGACAAGCTGAGGTAGACGATCGACAGCATCATGAAGATGAAGGCCTGCAGCGGGATGACCAGCAGGTGGAACAGCATCCAGCCCAGGCCGAATGTCGCACCGCCGAGCATGCCCAGGATGCCGGCGCCGCCCAGCACCCAGATCAGCAGGAAGACGATCTCGCCGCCGAACATGTTGCCGAACAGTCGCATCGCCAGCGAAATGGGCTTGCTGACCCATTCGACGATGTTGAGGATCAGGTTGAACGGCATCATCCACTTGCCGAACGGCGCCGTCAGGAATTCCTTGGCGAAACCGCCCAGGCCCTTGGAGCGGAACGCGAAGACCAGCATCAGGAAGAACACGCTGATCGACATGCCCAGGGTGGCATTGACGTCGGCGGTCGGGACAGGCTTCCAGTAATGCACGCCCATCAGTTCGAGCGGCTTGGCGATGAAGTCTGCCGGGATCATCTTCAGCAGGTTCATCATCAGGATCCAGAAGAAGATGGTGATCGCGATGGGCGTCACCAGCTTGCTGGTCCCGTGGTACGTGTCGCGGGCCTGCTTGTCGACGAACTCGAGCATGATCTCGACGAACGCCTGCCACTTGCCCGGCACGCCGGCCGTGGCCTTGCGAGTCGCCATCCAGAAGGCGAACACGATCAGCAGACCCATCAACACGGCGGTCACGAAGGTGTCGACATTGATCGTCCAGAACGGACCATCGCCGCCCACCTGAGCCGTGAGGTTCTTCAGGTGATGCTGGATGTAGCTGGTGGGAGTCAGAGCTTCGCCCGCCATGAGTCGGAAACCTTTCTAGTTGGGTTATCGCTGCTTGCCGGTCGCGACCAGCACCTGTGCCACCAGTCCGGTGATCACGCCTGCCAGGAGAGGCAGCGGGGGCAGCTTGTACAGCCCCGCGCCAACGACCAGCACACCGATCACCACGACCCACTTCACCACCATCCCCGCGGCCAGCCTCAGGACCGCCGAGACGGCGCCGAGCACGCCACCACCGAAGGCCATCCAGGCCGCCAGCAGCGCGCCGGCCACGATCGCCAACCCTCCGACGGCCGCCGCAACCGCCTGGGGCACGCCCCAGAGCAGGAACAGCAGCGCGACCAGCAGTACCGCGACCGTCTGCCAGACGGCGGCGCGCAACACCAGCCGCCGGCCCGCAGCGACGGAATTCAGCACACGAAAGCCCTACGGAATTGGCGGGGTACAAGGCGGTAAAGCGCCTCGCCGAGCCGCAAAAGTATAGCAGCGGGACAATTTCCGGGACAACCGCCAAAGGTCGAAACCGCGAGTTCGGCGCCGGATTCCGCCAAAGCCAGCGGGGACAAGGCTGTAACCGTTTCCCCTGTTCAGAATTTTCCGCAGGATTTCCCGGAACTTTGACGAAAACCGCCTGTCAGTCCCTCTGAGGCCTGCCGCTCAACTTCCTCGTCCGATGCTCCGTCGCAGGTTCTCCAGAAGCCCCGGTTGCCCCCGGGGCTTCCTTTTTTCCGGCGGGAAACGCTGCGGAGAGCGCCACTCGTTCAGTCAATTCACTCCCTGTCGACCCGGGCATGGCGAACGTTGGGCTCCCCACACCCAACCGCATGGACCCCATGAGCCGCCACATCCCCCATCGCACCGCCGCATCGGTCTTCTGCTGCCTGTCCCTGGCCATCGCCACCTCCACCGCGTCCGCACAGGAGGTTTCCGACGACGCCCGCTTCGAACTGAGACTCTCCGCATTCAATCCCGAGGCGAACATCCGCTTCACCGGCGACGCCGTGGCCACCAATGGCGAGCGAACGGAGGAGTTGGGTGCGGCCGGGGAGATCAATGCCGACGGCCGCTGGCGCCCGCGCGGCGAGCTCGCCTTCAACATGACGCCCCGCCAGTCGCTCCGGCTCAATTACTACGACTATCGACGGGATCAATCGTGGGGCTTCGATGGCGATTGGGTCGATCCCGGCACGATCTTCGACGAGGTCGAGATCCCGGGCGAGCCGGTGGAGGTGCCTGCCGTCGATGTGTCGGGCCGCATCAGTTTCGAACTGGCCAGCCTCAACTACGAGTTCGCGATGGTCGATACACCACGCTTCCAGTGGGGCCTCGGTGCCGGCATCACCCATGCGACGCTGGCGGCGCGCGGTACCGCCACCAGCGCGGGTACCGGGGAGATCGATCCGCAGTGGGAAGACCTGGACTGGAAACGCGATGGCACCTCGCCGAACCTGCACACCCGCGTGGCGTGGTCGCCCACGCCACGCCTGCGCATCGAGGCGCAGGGACAGTACCTGGATACGCGCTGGGGCAACTTCATCAATGAGCAGGGACACTTCGAACGCGGCGGCCTGCTGGTCGAGTACCGGGTCACTGAGCGGATCGGCGTGCATGTGGGCTACGACTGGTTCCGCCTGAAGCTCAGCGACGACTATCGCGGTTCGTTCGAGGCGCCAGCGGAGTCGGGTATCGGCACGGTGGATGTCGCGGGCAAGACCACCGGCGAGTTCAAGGTGCATGGCCCGATGGCGGGCGTGTCGGTCCGATTCTGACCCGGTCGCACAAGGCACGCCCGGCGCCGAACACGCCCGGGCCGCCTTGGCCAGCCATCCAGATATCCCACCCCGACCGATAGGCAATATTTATCGATAGCAGCGGATCATTCCATTGGACAGCGGCAGCTTGGACCCCATAATGAGATCAATTCTCATCTGGAGCCCGCCGTGAACAAGACCCTGAGCTTCGCGATCCTGCATTTCTCGGTGGCCTTCACCCTGGGCTACCTGTTTACCGGCAGCCTGCTGGTGGGCGGCATGCTGGCGCTGGTCGAACCGGCGACCAATACCGTGGTGTTCCATTTCCATGAAAAGGTGTGGAAGCGGATCGAAGCGCGCCGGGCGTCCAAGGCGATGCCCCTGCCCGCCTGACAGGCCAGTGGCCGGAAACGGAAAGGCCGCGCATCCGCGCGGCCTTTCCGTTCCTGAAGCACCCGGTGTCGCTTACTTCTTCTTCGGGATGTACAGGTCGGTGATGGTGCCTTCGTAGACCTCCGCCGCCATCGCGACCGACTCGCTGAGCGTGGGGTGCGGGTGGATGGTCGCGCCGATGTCGCCGGCTTCCGCGCCCATCTCGATCGCCAGCGCGAGTTCGCTGATCAGGTCGCCCGCGTGCACGCCGACGATGCCGGCACCGATGATGCGGTGGGTGTGTTCGTCGAAGATGAGCTTGGTCGAGCCTTCGCCGCGGCCGATGCCGACCGCACGCGCGGACGCGACCCACGGGAACTTGCCCACGCCGATCTTCAGGCCCTTGGCCTTCGCTTCGGTCTCGGTCACGCCGACCCACGCGATTTCCGGATCGGTATAGGCCACGGACGGAATCACGCGGGCCACCCACTCCTTCTTCTCGCCCGCAGCGACTTCCGCAGCCAGCTTGCCTTCGTGCGTGGCCTTGTGTGCCAGCATCGGCTGGCCCACCAGGTCACCGATGGCGAAGATGTGCGGCACGTTGGTGCGCATCTGCGCGTCCACCGGGATGAAGCCGCGCTCGGTGACGGTGACGCCGGCCTTGTCGGCATCCAGCTTGCCGCCATTGGGCGAACGGCCCACCGCGACCAGCACGCGGTCCCACGTGCCCGACTCGAGTTCCGGCTTCTGGCCTTCGGTGGCGCTCTCGAAGTGCACGGTGATGCCCTTCTTCGACGCCTCGACCTTGGCGGCCTTGGTCTTCAGCTGCACGACCACGCCCTGCTTCTTCAGACGATCGGCCAGCGGCTTCACCAGGTCCTTGTCGGCACCCGGCATCAGCTGGTCCATGAACTCGACCACGGTCACTTCGGCGCCCAGCGCGCGATACACGGTCGCCATTTCCAGGCCGATGATGCCGCCGCCGACGACGAGCAGCTTCTTCGGCACCTCGGCCAGCTGCAGCGCATCGGTGGAATCCATCACGCGCGGGTCGTCCCACGGGAAGTTGGGCAGCTTCACCGCCTGCGAACCGGCGGCGATGATGCACTGCTCGAAGCGCAGCAGCTGGGTCTTGCCGTCGCTGCCCACGATCTCCAGCTCGTTCGGCGACACGAACTTCGCCACGCCGGTGACCGTGCGTACCTTGCGCTGCTTGGCCATGCCGGCCAGGCCCTTGGTGAACTGGCCGACCACCTTGTCCTGCTTGAAGCCGCGCAGCTTGTCGAGGTCGATCTTCGGCTTGCCGAAGCTGATGCCGATATCGTCGGAATGCGCGGCTTCGTCAATGAGCGCCGCCGCGTGCAGCAGCGCCTTCGACGGAATGCAGCCCACGTTGAGGCACACGCCGCCGAGGGCTTCGTAGCGTTCGATGAGTACCGTGTCCAGACCGAGGTCGGCGGCGCGGAACGCGGCGGTGTAACCACCCGGACCGGAGCCGATCACGACGATGCGGCATTCGATATCGGCTGGCTTGCCGGTGCCCAGCGCGGGCTTCGGCGCCGAGGTGGCCGGTGCGGCAGGGGCCGTCGGCGAGGCCGCAACCGGCGCAGGCTTGGCCGGCACCGCAGCGGCGCCCTCGCCTTCCAGGATCGCGACCAGACTGCCCTCTGCCAGCGAATCGCCCAGCTTGACCTTGATCTCCTTCACCACGCCGGCGGCAGGCGACGGCACTTCCATCGTCGCCTTGTCGGATTCCAGCGTGACCAGGCCCTGGTCCTTCTTCACCGTGTCGCCGACGGCCACTAGGATCTCGATCACCGGCACGCCATCGTAATCACCGATGTCGGGCACCTTGGCTTCGATCAATCCGCCACCGCCGGACGGCGCGGGTGCCGCGGCCGGTGCTGCAGGCGCGGGCGCCGACGCGGCAGGCGCCGCCGGTGCGGGCGCAGGCTTGGCGGGCGCTGCGGGCGCGGGCGCGGGCGCGGGCGCGGGCGCGGCGCCTTCGGCTTCCAGTACGGCCACCACGCTGCCTTCGGACAGCGAATCGCCCAGCTTGACCTTGATTTCCTTCACCACGCCGGCGGCCGAGGACGGCACTTCCAGCGTGGCCTTGTCCGATTCCAGCGTGACCAGCCCCTGGTCCTTCTTCACCGTGTCGCCGACGGCGACCAGGATCTCGATGACCGGCACATCGCTGTAATCGCCGATGTCGGGGACTTTGACTTCAATCGTGTTCGCCATACCGCTCTCTTTCGTAGGGTGGGCCGGGGCCCACCGTGGCTTGATCGGATCGGTGGGCCGGGGCCCACCCTACGGACTCACAGGAGTACGCGGCGCATGTCGCCCAGCAGCTGCGCCAGATACGCGGTGAAGCGCGCCGCGGCGGCACCGTCGATCACGCGGTGGTCGTAGCTCAGCGACAGCGGCAGCATCAGGCGTGGCTGGAACTGCTTGCCGTCCCAGACCGGCTGGATCGACGACTTGGACACGCCGAGGATGGCGACTTCCGGCGCATTGACGATGGGCGTGAACGCCACGCCGCCGATGCCGCCCAGCGAGGAGATCGAGAAGCAGCCGCCCGACATCTCGGCCGGGCCCAGCTTGCCTTCGCGCGCCTTCTTGGCCAGCTCGCCGCTTTCCTGCGCGATCTCGTTGACACCCTTCTTGTCGACGTCGCGGATCACCGGCACGACCAGACCGTTCGGCGTGTCGGCGGCGAAGCCGACGTGGAAATACTTCTTCAGCGTGAGGTTCTCGCCGCTGGCATCGAGCGAAGCGTTGAAGTCGGGGAATTTCTTCAGCGCCGACACGCTGGCCTTCATCAGGAAGGCGAGCATGGTCAGCTTGATGCCGGCCTTTTCGTTTTCCTTGTTCAGCGCCACGCGCAGCGCTTCCAGGTCGGTGATGTCGGCGTGGTCGTGCTGGGTGACGTGCGGGATCATCGCCCAGTTGCGCGCCAGGTTGGCGCCGGAGATCTTCTTGATGCGCGACAGCGCGACGACCTCGGTCTCGCCGAACTTGCTGAAGTCGACCTTCGGCCACGGCAGCAGATTGAGCCCGCCACCGGCGGCGGCCGGTGCGCCTGTTGCGGCCGGCGCGGCAACGCCTCCTGCCAGCGCGCCCTTGACGTACTTCTGCACGTCTTCCTTGCTGATCCGGCCACCGCGCTCGGTGCCCTTGACCTGGTTGAGGTCCACGCCCAGTTCACGGGCGAACAGGCGCACCGCGGGGCTGGCGTAGGCGACCTTCTCGGGAAGCACGCGATCGGCATTGAATTCGACCGGCGGCGTGCGCGGCGGCGAGGCTTCCGGGTCGATGCCGGGCTTGTCGTCCAGCACACGCGAGGCAGCGGGGGCGACGGCCGGCGCGGCGCGTTCCTGCGCGATCTCGCGCTGGGTGATCTTGTCGGGTGTCGGCGATACCGCGACCGGCTCGACCTTCGCGCCGGTTTCAGCGGTGGCGGTCGGTGCGGGTGCGGCGGCAGGTTTCGCCTCGGCCGCGCCTTCGCTCACTTCGATCAGCGCCACCACCGCGCCTTCGGCGATCTCGTCGCCCAGCTTGACCTTGATCTCCTTCACCACGCCGGAGAAGGCCGACGGTACTTCCATCGTCGCCTTGTCCGATTCCAGCGTGACCAGGCCCTGGTCCTTCTTCACCGTGTCGCCCACGGCGACCAGGATCTCGATCACCGGCACACCGTCGTAGTCACCGATGTCGGGAACCTTGGCTTCCTTGATGTCGGACATGGCGTTACTCCGGTGCGGACTTGAAGAGGGGAACCCCTATTGTGTCCGCAGCGGCGCGATGCGCCAACCATTCCTTCGGACTAATTGCTGTCCACGGCGGGACATTGCGTGCCGGCGCGGAGGAAAACGACTGCGCCACGCGAGCCTGCGGACACAGTGGTATCGCTTTGGTTCGACGTTCGACTCACACGATACGCCGCCGCATTGTCAGGCGGGCATGCGCAGCAACGGCGAGATCGCGGTCCAGGCTTGCTGCAAGGCGTCGTGGCGAATCGCTGCGTTGGCGGGGCTGGTGGATGGCAATGCGAACAGGGCCGGCATGCACGCCTCCGGCAGCTGCGGCTGCACGTGGCGACGGAAGGCCTCCGCCGCCTTTCCCCCGTTGAACGCGATCGCCACGATGCTGCGGTGCGCCACCACCATCTCCTCCAGTGGATTGGCGACCTCGCTGCCGCGCACGATGGCGGCATCCAGACTGCCGCGTCGCTCGCACTGGCCGATGACATCCCACAATCCCACGCCGGCCTCATGCAGGTACCGGAGGCGATGCTCGTACGGGGCGACCGGATCGAATCCGCAGATCGACGCCATCACCGGCCAGAACCGGTTGCGTGGATGGGCGTAGTAGCGCGCGGCCTGCAGCGAGGCGTCGCCGGGCATCGATCCGAGCACGAGTACGCGACAGCCCGCACCCACGCTGGGTGGCAGCCCGGTCAGCAGGCCCGCCACGGATCAGCCGCCCGCCGACTGCCAGGGCTTCACCACCAGCAGCGCGCCGGCGACCACCAGCAGCAGGCCGACGACACGCAGCGCATCCACCGGTTGCCGCGCATGCAGTACCCCGAAGTGGTCCAGCACGACCGAACCCGCCAGTTGTCCCGCCACCACCAGGCAGATCAACGACGCCGCTCCCAGGCGAGGCACCAGCAGGGTGGCCGAGGCAACGAACACCGCCCCGATCATGCCCCCCGTCCATGCCCACCACGGCACTTTGCCCAGCGCGGCAGGCACGAATACCGGCCGGCTGAGCCACCACCACGCCAACAGCACCCCGGTTCCGACCATGAAGGACGCCAACGAGGCGAACACGGGGCCAAAGGTCTGTTTGCCGAGCGACGCGTTGATCAACGCCTGCAGCGGCAGCAGCATGCCGATGAAGAGGGCCAGGGCCACGCCGGTCGCGTTCATGCGTCGTCTCGTCTCGGTAACGGAAGGCGGACACGATACGCGAAGCCACCCGCCACGCGGCGTCAACGTGCTGACGTCACGCGGGTTGCGGCATGCCTCGCTTCCCCGACACCGCGCGCTGCAGCAGCGCCATCGACACCAGCAACATGGCCATCGGCGCCAGCAGCAGATAGAACGCACGCGACCCGTCGAAATACGCGAACAACTGGCCGGTGACGTAGGAGCCAGTGGTTCCGCCCAGGGCGGAGAACACCACGATCAGCCCCGTCATCGCTGCATGCCGCGACTTGGGCAGTGCACTGAGCACCACCGAATTGATCGCCGGATAGATCGGCGCCATCAGCAGGCCGATCATCGGGAACACATAGGCAGCCGCGGGCGCGTTCCACCAGGTCATGCCGTCGCGTGCCTGCACATTCGCCGCCAGCGGCAACGCCAGAAGCACCAGCGCTGCCATCGCCGCCACGCAGCCGGACAGTAGCCAGAACCACGGCACGCGCCGCAGCAGCACGCCGCCTCCCAGGCGACCGAGCGCCAGCGACCCGGCGAAGATACTGGCCGCCTGCACGCTGAGCGTGGTGGGCAGGTGCAGGATCTCGCGATTGAACGTCGGCAGCCAGGTATTGATGGCCTGCTCCATCAGCACGTAGAGGAAGGCCGACACCAGGAACACCACCACCAGTGGCATTGCCAGCAGGCGGAACATGTCGATGAAGGATTCCCCCGCCGCATGGCCGTCGCGCGCGGCGCGCTCGTCCAGCGTACTGGTCGCGAGCAGCGCGACCACCGCTGCGCACATCGCCGCAAGCACCCAATAGACATCCAGCCAGACCGGATCGCCCGGCGCATCCGCATTGATGAAGGCCGCGAACAGCCAGGCACTGCCGAGGATCCCGACCATGAACCAGCCTTCGACGGTGCTGGTGAGCGCCGCATGCGCCTTCGCGTCGTCGGTCAGCAGGCCGATGCTGGAGTAGACCGACACCTTCACCAGCGCGAACGACACACCGACCGCCGTGAAGAGCAGCTTGGTCGCCCAGAACGCCTGCAGCAGCGGCATCGCGATGCAGGCGGCGGCGACCAGCAGCAGGCCGAGCATCATCGCCCGGCGGTAGCCCACCCTCGGCAGGAACGACGCGACCAGGAACGAGGTGATCGCAATGGGCAGGTCCTTGAACGCCTCCAGCAGGCTGGCATCGGCCTTGGTGATGCCGAATCCCTGGATGGACTGCAGGATCACGGTGCCCACGGAATTCAACAGCATGGCGAAGATCATGTAGGTCAGGATCATTGCCAGGATCATGCGGGTGCGTGTCATGGGCGGTACCGGTAAGCGCAAGCGCCTCCTGGCCGCCTGGCCCGGAGTGCGCGGAGGGAGGTCGCGTGGTCACGCCACGCGGCACCCGGCGGGAAACAGTATCCACCGCCGTGCCGGGGAGAGACGGCGCGGCGGTGGAGGACGGCCCGCATCATGGCGGGCCCCGATGCCTCACCAACGATAGGCGACGGAGGCCTGGTACGACGTGCCTTCCAGCGGGCGACCCATGAACACGCCGCCACTGGTCGCATTGCCCAGCACGCGTGCATTGCCCTCGGTCAGCGCGATCTCGTCGGTCACGTTACGGCCCGAGAAGGTGAACTCCCAGTTCTCGCCCACGTGTGCGCTGGCCCCGATGTCCCAGGTGTCGTATTCGGGAAGCACCTGGCCATTGGCGGGATCGGAGTAGCGGTCACCGACATGCGTATAGGTGGTGAACACCTTCAGGTCGCCCCACGGCATGGACCAGTAGTAGCTCGGTGTCAGTCGCGCGCGGAACTTCGGCTGGCGCACCACCTGGTTGCCATCGTAGGTGGCGAAGTCGCCGTACTTGGCACGCAGCCAGGTCGCATTCCACGCCAGCTCGAAGCCGCCCACCGGACGCCACGCACCTTCGAACTCCAGGCCGCGCGCCTTCGAGTCGCCGATGATGACGACGTTGTTGCCGTTGTTGTCGAACGCCTGGTAGCGCAGGCCGGTGAAGTCGTTGTAGAACGCGGTGAGGTACATCTCATACGTCTCGCCGCCGGCCTTCAGGCCCAACTCGTACTGGTCGATCTCGGTCTTGTTGTTGGCGCCGTCGCGCAGGTTGTCGAACTGCGGGAAGGTGAAGCCCGAGTTGACGCGACCGAACAGGCTGACGCTATCGTTAAGCGTGTAGTTCAAGCCGGCCGTCCAGGACACGTCGCTGTCGTTCTGGTCGATGCTGCGTGGCGTGGTCGAGACCGAAGTGTTGTTGTCGTACAGCGTGTTCGGATTGCCGTCCAGGTCGACCGTGACCGGATCCCACACCGTGCCGTTCACTTCCTGCCGCTCGTAGCGCACGCCGGCATCCAGGCGGATGCGGTCGTTGACGGTCCATTCGTCGGCGATGAAGAAGGCCGTGTTCTGGCCGTCGTAGTCGCCGCGGATGTTGTAGAACGCCGTGCCCACGAATCCGTCACGCGTCGCCACCTGCCCGTTGGACAGCGCCAGGTTCACGCGGCGCGCGTTGTCCTGCGCGGTCAGCAGCATGTTGTTGCCCAGCCACCAACGGTCCTTGGACGAGTAGTCCGCGTAGTACACGCCGAACGTCAGCGCATTGCTGTCGGTCAGATCGACACTGAAACGCAGGTCGTTGGTGAACGAGCTTATCTCCTTCTCCACCACCCAGAAGCCTGCGGTCAGCACCTGCTGGTTCGGATCCACCGTGCCGCCGCCATTGACGAAAGTGCCGGTGCCGGTGATGCCCGCCCCGTAGGTGTCAGTGATGTAGGACGACAGGGTCTGCGGGTTGGCACCGGTGAACAGCGCGTAGGTCGGCGCGTCGCCCTTGAGGTAGTTGAACTTGTCACTGATGGTCCAGTTGTCGACGTACCAGTCCAGCGAGCCGCCGAACACGTCGATGTCCACGCCACGGCCATCGGCCAGGTCGCGGGTCATCGTCTGGTTGCCGACGCCGGTGGGCAGCGTTACCCGGCGGAAGTCGTCACCGACCAGCGTGCCGGTGGTGGCGTCCAGGCCCGGGAAGCTGGAAATGTCCTTGCCGTTGTTGCGCGAAACCAGCGGCACCGCCGTATAGAAGGTGTTCTGGTCGTCGGTATGACGCGCATAGAGATTGAACTCGCCTTCGGCCCAGCGCTTGGTCAGCGTGGCGCTCAGCTGGCCACCCTTTTCCACGGGGAAGCCCGTCTGGCGCACGCCGTCGGTCTCGCGGTAGAAGCCGCCCACACTGTAGTACCAGCCGCTGTCCGCGCTCAGCGGACCACCGCTGTAGAAGTCGACCCGGCGCAGACTGTCGGTACCCAGCGTCAGGCGCACGCTGCCCTCCGGCGTGTCCTCGCCCTTCTTCTGGATGAAGTTGACCGTCACGCCGGGCTGCCCGTTCGAGTAGATCGGGCTGGGACCGCCGCGCAGGCCTTCGACGCGCGCGATGGTGTCGTCGATGCGGAACAGCGTGGTGTTTTCGAGGAACGACAGCGTCGGCGGCGGGAAGATCGGCGAGCCGTCCAGCTGCAGGGTGAAGAACGGTGCGTCGCCCTCGGACGGCATGCCGCGCACGAAGACGTTGGCGCCGGTGCCGCCACCGCTGGCCTCGGCCCAGACGCCCGGCACGATCTTCAGCAGGTCGGCAGTGCTGGTGGGCGCGGTTTCCTGGATCTGCTCCGGCGTGGCCGTGCTGATCGAGAAGCTGGCGTCGCGTTTGCGCAGGCCCTTGAACTTGGCCGTACCGCTGACGATGACGGCGTCGAGTGTCGTCGCCTCGTCGTTAGCGGGCGCCGGGGCGGCTTCCTGGGCGCCCGCCAGTACCGGCGCGAGCGCCAGCGCGATGGCGGCCGACAGGGCGTAGCGCATCGGGTGCTTGGTGTGTTGCATGGTCTCTCCCTCCACGTAGTGCGTTTGTTGTTGTAGTGACAGGCTGCCGCCGCGGCTTCTGTGGCCGTGTGCGGTCAAGGCGAAACGAACGTCCTCAGGTCGAACTTGGCGATGCGGGGAATCACGGCATCGGCGTGGCGCAGCGCGCGGGCGTCGCCGATGCCCACGGCAGCCATGCCGGCGGCATGGATGGCCTCGATGCCGGCGGCGGCGTCTTCCACCCCGATGCACAGGTGCGCGGGCACGTCGAGTGCGGCGGCCACGTCCAGGAAGATGGCCGGGTCCGGTTTGGCGCGCGCGATGCGGCCGGCATCGGCGATGTAGTCGAAGCAGTCGGCGATGCCCAGCTTGTCCAGCAGCGCAGGCGCGTTGCGGCTGGCGGACGCCAGCCCGAGCTTCAGGCCCGCCGCACGCGCGGCATCCAGCACCTCGCGCACACCGTCGAACAGATCCTGCGGACCCACGCTGGCGATTTCCTGCACGTAGTAACCGTTCTTGGTATCGGCCAGCGCGCGCTTCTCGTCTGCGCTGTAGGCGCGTGATGCGCGCTCCAGGATGATCTCCAGCGAAGCCATCCGGTCCACACCCTTGAGCCGCTCGTTCACCAGCAGATCGAATGGGACGTCGATTTCGTCGGCCAGCCGTTTCCATGCCCGGTAGTGCGTATGCGCGGTGTCGGTCAGTACGCCGTCCAGGTCGAAGACCAAGGCACGGCAGGCACGCGGGAACACGGCTTTCGGCGGCGACGGCACGGCAAGCGGCAACACGGTTTCCCGTCCCGGCTTCAGCACCACTTCGCTCCCGGCATGGGCGAAGGCGAGCAGGTCACCCTCGTCCAGCCGATAGCGCACGCCCCGCGCATCCACGTCCACCCGCAGTGCGCAACCGCGCCAACGCAGGTTGAAACCGTAGCCCTTCCAGGCGGTGGGCAGCGTCGGCGCGAACTGCAGGCGACCGCCCACGATGCGCAGCCCGCCGAAGCCCTGCACCAGCCCCAGCCAGCTGCCCGCCATCGCCGCCATGTGCACGCCGTGGTCGGTGTTGCCATGCAGGTCATCCAGGTCCACGCGCAGACTGGCGTCGAAATAGCGCCATGCCTTTTCGTCGTGCCCGACCTCGCTGGCGAGGATGCCGTACACGGGCGCCGACAGCGTGGAGTCATGGGTAGTGACCGCTTCGTAGTAGTCGAAGTCGCGACGTTTCGCACCCAGCGCGATACCGTCACCGGCCAGCACCATCGCCATCACCACGTCGGCCTGCTTGCAGACCTGGTGGCGGTACAGCGTCAGCGGGTGGTAGTCGAGCAGCAGCGGGCGATGCGGCCCTTCGCGCTTCGGAAACGGCCAACGCGGCTTGCCGAGGAAATCGTCGTCCTGCGGATGGATGCCCAATGCGTCGTCGACCGGCAGGTACATCGCCTCGGCGGCACGCTGCCACAGCGCGACTTCGTCGGCGTCCAGCCCGATGCGTGAGGCGAGTTCCGCCAGCGCAGCGGGCCGCGCGGCCGACAGCCGCGCCCAGGCCTGGACCGCACGCAGCAGGTGCCGCTGCGCCATGCGGTTGGTGTACCAGTTGTTGTTGACCAGCGTGGTGTATTCGTCGGGACCGGTCACTTCGTGGATGCAGAAAGCCCCGTCGAGACGTGGGTTGAAATGCCCGGCCTGCGGCCAGATGCGCGCGGTCTCGAAAAGAATCTCGGCGCCAGCCTCGCTGAGGAAGTCGAGATCATCGCTGGCGTCGAGATAAAGCCCGATCCCGTACGCGATGGCGGCGTTGATGTGGTACGCCGCCGAACCGCTGGGATAGTGCGCGGAACATTCGCGGCCGGCGATGGTGCGCCAGGGGTACAGCGCGCCGCGCGGATGGTTCATCGCACGCGCGGTGTCGCGTGCGCCATCCAGTGTGCGGAAGCGGTACATCAGCATGGCGCGTGCCACGTCGGGCGCCGTCAATGCCATCACCGGCAGCACGAAGGCCTCGGTGTCCCAGAAGCAGTGGCCCTCATAGCCTTCGCCGGTGATGCCCTTGGCCGCCGTGCCGTTGATGCCGTCGCGACCGGCCGATTGCAGCAGGTGGAACAGGTTGAAGCGAAGCGCCAGTTCGGCCGCCGGATCGCCCTCCACCGAAATGCCGGCGCGTTGCCAGAACGCCTGCAGAGTCTCCGCCTGTGCGCGGGCGATCGCATCGAAGCCCGCGGCCTGCGCACGCGCCAGCACTGCCTGCACGCCATCGCGCACGGTACCGTTGCCATCGTCGTAAGCGACGAACTTCTCGACGACCACCGACGCGCCCGGCGCGAGTACGGCCTCGAAGCACTGCTCGACGCGCCCTTCGCCGGCATCCGCTGACGCGAACGCGACCCCTTGCGACAACCGGTGATGCTGGGAACAGACCAGCGTGATTCCGCTGTGGTGCGTGCGCTGGGTGAGCCATGCACCGCCGGCACCGGCATGTTCGTCGAACACGTCCATCGCCTCGCCACCGGCCACGCCGATGCGGGGATCGTCGCCCTGTTCGATCGCCTGGCGCCCGGTTTCGATCGACGAACGCAAGGTCAACGGACCGGCATAGTCGATCGAGGCGACTTCGAAGCGGATCGCCAGCAGCGCGCGCTCGGCCAGCGGCACCACGCGCTGCGCACGGATCTCCAGTGTGTGGCCCTGCGGCGTCTTCAGCCTGAGGCGGCGGTCCAGCGTGCCCGCAGCCAGGTCCAGGGTGCGTTCGAAGTCCAGCCACGCCGCTTCCTCAACTCGCAGCGGCGCATCGCCCAGCTGCAGCCGGATGTGCTTGCCTTCTGCCACCGGCACGCGCGTGTCGGTACTGCGCGTGAAGCCCGGGAAACGTTCGTGGTAGTGGATCGGGTTCTGCTCGAACACGCTCGACAGGAAACTGCCGTCGCTGACGCTGTCGCCTTCCTCGAGGGCGCCGCGCACGCCGAGCGTGCCGTTGGCCAGCGCGAACAAGGTCTCGTCACGGGCGGCACGCGCCGCATCGAAGCCCCGCTGGGTCAGTCGCCACGGATCGGGCCGCATCTCGTCGGCGCCCGCGTCCATTCCTGTTGCATTGCTTTGCCTCTGTTCCACCGACATCCCCGCTCTGGCCTGGCGCATCCCGCAGTGGCACCACGGGCGGAGGCACGCTAGGAGCCGTTGTTATCGATGTCAAGTTATCGATGTCAGAGCGACACTACAGTGACTTGAAACGTCGCGCCCCGGAGGGCAATCCCGGGAAAACAACATGCTTTTTCAATGACTTGCAGGCGACACCACCCAAGGCGACCGACGAAAATGTCCACCGGGTGGCCGCTGCGATGCAGCAGCGGCATGCGCTCAGGTCGCGCGTACCACCAGGTGCGTGGGCAGGGTCTCGGAGGTGGTCGCTTCGCCCTCGATCAGGGTGCGGACCTTGCGCGCCAGCAGCACGCCGGCATCGATGAAGTTCTGATGCACGGACGTCAGGGGCGGTACGTAGGTGGCACCCAAGGGCGTGTCGTCGTAACCGATCACCGACACGTCCTCCGGCACGCGGCGGCCGCGCTCGATCAGCGCGCGGATCGCACCGATGGCGAGCAGGTCGCTGGCGGCGAACAGCGCATCGACCTGGGGGTGCTCCTGCAGCAAGGCGTGCACGGCGTCCGCGCCTGCCCCCACGGTGAAACTGGCGACGGTGGGCGTCAGTGGCGTGATGCCATGCCGTGCCAGCGCCGCGGTGAAGCCTTCGAGGCGCTCGGCGAACTCACCGTGCGCGGGATCGCCGAGGAACGCAGGTCGGCGGCGGCCGAGTGCGATGAAGCGATCCGCCGCCAGCGCTCCGCCGCGACGGTTGTCGCTGCCGACGACCACTTGCGACTCATGCCGGCTGACCGCCCCCCAGACCACCATGGGCCGGCCCCAGCGCTGCACCGTGTGCATCGCATCCTCGTGCGCGCCCTGGCCCAGCAGGATCACGCCATCGGCGGCCTGCACGTTCGGCAACGCGCCCCCTTGCAGCGAGGTCAGCAGCACGCTGTAACCGGTCGACGTGAGTTCCTGGGTGATGCCGCCCAGCAGGTCGAGCGGATAGGGCCCCGACATCTGCCTTTCCACGGTGGGCTTCATCTCCACCACCACGGCCACGGTCATGCTGCGGCGGAGCTTGAGGTTGCGTGCGCTCACGTTGAACGCATAGCCATACTGCTGCGCGACCTGGCGCACGCGTTCGCGGGTCTCGGCGTTGACCAGCGGGCTGTCGCGCAATGCGCGCGAGACGGTGATGGCGGAAACACCTGCCACCTTCGCCAGGTCCGCCATCGTCAGGTGGCCGCCGGGTTCCGGCAGGTCCGTCCTGGCGCGTCCGGTGCGCGGCTTGCGTTTGGCAGGGGGCATGCGGGTCACTTCCGGGCGCGGCTGGCTTCGTATTGTGCAATATGCACGTCCACCGGCGTGGACGCGATCACCGCGCCGATGGCATCGGGCAACAGCTCATCCCATGTCTTGAAGCGCAGGCAGGACTTGCCCATGTCCAGCTTCCGGCCAGCGGCGGCGTACGCGCCACGCAGGACCGCATCCTGGCTGGAGTCCGCATGGCAGCCCGTCAGGTAAAGCGCGTAGTACTGCTTCTGCGCCGCCAGCGCGACGTACGGCAGCGGCTGCCTGTTGTAGGTCGTCGGATAGCGCGAGAGCGGGATCTCCCAGCTGATCATCCCCCAGCTCATCGTCTCCGCGTAGCCTTCGGGCAGGTGGCGATTGACCAGCTCGCGCACCCTTGCCACCACCTGTCGCCGTGCCTCGGGCAGTTCCGCAAGATAGCCCTCGACCGTCTCCGCCTTGCTGCTGACCATGGGCATCGCTCCTCGTGCCTGCGACAGTAGCGCAGCCAGGCGCGCACGTCATTCGGAGTCCGCCCACATCGCGCGCGACAGATCCGGGACAGGCAACGAAAGACCCTCGCCGCTGGACCGGGCGCATGCGCGAGCTCATGGTCAGCGACATGCACGCACGGTGAAGAATCGCGTTCGATTCCACCCGGTTCGCTATTCGTTCACGTCGAGACGTGGCAGACGTTCATGCGTTGGTGGTTACGGTGCGCTCGCCCTGATCGCGACGACGCAACCGATGCGCCGCCGCGCAGCGGGGACATAAGAAAACAACAGGAGACACCCGCATGACGTCCATTCGCACCCTCACTATTGCCCTTGCCACCCTGATGGCCGCTCCCGTCGCATTTGCACAGGACGCATCGACGGACGCCCCCTCGTCCTCAACCGGAAAGCGCTTCGCCGTGGTCGGCGGTGCCGCCATCCTCAAGCCTGATCGCGATCCAGCGCCGGGGCTGAAGATCGATGGCGATGTCGCGCCGGTCATCAGCGCCAGCTGGTATGCCACCGACAACATCGCGGTGGAGCTGTGGGGCGCCGCCGACAAGTTCAACCATCGGGTCAAGGCCGATGGCCCGGGCAAGATCGGCACCGTCGACCAGCAGCCGATCGCGCTGAGCGGCCAGTACCATTTCGGCACGCCGGACAAGGTGATGCGTCCGTTCGTGGGGCTGGGCTATTACGAGTCCAACTTCAGTGACGAGACCATCGGCGGCGATGGCGCGCACGTGGGCCTGGAAACCGCCAAGGGCGCCATCGCAACGGCCGGCATGGACTTCAACATCAACGAGCGCTGGTTCGCGCGTGCGGATGCCCGTTACATGAAGGGCGATGCCGGCGTGCGTGTCGCAGGCCAGGGCACCGGTGAAGAACTGACGATCGACCCCTGGGTCGTGGGCGTGGGTATCGGCGCGCGCTTCTGATCCATTGCTCCAACGCGTCGATGCGGCGGCGGGCCTTCGGGCCCGCCGCCTTTTCATTGGACGGGACGGATCACCGCATGACGTGGCCGCGCAGGCGTTGCAAGCGCGTGACGCGCCACTTCACGCCCCAGGCATAAACCAGGTAGTAGCCCAGCAGCAGGCCGGCCACTGCCAGCAGGCTGCCGTGGCCGCTCAACAGCGCATGGGTCGCCGGCACGCCGCCGCTCCGCCAGTACTGCGCCATCTGCACGAATCCCAGCACGATGCGCCCGGCCACGATGGCGACCAGCAGCAACGCCAGCCAGGCATTGGGCTGATAGAACACGCCCTGCGGCGCGACATCCCAGCGCGTGAGCCATACGCCCACCAGGCCAAGCAAGCTGCCGGCAGCCAGTCCCACTCCGGCACCGACCAGGCTGTCCGGCCACCAGAACAGGCCGAACGCGCTGACCGCGATGAAGATCGCCACCGACACCAGCAGGCTCCATGCGTTGAGCGTCAGCAACCAGCTGCGTGCCATGCGGCGCGCTCGGCCGTAGCGGTAACGCTGCCACAAGGAGACGGGCAACAGCACCGCCCACAACGCCAGCAGCAGGAAGACGAAAAGCAGGACAAGGACGATGGGCATGCGCGCATCATGCCGCAACGTGCGTCAGGGGTGTTCGGCTTCCACATGGACCTTTTCGCGCCGCAGCAGGTACAGCCCGCTGGCGACGATGATGCCGGCGCCGATCCAGGTGACCCCATCCGGCAGCACCGACCACAAGGCCACGTCCAGCAGCACGCCCCATAGCAGCGCGGTGTATTCCAGCGGCGCGATCAGCGAGGCCTCGCCCCGGCGGAAGGCTTCGGTCAGTGCCACCTGCGCCAGCGAACCGGAGACACCGACGCCCGCGATGATCCAGCCATGCGCGGGCTGCAGCGGCTTCCACGCCGGAAGCGCAAGCAGCCACGCGCCCAGCGACAGCAGGACGACGAACCAGAACACCATCGCCTGCGTGCTGTCGCGCTGCGCCAGCATGCGCACGGTGACCGCACCCAGCGCATAGCAGATCGCGGCCAGCAGGATTGCCAGCCCACCCTGGGTCAGCATGCCCTCGCCGGTGGGTCGCAGGATCACCAGGACTCCCACCAGGCCGATGAAGATCGCCACCCAGCGTGCCGGTCCCACGCGCTCTTTCAGCAACGGACCCGCCATCGCCGTGACCAGCAGCGGCGCGACGAAGGTGATCGCGTACGCCGTGGACAGCGGCATCGTCCGCAAGCCGTAGACGAACCCGCCCATCATCGCGATGCCCAGCACGCCGCGCAGCAGATGCAGCGGCCAGTACACGCGCAGCAACGAGCGCGGCGGCACCGTGGCCAGCACCCACAACGCGACCAGGGGCAGCGAGGAGAGGCCGCGCAACGCAGCGACCTGCAAGGGCGGATAGTGCGCAGAGAGCAGCTTCAGCCCTGCGTCCATCAACGCGAACATCAGGACGGCCGCCAGCATCAGCAGGACGGCGGAAGCGAGGGAGGGGCGGGGCGCGGACATGCGCCATTATCACCGGCCGGCGCTCGGCGGCGAGGGCGGCACGCTAGAATGGCGGCGCATCAGACAGGAAGACCCCCCATGCCCTCTTTCGACGTCGTCTCCGAAGTCAACGCCCACGAACTGACCAACGCCGTGGACCAGGCCAACCGCGAACTCTCCACCCGCTTCGACTTCAAGGGCGTGGAAGCGAAGTTCGAGCTGGAAGACAAACTCATCACCCAGTCCGCGCCGAGCGACTTCCAGCTCAAGCAGATGACCGACATCCTGCGTGCCCGCCTGATCGCCCGCCAGATCGACGTACGCTGCCTCGAGTTCGGCGACGTGGATACCAACCTGGCCGGCGCGCGACAGAAGGTCACCGTCAAGCAGGGCATCGAACAGAAGCTGGCGAAGAAGATCGTCTCCACGATCAAGGACGCCAAGCTCAAGGTGGAAGCGCAGATCAACGGCGAGAAGCTGCGTGTGACCGGCAAGAAGCGCGACGACCTGCAGGATGTCATCGCCCTGCTGAAGAAAACCGAGTTCGAACTGCCGCTGCAGTTCGACAATTTCCGTGACTGACGTTCCGCACATCGCCAGCGGCGTGGCCGATCCCATCGCCACCACCCGCCAGTGGGTGGAGCGCGCGGTGATCGGCCTGAACCTGTGCCCGTTCGCGAAAGCGGTGTACGTGAAGCAGCAGGTCCGCTTCGTGCTCAGCGATGCGAGCACCCCGGAGGCACTGCTGGAAGAACTGGCGGAAGAACTGGTGCTGCTGCGGGATGCGGACCCCGAACAGGTCGACACCACGCTGATCATCCATCCCGACGTGCTGACCGACTTCCTCGACTACAACGATTTCCTCGACAACGCCGACGCCGCGGTCGAGGCACTGGACCTGCAGGGCGTGATCCAGGTGGCCAGCTTCCACCCGGACTACCAGTTCGCCGGCACCGCCCCGGACGACATCAGCAACTACACCAACCGATCGCCCTACCCCACCCTGCACCTGCTGCGCGAAGCCAGCATCGACCGCGCGGTGGAAGCCTTCCCCGATGCCGACGTCATCGTCGAGCGCAACGTGAAGACGCTGGACTCGCTGGGGCATGCGGGGTGGGCGAAGCTGTTCGCGGAGTGAGAGAGGCCTGGCTCTTCTGTAGGAGCGACGCAAGTCGCGACCGCCGACCGTCCGCCCCATGGCTCCGTCATCGCTTCTCTAGGCCTGGAGCCACACCGCATCCCAGTACGGATAGCTTCCGATCCTGTCGACCAATCCAGCGCGCAATGGATTGGCGACAAGATAGCGCGCGACGGCCCGCAGGCCATCATCCGAACGGATCGCACGATCATGAAAGCCAGGCGCCCACACGCGTCGCGGACCTTCAGGCCTGGCCGCCGCACGTGACGTATTGGTCTTCAGGCGCTGCACGCAGACGGACAGGGATTCCATAGCTCCCAACTCGATCAGCCCATGCCAGTGATCCGGCATGAGTACCCATGCCAACAGCCGGGAGCGATACCAAAGCC
>Ga0247823_10001096_pt1 | contig 22700 bp, 18 predicted proteins | sample 13C_PalmiticAcid_2_FD_192426 | JGI IMG/M metagenome (GOLD analysis project Ga0247823, IMG submission 192426) | Soil microbial communities from agricultural site in Penn Yan, New York, United States - 13C_PalmiticAcid_Day30 | ecosystem: Environmental > Terrestrial > Soil > Agricultural land... | reverse complement strand
TGACGTCCTTGCGCGGCTCCTTGCCGAAGAACTCGGCCACCGCCTGCTGCACCTTCGGCATGCGGGTCTGGCCGCCGACGAGGATGACCTCGCCGATGTCGCTGGCGCGCAGGCCGGCGTCGTTCAGCGCGATGCGGCAGGGTTCGATGGTCTTCTTCACCAGGTCTTCCACCAGCGCTTCCAGCTTGGCGCGGGTCAGCTTGATGTTGAGGTGCTTCGGGCCCGAGGCGTCGGCGGTGACGTACGGCAGGTTCACTTCGGTCTGCTGCGAGCTGGACAGTTCGATCTTGGCGCGCTCGGCGGCGTCCTTCAGGCGCTGCAGGGCCAGCGGATCCTTGCGCAGGTCGATGCCCTGGTCCTTCTGGAACTCCTCGACGAGGTAGTCGATGACGCGCTTGTCGAAGTCTTCGCCACCCAGGAAGGTGTCGCCGTTGGTGGCCAGCACTTCGAACTGCTTCTCGCCGTCGACGTTGGCGATCTCGATGATGGACACGTCGAACGTGCCGCCGCCCAGGTCATAGACGACGATCTTGCGGTCGGCGCCGCCGTCACCCTTGTCCAGGCCGTAGGCCAGCGCGGCCGCAGTCGGTTCGTTGATGATGCGCTTGACGTCCAGGCCGGCGATCTTGCCCGCGTCCTTGGTGGCCTGGCGCTGGCTGTCGTTGAAGTAGGCCGGCACGGTGATGACGGCTTCGGTGACGGTCTCGCCCAGGAAGGCTTCGGCCGTCTTCTTCATCTTCTCCAGGATGCGCGCGGAGATTTCCTGCGCCGACAGCTTCTTGCCGTCGGAAGTCTGTACCCACGCGTCGCCGTTTTCATGCGGGATGATGGCGTACGGGACCAGGTCCAGGTCCTTCTTCACTTCCGCGTCGGTGAACTTGCGGCCGATCAGGCGCTTCACCGCGTAGAAGGTGTTCTTCGGGTTGGTGACCGCCTGGCGCTTGGCCGACGCGCCCACCAGCACTTCGCCGTCCTTGGTGTAGGCGACGATGGAGGGCGTGGTGCGGTCGCCTTCCGAGTTTTCGATGACGCGGGCCTTGCCGCCGTCCATGATCGCCACGCACGAGTTGGTCGTGCCGAGGTCGATGCCGATGATCTTGCCCATGGTGAATGCTCCCTAGCAAATTCTGTCTGGATCCGGCCGGTGGCCGGGTGGATGGTCTCGATATAAGGGTGCGATGACGCCGTTCAAGCGCCCCGCGAAGGCGTTCAGTCGTGTTTTGCCACGACGACCAGGGCCGGGCGCAGCAGGCGGCCATTGAGTACGTAGCCCTTCTGGAACACCTGCACCACGCTGCCGGGGTCCGCGCCGGGGGCATCGGCCTGGCTGATGGCCTGGTGATGCTCGGGATTGAAGGCTTCGCCGGCAGGGTCGAGCAGGGTCAGGCCATTGTCGCCGGCCACTTTCAGCAACTGCTTGTACGTCAGCTCGAGCCCGTCGCGCAGCGGACTGGGCTCATTGCCCGCCGCTGCCAGCCCGGCGTCCAGGCTGTCGAATACCGGCAGCAGGTCGCCCAGCAGGCGTTCGTTGGCGAACTTGCGCGCCTGCTCGATATCGCGCGCCACGCGCTTGCGCTGGTTGTCCAGGTCGGCGCGCTCGAGCAGCGACGCCGCGCGCAGCTGATCCACTTCGTTGCGGAGGGTTTCCAGTTCGGCGATCAGCGCGCCTTCGACGTCCTGCGGCTCGTTGCCGCCGCCCAGGTCGGAATCGTGTTCGTGTTGGTTCATTTCGGGTCCCATCGCGGCAAGTCCGGCCGCCCAAGCCCCAACCTATGGGGCCGGCGTTTCCGGATTCAAGGCCGCACCGAGTACATCCGCCGCCGCCTGCACCACCGGAATGACCCGGTCATACGCCATCCGGGTAGGCCCGATGACGCCCAGGACGCCCAGCACCTGCCCGCCCGCCATGTAGGGGGCGGTCACCACCGAGACGCCGTCGTGCGGCGCCAGGCCGGTGTCCTCGCCGATGAAGATGCGTACGCCCGGCGCTCGGATCGTGCGCTCCAGCAACTGCAGGATCTCGCGCTTGCGGGCGAATGCCTCGAACAGGTCGCGCAGCCGTTCCAGGTCGGACAGTTCCTGCACGCCCATCAGGCGGGTCTGTCCTGCCAGCACCACGTCGTCGTTGGGCGGCGTGAGGGCCTGCTCCGCCAGTTCGATGGATTCGGCCAGCAACCCCTCCATCTCGGTCTGCGCCCTGCGCAGGTCGTGCAGCAGGTTCGCGCGGATCTCGGACAGGGGCCGGCCGGCGAACTGGGTGTTCAGGTAGTTGGCGATGCGCTCGAGTTCGGACCGGTCGTAGGCCCGGCGCGTTTCGATGACGCGGTTCTGCACGTCGTTGTCGGCGAATACCAGGATGGCCATCACCCGCTGGCCATCCAGCGGCACGAAGTCGATGTAGCGGAACGCGAACTGCTCGCGCCGCGGCACGCTGACCACGCCCACGAAGTGGGTCATCGCCGACAGCAGCTCGGAGGCGTTGCCGAGCAGCGCCTGGGTCCCGGCGCCGGCCGGCAGCTCCGAACGCAGCCGGGCCACTTCGCCCTCTCCGAGCGATTTCACCTGCACCAGGCTGTCCACGAACACCCGGTAGCCCTGTGCCGTGGGGATGCGCCCGGCGGAGGTGTGCGGCGAACTGAGCAGCCCGACCTCCTCGAGTTCAGAGAGGATGTTGCGGATCGTCGCCGAACTGACTTCCAGCCCGGCGTGCCGGGCCAGCGTCTGCGACCCCACCGGCTCGCCGTCGCGGATATAGCGCGAGATCAGCGTGCGCAGCAGTTGGCGGGCGCGCGGATCCAGCGGGAGCGACGGTGAGTTCATGCCCGTTAGATAACGTCGCGCCTGCGGCTTTGCAAGCCGGGCGCTCCCCGCGTCTCAGAACCTGAGCCGGCACCGCTTACAATCCGCCGCATGCTCAGACACCTCGCCATCAAGGATTTCGCCGTCGTCCGCGCCGCCGAGCTGGAGTTCGGCGATGGCATGACCGTCATTTCAGGAGAAACCGGCGCCGGCAAATCGCTGCTGGTGGACGCGCTGGGCTTCCTGTCGGGCCTGCGGGCCGACAGCGGGGTGGTCCGGCATGGCGCGGAGCGCGCCGAGCTCTCCGCCGAGTTCCTGGCTTCGGCGGGCTCTCCGGCGCACACCTGGCTCGCGGACAACGAGCTCGACGACGATGGACAATGCCAGTTGCGCCGGGTGATCCGTGCCGACGGCGGCTCGCGCGCCTGGATCAATGGCCGCAGCGTGACGCTGTCGCAGCTTTCCGACCTCGCGGCCCGCCTGGTGGAAATCCATGGCCAGCATGAACACCAGGCCCTGCTCGCCCGCCAGAGCCAGTTGGCGCTGCTGGATGCCTTCGCCCGCAACGGCGACGAGCGCAGCGCCGTGCGCGACGCTGCGCTGCGCTGGAGCACCCTCCTGCGCGAACGCGAACAGTTGTCCGGCCAGGGCGATGTCTCGGACCGGATCAATTACCTGGAGCACCAGTTGGCCGAGTTGCAGCGCGAAGACCTGTCGCCGACCGCGCTGGAGGCCCTGGTGGCCAGCCATCGCCGCCAGGCCCACGCCACCGGCCTGATCCAGGCCTGTGACGCGGCGCTGGGTCAACTGGCCGGTGACGACGCCCCCTCGTTGACGCGCCATCTGCAGCAGGTGCGCGCCGACCTCGCCCGCCAGGCCGAACACGAGCCGCGCCTGCGCGACGTGGATGCGCTGCTGGACGGCGCGGCGATCCAGGTCGAGGAAGCCCTGTCGCTGCTCGGCCAGGTCCGGGACGACCTGGACGGCGAACCCCTGCAGTTCGATGCGCTGGAGCGCAAGCTCGCCCGCGTGCACGACCTCGCGCGCAAGCACCGGGTGCCGCTGGAAGGCCTGCAGGAGCAGCACGACCGGCTGGCGGCCGAGCTGGAATCACTGCGTGGTGCGGGCGAGCGCCTACTCCAGCTCAACAGCGAGATCGACGCGGCCAAGGGACACTGGCGCGATGCCGCCGCCGCACTGACCCGCACGCGCCAGCGCGCCGCCAAAGCACTGGGCGACACCACCACCGCACTCATCGCCGAGCTGGGCATGGGCGGTGGCCGCTTCGGGATCGAGCTGGAGCCTCAGGACGGCGAACGCCCGGATCCGACCGGCGCCGAACGCATCGAATTCCTGGTCTCCGCCAACGCCGGCCAGCCGCCCCGCCCGCTGCGCAAGGTCGCCTCCGGCGGCGAACTCGCGCGCATTTCGCTGGCGATCGAAGTAGCCGCGCTTGGCCTGGATGCGGTTCCCACCATGATCTTCGACGAAGTCGATACCGGCATCGGCGGCGCGGTCGCCGAGATCGTCGGCCAGAAACTGCGCGCACTCGGTGCCCAGCGACAGGTGCTGTGCGTCACCCATCTGCCCCAGGTGGCCGCGCAAGGCCACGCGCACTACCGCGTCAGCAAAGCGCCGGTGGAGGGCATGACCCAGAGCGCGGTCGAGAAGCTGGGCGCGAAGCAGCGCGAGGAAGAACTCGCCCGCATGCTGGGCGGCGTGGAGGTCAGCAAGGAAGCCCATGCCGCGGCCAAGCGGCTGCTCGCCAACGCGGTCTGATCCACCCTTGCTGTTTACTTGTGGGAGCGACGCAAGTCGCGAAGTGGGGTCGATGAAGCCTCGTCGCGACTTGCGTCGCTCCCACAGCCCGGGATTTCCGGGCTATCAGCGCTTCTTGCGCACGTACAGCACCAGCGAGTGCTCTTCCAGCTCGTAGCCATGCTTGGCGGCGATCTCGCGCTGCAGTTTTTCGATCTCGGTGCTTTCGAACTCGATGATCTTGCCGGTGTCCACGTCCACCATATGGTCGTGGTGGCCGCCGCGGTCGAGTTCGTAGACGGCCTGGCCGCCCTCGAAGTTGTGCTTCAGCACCAGGCCTGCCGCCTCGAACTGGGTCAGCACGCGGTACACCGTGGCCAAGCCGATCTCGTCGCCGTGGTCCAGCAGCTGACGGTAGATGTCTTCCGCGCTCAGGTGGTGCTGGGAGTTCTTCTGCTCCAGCAACTCCAGGATGCGCATGCGCGGGTGGGTGACCTTGAGGCCGACTTTGCGAAGGTCCTGCGATTCCATGGCGTCTCCGTTCACTCTCGGTTTAGCGCCAGCTGCCTGAAGCTCGGTTGCGGCGGTGCGCGGGAGTGTATCATCGGCCCGGTTTCCTACCGTACCTGCCCCATGCGCAAATTCCTGCTGGTCGCCGTCCTCGCTTCCGCCACTGCCGGCTGCGGCATTCTCTACAAGCAGCCGATCTACCAGGGCAACCTGCTCGAGAAGACGGCCGTTGACCAGTTGCAGGTGGGCCAGAGCAAGCAGCAGGTGCAGTCGCTGCTCGGCAGCCCGTCGATCGCCGATCCGTTCCATGCCAACCGCTGGGACTACACCGCCAGCAACCGCACCAATCGCCGTGGCACGACCGAGATCAAGAATCTCACCCTCGTGTTCAACGGCGATGTGCTGGCCAGTTGGGAAGGCGAATACTTCCCCGAAGCCGACCTCCAGCTGTCGCGCGACGTGCGCAAGTTCGGCCCCAACCTGGCCAAGGAAAAGAAGAAGGGAGGCCGCCGCTGAGGCGGGGCTGACCTGCTATCTGCGCGCCCGTCGACGGCGCGCGTCCTTCGGATCGATCAACAGCGGCCGCAGCACTTCCACGCGGTCGTCCTCGTTCAACACCGTCGCTGCCGTCGCGTTCACGCCATGAATCGCGATCGCCGCCGATTGCACGTCGTCGAAACCGCTCGCAACCAGCGCATCGGCCGCCGTAGCGCCGGGCGGCAAATCCAGTTGCACCGCCTCGAACCGGTGCGGCCAGGCGCGGATCACCTCCACGCGCATCTCATTCCCCGCGGTCGGCGGCGCGCACGAAGTCGTCCACCATGCGGTCCGCCAGCGTCTGGAAGCCGATCGCCATCGCCGGTGCCAGCAGGCGGCTGGAAGGCTCGAATTCCAGCGTCAGCGTGACTTTGCAGGCCGACTCATCCAGCGCATGGAAATCCCAGCGCCCATGCAGCTTGCGGAATGGCCCATCGACCAGGTTCATGTCGATGCGGTGCGGACGGTCCAGCGTGTTCTCGGTGGTGAACCACGTGCTCAGTGAGCCCAGCCCCAGGTCCAGTCGGGCCACCAGGCGGCTTTCGTCCTGCTCGATGATCCGGGCGGCGCTGCACCAGTCGAACCGGCGGGGATAGGCCGCCACGTCATTGACCAGGTCGAACATCCGGGTGGCCGAGTGTTCGACCAGGGCGCTGCGGCGAATCGTGTGCATGTGGCTCGCGTAGGGTTCCGCCTTCGGCGACAATAGGACGGATGGCAAAGAAACCGGACAAGAATAAAGCAACGGGCACGATCGCGCTGAACAAGCGCGCGCGCCACGAATACCACCTTGAGCAGCGCCACGAGGCGGGCCTCGCCCTGCAGGGGTGGGAGCTGAAGGCCATCCGCGCCGGCCGCGCCAACATTACCGAGGCCTACGCCACCATCCGCAATGGCGAGATCTTCCTGTTCGGCGCGCAGATCACCCCGTTGATCCAGGCCTCGAGCCATGTCGTCGCCGATGACCGCCGTACGCGCAAGCTGCTGCTGCACCGGAACGAGATCGACAGCCTGATCGGCAAGGTCGAGCGCGATGGCTACACGCTGGTGCCCACCTCGCTGTACTGGAAAGGCAACAAGGTGAAGGCCGAACTGGCGCTGGCCAAGGGCAAGCAGACCCACGACAAGCGCGCCACCGAGAAGGACCGCGACTGGGCGCGCGAGAAGTCGCGCGTCATGCGCCGGCACAACAAGGACGCGTGATTCCATCGCGCAACGCGATGGAATCCCCAAGATTCGCTACGCGAATCTCGGGCCCCAACGCTTGCTTCCGATCCCCCATTCGCGCTGACGCGCGAATTCACCCCCTTACCAAGGGGGTTTGGTCTCACCAGGCTGAACACAGCCGTGACTACGCCTTGTGAAGCAGGGTACCCACCCCTACACTGGTACTCGTCAGGACGTTTCTGACTCCCGGGGGTGCACTGGCTTCGACGGGGGTTGCGAAGTTGCCTGGTGCATGCCGAGGGGGCAGCTTTCCTCGTAAATCCAGCGGCAAAACTCTAGTTGCCAACGACGACAACTACGCTCTCGCCGCTTAAGGCGTAAGCCCTGAAACTGCTTGTGTCCGTGCTCGCAGCGTAAGGTCATCATCACGGAATCGCCGGGAGTGGCTGCCTGTCAGCACCCGGTCAACCTAAAACAGGCTGGTTCTGCGGTGCGCTTTGCCCACCGTGCTGCTGCAGGACGAGACTCAACGGCGGGATAAGCATGTAGTACCGGGGATGGAGTGCCTTCGGACGGCGGTTCAATTCCGCCCACCTCCACCATTTGAAGAAAAGCCGGAACCGCGAGGTTCCGGCTTTTTCTTTGCCTGCCCGCATCCGTCAGCTCAGATTACCGATGAACGGACCGTTTGCCGGTCAGTCGACTTGGTGCTTCCTGTAAAATCGCCGTCTTTTTTGAGCGTCAGCGTGGCAGCAGTACAACAACGGGCGCCGGTGTCGGCCCCGGCCTTCGTCCGACTCCTGGCCCGATTGGGCGATATCGGCGCGCCTTCCGCAGGTCCCGCCCTTTCCGAGCAGCTGGGCCAGTGGATCGACTGGAACCGCGCCATCGCGCTGTCGCGCGCACTCGACGCGGCGCCACCGCCCGGCTCCTTCCCGATCCAGGCCGAGGGCGAAGCCGCCGCCTGCGCCCGCGTACGCACCACCTTGCAGACCGCCATCACGCGCACCGACAAGCCCGCACACCCGACCGGCGAGGATTTCGCGCCGTTCCGTCGCCACTGCGTGGACCTCCAGCGATCCATGCTGGCGTCGACCGGCCAGTTGCGCGGGCGGTTGCGCGATGCACTGGCCACGGGCTCATCCGACCAGGCGAGGCTGGCCGAAGTCGATGCCGTCATGGAAATGACGCTGAGCCCGCGCGAACACGCCCTGCTGGCCACGACCCCTACCCTGCTCGGCCAGCACTTCGAACGGCTGAAGCGGGCCAACGCCGAGGCGCCCGACGACGCCTGGCTCCCTTCTTTCCGCCGTGACCTGCAGGACGTCCTGCTCGCCGAGCTGGATGTCCGCTTCCACCCCATCGAAGCGCTGCTCGCCGCCCTTCGCACTTCGCACGCCTCCGGAACACCATGATCAGAACCCCTCTCCTCGCTGCCCTGTTCCTGCTGGGCCTCGCCATCGTCACCTGGATCGGGGTCGGTTATGTCGGCACGCATGCGCTGGGCGTCGTGGTCACGCTGGTCATCGGCGGCTGCTACGTGGCCGGCGCGATCGAACTGCACCGCTACCGGCAATCCACCGCCATGCTGGTGCAGGCCGTCGCGGATACCTCCGCCGCCGGCAGTGGCCTGCACGCATGGCTGGCGCTGCTGCCTCCGGGCCTGCGGCCGTCGGTGCGGCAACGCATCGAAGGCGAGCGCGTCGCCCTGCCCGCGCCGGCGCTGACGCCTTACCTGGTCGGCCTGCTGGTGCTGCTGGGCATGCTGGGCACGCTCCTCGGCATGATGGCCACGCTGCGCGGCACCGGCCTGGCGCTGGAAAGCGCCACGGATCTCGACGCCATCCGCGGTTCGCTGGCCGCGCCGGTCAAGGGGCTCGCCTTCGCCTTCGGCACCTCGATCGCGGGCGTGGCCACCTCGGCGGTGCTCGGCCTGCTGGCGGCGCTCTGCCGTCGTGAACGGCTGCAGGCCGTGCAACAGCTCGACGGCGAAATCGCGACCTCGCTGCGCGTGCACTCCCAATCGTTCCAGCGCGAGGAATCCTTCCGCCTGCTGCAGCAGCAGGCCGCGCTGATGCCCGACCTCGTGGACCGGTTGCAGGCGATGGTCGCGTCGATCGAACACCAGAACAACGCCGCAGGCGAACGCCTCGTCGTCAACCAGCAGGCATTCCACGAACGCACCGAGGCGGCGCAGGTACAGCTCGCCGCTTCGCTCGAGCAAGCCTTGAAGTCGGGTGTCGACGCCAGCGCCCGGGCCGTCGTCGCCGCGTTGCAGCCGGCGACCGAAGCGACGCTTTCAGGCCTTGCACGCGAGAGCGCGGCGATGCAGGACGCCGTCACGCAAGCGGTGCAGCGCCAGCTCGACGGCCTGACCGCCGGTTTCAGCGCCGCCTCGACTGCCGCGGCCGCCAGCTGGGCCACGGCGATCGAGCAGCAGCGCCAGACCAATGACAGCCTCACCGGCCAGATGCACGCCTTCTCCGAACAGCTGGCCAGCCGCTTCGAGCAACAGAGCGCGGCCCTTGTCGATGGCGTGTCCACGCGGCTGGAGCACAACGCCACCGAACTGTCGGACAGCTGGAACCAGGCGCTTGCGCGACAGGACGCAACCATCGCCGCGATCGCCGCGCGCAACGAACAGGCGCTGGCGGTGGCTGCAGGCGGCATCGAACGCCAGGCCACCGCGTTGCTGCAGGCGATGGAGCACTCGCATGCCGGTCTGCAGCAGACGCTGGCGGCACAGGACGAACAGCGGCTGTCGGCGTGGGCCGAGCGCTTGGCCGCGATGAGCGCCACCCTGCGCGAGGAATGGGAACGTGCAGGCGCGCAGTCCGCCCGCCTGCAACAGGAGATCTGCGACGCGCTCGCGCGCAGTGCCCAGGACATCACCACCCAGGCACAGGCGCACGCCGCGCAGACCATCACCGAGATTTCGCACCTGGTGCAGGTGGCGTCCGAAGCGCCGCGCGCCGCCGCCGAGGTGATCGCGGAACTCCGCCAGAAGCTGTCCGACAGCATGGTCCGCGATACCGCCATGCTGGAAGAGCGCAACCAGCTGATGGAGACACTGCAGACCCTGCTCGACGCGGTGAACCACGCCTCCACCGAACAGCGGGGCGCCATCGATGCGCTGGTCGCCACGTCCGCCGACCTGCTGGACCGCGTCGGCACCCGCTTCACCGACCATGTGCAGGCCGAGACCGGCAAGCTCGAACACGTCGCCGCGCAGGTCGCTGCCGGTGCCACCGAGGTCGCCGGCCTGGGCGATGCGCTGGGCAGCGTGGTCGCCCGCTTCGGCCAGTCCAACGATGCCCTGCTTGCGCGCCTGGAAAGCCTCGAAGGCGCGCTGGAGCGCTCGCTCGTGCGCAGTGACGAGCAATTGGCCTACTACGTGGCACAGGCACGTGAAGTGGTCGACCTGAGCCTGTCCGCGCAGCGCCAGATCACCGTCGACCTGCAACGCCTGTCCGGGGCCGAAGCCGCATGAGCGTGGAGACCGGAGACGACGCCGACCTCGGCGCGCCCGTCTGGGCCAGCTTCGGCGATCTGATGTCGGTGCTGCTGGGGGCCTTCGTGCTGGTGCTGGTCGGCGTGATCGCGGTACAGGCGCAACTGTCGCAGCGACTGGACGAGGAAGTCCGCAGGCGCGAGCGGGAAACACAGCAGCGCGATGCGCTCGAGAAGGCCCTCGCGGTGCCGCTGGCCGAAGGGCGGGTGACGCTGGTGGATGGCCGCATCGGCATCCGCGGCAGCGTGCTGTTCGCGCTGAACTCCGACCAGTTGCAGCCCGAGGGCCGTGACCTGCTCAAGGGTCTCGCCACTCCGCTCGCGGGCTACCTGCGCACGCGCGACGAGATCCTGATGGTGAGTGGCTTCACCGACGATCGCCAGGTGCGCGACAGCAATCGCCAGTTCGCCGACAACTGGGAACTCTCGGCACAGCGCTCGCTCACGGTCACGCGCACGCTGATCGCCGAGGGTGTGCCGTCCTCGTCGGTGTTCGCTGCCGCGTTCGGCGCCGAGCAACCGGTCAGCGCGAACACCGACGAAGAAGGCCGCGCGCGCAACCGCCGTGTCGAGATCGCCCCCATCCCCCGCCCCGCCAAACGCAGCGGTGACGATGGACGGTGACGCGTTGCCGCTGACGGCGCAGCTGCAGACGTGGCGCGCCCAGGGCGCGGACCGCGCGGACCCGGCGCGCTTCGACATCCTGCAGGCGCTCGCCGCACGGATCAGCGCGCACGAGGGAGAAGCCCGTCGCCTGCTGGAAGCGCGGCTGTCCGGGTTGATCCGGGCGTACGAAAAGACCCTGGCGCAACGACCGTCCGCCGCACCCGCAGCGGAGCGCGCGGCCGTGCCGACTTCCGGACTGCGCGAGCTGGTCGCCGCGCTGCAGGCGCGCGCGGAGCACGTTCCAGCCGCTGACGCATCCCCCGCCGCGCCCGTGCAACTGACCGAAGCGCGCGATACCTGGGCCCGGATCCGCATCGACAGCCAGCTGCGCGCGTCCTTGCACAACGTGCCCGAAGACGCCGGCCCGTTGAACTCCGGCATGCTGGTGCATCGCGCCCTGCACCTGATGCGTGCGGTGTCGCCGGGCTATCTGCAGCACTTCATCGCCTACGCAGACACCCTGTCGTCACTGGAACAGCTCCAGCAGGCGGTCGCCCCGCTGACCGCGGGACCGGAAGCCCCGCGCACGACCCGACGCACCCCGCGCAAACGGAAAGCAGTGGCGACGTAGCGGCTGCAGCACGCGTGGGCGTCGTCTGGCATGTGGGTGTGGGAGCGACGTCAGTCGCGATGAAGCGTGACCGATAGCCCCTCGCGACTCACGTCGCTCCCACGCCTTTGCCGGTCGCAGCCGTCTTCGTCATTCCGAGCCCTTTGGGTGGCCCTCAATGTGAGAAGGATGCCACTGCGAGCGCGATCGTTCGGGCTGGATGTGAGAAAGATCGGGCTCCGGGCCTCCTCCACAAGGCTGCGCGCTCCGAGGATCGCTTTCGGAATGCCATCCCATCGATCTCGGAAAGCCATCGATGGCTTTCAATGCGAGACAGATCGCATTCCGAGCCCCATCCGCAAGGCTCGGAGCTTCGCGGATCGCGATCGCAGTGCCATCTTCATCGCATTCCGAGTGTCATCGACGGCGTTCCGAATCCCATCGTTGGCTCTCAATGTGAGACAGATCGCCCTCGGCGCTCGAACGTTGGGGCCCCGGAGCCCCATCGCTCACGCTCCGAGCTCCGTCGCGGGGGCTCACGGTGAAACGGCCGCGCGCTCAGGGCACCGGATACAGCAGATGCTGCCGGCGCAGCACCTCAAACGCCGCCAGCCCCGGCTGCCAGCGCGCCTCGATAACGTCCAGGGTGTCGCCGCGCGCGATGGCGGCGCGCAGATCGTCCACGCCGGCCAGCCGGTCGAAGAACGGCGGCTGGCCGGGCAGGAAGGCGAACTCCTTGGGATGCTGGTCGTGCAGGGCCTTCAGGACCGCGATGCCGGTACGCACGGGAAGGAATGCCGCGCGGTCGGTCACGTGCAGTTGCACGCCGCCGCAGGCCTGGCCGGCATGCTTGGAGAACGTGGGCGTGAACCAGGTGGGACGGAAGCGCACGCCGGGCAATCCGAGTGCGTTGAGCCGCTCGGCCAGTGCGTGCGCATCCACCCAGGGGGCGCCCAGAGTTTCGAATGGCCGCGTCGTGCCGCGCCCCTCGGACACGTTGGTGCCCTCCAGCAGCCCCATGCCCGGATACACCAGCGCGGTGTCCGGCGTGGGCATGTTGGGCGACGGAGGCACCCACGGCAACGCACCGCGCAGCGGTTCATCGCCGCGCTGCCAGCCCTGCATCGCGACCACATGCAGCTCGGCGCCGATGCCGAACCCGGTATTGAACAGCGTCGCCAGCTCGCCGATGGTCATGCCATGGCGGATCGGAATGGGGAACATGCCCACGAACGACGCCAGCGCCGGATCCAGCACCGGGCCCTCGACCCGCACCCCACCGAGCGGATCGGGCCGGTCCGCCACGATCACCGGAATGCCGGCGCGCTTCGCCGCGCGCATCACGCCCGCCAGCGTGTACGGATACGTGTAGAACCGCGTGCCCACATCCTGGATGTCGAACACCAGCACGTCGACGCCGGCCAGCATCTCCGGCGTCGGTTCGCGGTGCTCGCCATACAGGCTGTACACCGGCAACCCGGTCGCGGCATCGCGCGATGAGGCGACCTTGTCGCCGGCCTGCACGTCGCCCCGCACGCCATGCTCCGGCCCGAACAGCGCCACGAGCCTGAAGTCGCTGCGTGCGGCGAAACGGTCCACACTGCTGCGCAACGCATGGTCCATGCCGGTGGCATTCGTCACCAGACCCACGCGCTTGCCGCGCAGCAGGTCCAGGCGCGAGGAGAGCAGGACATCGATGCCCAGCAGCGGTGCCGAGGTGGCGCAATCGCAGGCTGCGGGAGCCGGCGGCGATATCGCGGCGGATGCCCCGCGCGCGCCGCAGGCCAACACCACGCCGAGCGCCAGCATCGCGATGCGCTGGCGCGGGTGGCGCGGCGCGGCATGCATCAGTCGCGAGTTCCGGGGCATAGTGTCGCTCTCGTTTGCTATCGTTGTCATGACGATAGCAGCCCGCGTCGGGCGCCGCGCAAGGGGAACATCGCCGGTCTCGACACCGTCTTCCGTTGTCTGATGAGGGATCCGATGTCCCGTACGGCGAAATGCATCATGCGAAGCATGTCCTTCCTTGCCATGGCCGGTGTCCTGGCCCCCGCCACTGCGCAACCTGCGCCGTCCCGCCTGGGCGTGACGCCCTCGGCGCAGTCGCAGGACTTCGTGGCGCACAAGCAGCAGTTCCAGTTGCACAGCCTGCTGACCGAACAGCGCCATCCGCGCAGCTTCGACCTGAGCACGCGCATCGCGGCCGACACCACCGACGGACTGGCGGCGCTGCTGGCGGTGGACGAGGACATCGCGAAGGCCCTGCAGGGCGTGGCCGACGATCCGGCACGGCGGGCAGCACTTGAAGCGGCCTCGCACGACATCACCCGCGCGCTGCGCGACGGGCATCGCCTGTACTTCTATGGCACCGGCTCGACCGGACGCCTGGCTGAAACGATCGAAAGCGGATTGTGGCGCCCGTTCTGGCAGCGCGCCGCGGCGTCGCCGGCAATGGCCAAGATCGAGGCGCGCTTTCCCGGCCTGGGCGAGCGCGTGCGTGGCGAGATCACCGGTGGCGACCGTGCACTGATCGCCTCGCTGGAAGGCTTCGAGGACATCCCCGAGATCGGCCGCCTGCAGTTGCAGGACAACGGCATCCAGCGCGATGACCTGGTCTTCGCTGTCACCGAAGGCGGCGAAACCTCGGCCGTGATCGGCACCGCACTGGCGGCCGCCGACCAGGCCGGCGCGGACGCGCGGCGTACGTGGTTCGTCTACAACAATCCCGACGACGTGCTGCGTCCGTTCGAGCGCAGCCGTCGCGTGCTGGACGATCCGCGGATCACCAAGATCCCGCTGCCCACCGGGCCGCAGGCCATCACCGGTTCCACCCGCATGCAGGCCACCACCACCAGCCTGTACGTGCTGGGCGTGGTGCTGGAGGATGCGACGCGCACGCTGTTGAGCGAGGTGCTGACGGCGGAAGAACTGGCCTCGCTGGGCTTCGGCGAGTCGGGTATTGCCGATCGCCTGCGCGGCTTCGCCGGCATCCAGCAGACTGTCGCGGCGGCCGCGCCGAAACTCGCGGCGTGGACCGATCGCGAAGCCGCCGGTTACGCCGCCGGACATCGCGCCACCTATCTGGCCACGCGCGCGTTGATGCCGGTGTTCGTGGATGTCACCGAGCGCGCGCCGACCTTCCGGCTCGGCCCGCTGGACCCCGTGGACGCACCGGAACGGCGTTCATGGATCCAGGTATGGACGCCCGCAGGCAATGCACAACAGGCCTGGCAGGCACTGCTGCACCGCCCCTTCCATGGCCTGGACAAGGCGCTGTACCTGCCACCGTTCGAAACCGGCATCCAGGACCCGTACCTGCGCGAATCCGCGCTGCGCGGGCTGGCCAACGCGGGCGACGAACAGCAGGCCTTGTACGACCTGTCGTACTCCGACGCCAACATGCACCGCAGCGGACCGCAGGCGGGCGATTCCGGCGCGCTGATCCTGCTCGGCGATGAAGCGCATGACGAGGCGAACCGGCAGTGGCTGCACGCTTTCTCTTCAGCAGGCGCGGACCTGGTGCTGGTGTCGGTCTCCGCACGTCCGCTGGCCTCCGAGGTCGTGCGCGATGCCGCCGCCCTGCCCCGTCCCGTGCCGGTGATCGCGGTGACGGTGCCGCAGCGCGATGCGTTCGAGCTGGACCAGACCATCGCGCTGAAGATGCTGCTCAATGCCCATTCCACCGGCGTCATGGCCAAGCGTGGCCGCGTGGTCGGCAATACCATGACCAGCGTGCAGCCCGGCAACCTGAAACTGATCGGCCGCGCGACCTGGCTGATCCTGTCGCACGTCAATGCGGTGCTGGAGACGCCCGCATGGCGCGATGCGTACGGTCGCACCGCGCCGCTGGCCTATGCCGAAGCCAATGCGGTGCTGTTCGAGGCGATCGAACAGCGCCGCAACGCACCGGGTGCGAGCGGGTTGCCGGAAGTCGAGCTATCGGTGGTGGCGGTGCTGGACGCGCTGAAGGCCGGCGCGCCGGTCGACTGGAACGCGGCCGCCTCCCACCTGCGCGCCGGTGGGCTGAGCCGCTACCTGGCGCCCTACGCGACGACGATGCGCGACCGCGCCCGCTGATCACGCATGCCCGGGTGGGAGCGAGGGCTGACTCCGATCAGCCCTGCCCCTTCGCGCGGGCGAAGGCCGCAGCCAGCGCATTGTCGGCTGGCGCTGCGCCGGGCTTGGCCGGGGCCGGGCCACGCCGGTTGTCGCGGGAAGGAGCACGCTCCTGTCCGCGCGACAGACGTGCATCGTTCACCCGCGTCTCGCGCGGTGCCTGCGGCGCTGGCGCATCGTCGAGGCGGCGCGTCAGCGCGATGCGCTTGCGGGCCACGTCGACCTCCAGCACCTTCACCTTGACGATGTCGCCGGCCTTCACCACTTCGCGCGGGTCTTTCACGTAGCGGTCGGCCAGCGCGGAGATGTGGATCAGGCCGTCCTGGTGCACGCCGATATCGACGAACGCGCCGAAGGCGGCGACGTTGCTCACCACGCCCTCCAGGATCATGCCCTCGCGCAGGTCCTTGATGTCTTCGACGCCATCGGCGAAGCGCGCGGCCTTGAACTCGGGACGCGGGTCGCGGCCGGGCTTCTCAAGCTCCTTCAGGATGTCGCGGATGGTCGGCACGCCGAACTTCCCGTCGGTGTACTGCTCGGGCTTCACCGCGCGCAGGAACACGATGTCGCCGACGATCTGCTTCACCTGCCTGCCGCTGCCGGCCAGGATGCGCTCCACCACCGGATAGGCTTCCGGATGCACGGACGAGGCATCCAGCGGTTCGTCGCCATCGGCGATGCGCAGGAAGCCCGCGCACTGCTCGAATGTTTTCTCACCGAGGCGCGGCACGCCCAGCAGCGCCTTGCGCGTGCGGAAGGCACCGTGTTCGTCGCGGAAGCGCACGATGTTCTCGGCCACCGTCGACGACAGGCCGGACACGCGCGTCAGCAGCGCGGCCGAGGCGGTGTTGACGTCGACGCCGACGGCGTTGACGCAGTCCTCCACGCGCGCATCCAGCGCACGGGCCAGGCGGAACTGGTCCACGTCGTGCTGGTACTGGCCCACGCCGATCGCCTTCGGTTCGATCTTCACCAGTTCGGCCAGCGGGTCCTGCAGGCGGCGTGCGATGGAGACCGCGCCACGGATGCTGACATCCAGGTCGGGGAATTCCTTCGATGCGAATTCCGAGGCGGAGTAGACCGACGCGCCGGCCTCGCTGACGACGATCTTCTCCAGCTTCAGCTCCGCGGCCTGCTTGATCAGGTCACCGGCCAGCTTGTCGGTTTCGCGACTGGCGGTGCCGTTGCCGATGGCGATCAGCTCCACCTGGTGCTTCGCGCACAAGGCACGCAGCACATGCAGCGACGGGTCCCACTGGCGCTTGGGCTCATGCGGATAGATGGTGGCGTGGTCGACCAGCTTGCCGGTGCGATCCACCACCGCGACCTTCACGCCGGTACGCAGACCCGGATCGAGGCCGAGCACGGCCTTCGGCCCGGCGGGCGCGGCCAGCAGCAGGTCCTTGAGGTTGTCGCCGAATACCGCGATGGCCTCGGCTTCGGCCTTCTCGCGCGCCTGGTTGAACAGGTCCAGCAGCAGGTGCATGTGCAGTTTGGCGCGCCAGGTCAGGCGGCAGGCGTCCAGCAGCCACTTGTCGGCTGCGCGTCCCTGCGAGGACACACCCGCATGCACCGCCACGCGGCCTTCGGCCTGCAGGTGGCCGGCCTCGGCCTCCATGCCCGGGTCGAGGTCGAGCAGCAGGATCTCTTCGCGGCGCGCGCGGAACAGCGCCAGCAGGCGGTGCGAGGGAATCTTCGCCAGCGATTCGGCGTGGTCGAAGTAGTCGCGGTATTTGGCGCCTTCGTTCTCCTTGCCCTGTGCCACCTTCGCGCGGATCACGCCGACCTCGGTCATCCACGCGCGCAGTTCGCCGACCAGCGCGGCGTCCTCGCCCCAGCGCTCCATCAGGATGGCGCGCGCGCCGTCGAGTGCGGTCTTGGCGTCGGCGACGCCTTTGTCTGCATCGACATACGCCGCGGCGGCGGTTTCGGGCACTTGGGTCGGATCGGCGAGCAGGCCGTCGGCCAGCGGTTCGAGTCCGGCCTCGCGGGCGATCTGCGCGCGCGTGCGGCGCTTGGGCTTGTAAGGCAGATACAGGTCTTCCAGGCGGGCCTTGCTGTCGGCGGCTTCGATGTCGGCGCGCAGTGCGTCGGTCAGCTTGCCCTGCTCGTCGATGCTGGCCAGCACGGCGGCGCGGCGGTCTTCGAGTTCGCGCAGGTAGGTCAGGCGCACTTCGAGGTTGCGCAACTGGATGTCGTCCAGTCCGCCGGTAACTTCCTTGCGGTAGCGGGCGATGAAGGGCACCGTGGCGCCTTCGTCCAGCAGCGCGATGGCGGCCTTGGCCTGCGCGGTCTGTGCACCGATCTCGGCGGCAATGGTGGCGGCGATGTGCTGGGCGATGTGGAGATTGCGGTCTTGCATTGCGTCCGTACTGGAAAACCCGATGGACCGGGTGGGATGCCGATTGTGGCAACGGATGGCGGCGCTGGAAACGGGTTGACAGCACCCGGCGGAACAGACAAAGAAAACGGGCCGCTTGCGCGGCCCGTTTCCGACACGCTGCGACGATGGCTTACGAGCGCACGGGCAGCACGCGGACTTCGACGCGGCGATTCATCGCACGACCCGCATCCGTATCGTTGCTGGCGACCGGATACCGCTTGCCCATGCCGACGATCTCGAAGCGCTCACGCTGCAGGCCCTGGCCGATCAGGTAGTTGCCGACCGCGGCCGCACGCTGCTCGGACAGGCGCTGGTTGACCGCGTCGGAACCGATGCTGTCGGTGTGGCCGCTGACTTCCACGATGGTCTGGTTGTACTCGCGCAGCGTGGACGCCACGTTGTTGAGCGCGGGATAGAACTGCGACTTCAGGTCGGCCTTGCCGAAGTCGAAGGTCACGCCATCGGGCAGGTTGAGCTTGATGACGTCGCCGTCACGGCTGACGTCGATGCCCGTGCCCGCCGTCTGTCGGCGCAGCTCGGCTTCCTGGCGATCCTGGTAGGCGCCGATGGAGCCACCTGCCAAACCGCCGACACCGGCACCCACCAGCGCACGCTGGCGGCGTTCGGTGGCATCGCTGCCGCTCAGCAGGCCGGCCACGGCACCGATACCGGCACCGATCAGGGCGCCCGTGCGGGTGCGGTTGGGGTCGTTGGGATCGTTGGTCTGGCCGGTGTAGCTGGCGCAACCGCCCAGCAGGGTGACGGTGAGCGCTGCCAGGGCGCCGGTCTTCAGCATCGTATTCATGGATCCTCCTTGTGGCGTCGGGTGAATACCCGGAACGGTCGCAAGCCTAACCATCGCGCTGTGTAGAACGCGCGATTTCTCCCCTGTTCATTCAGGTGGCGGCGGGGATCAGGACAGCAATGCGCTCGCCGCCGGCGCATCCAGCGTCCGCTCCCAGTCGCCCATCAGCGACAGGTACAGCAGCTTGTCGAACTCGGGGCCGAAACGCCGGATCACCGCGTCCGGGTCCGGAATCAGCTTGGCGTCGGCGATCAATCCGAAGTGCACGCGGCCGTTGTAGCTGAGGATGGAGACACCGATGCCGATGGAACCTGTCTGCGGCACCCAGAACATCATCTCGCGCAGTCGCGATCCGCCCATGTACAGCGGCTGCTGCGGACCGGGCACGTTGGTGGCCACGGCCGTGGCCTTGCGGGAGAACAGCTCCAGCGCGACGCCCTGGACCGCCGACGGTGCCATGCCAAGCGCAGCCAGGAGCCCGAACGCGACGATGGCCTGGCGTGAGTTCTTGAGATCGCGCATGCATGCCGCCACGCGCTCAAGCCGGCGGACCGGGTTGTCTTCGCCGACCGGCAGGTCGAGGAACACCAGGCCGAAATGGTTGCCCAGCTTGCGCGCGTGCTCCAGCGGTCGCAGGTTCACGGGCACGGTCGCGCGCAGGGTGATGCCATCGACCTGCTCGCCCCGCTCCAGCATGTAGCTGCGCAGCGCGCCGGCTGCGGCCGCCATCAGTACATCGTTGACGGTGCAGTCGCAGGCGCGCCCGACGGCTTTCACTTCCTCCAGGTCCAGCGGCTCGGCCCAGGCCACCCGCTTGCTGACGCCCAGCTTGCCGCGCAGCAGTGTGGGCGGGTCGTCCGACAGCGACAGCGCATGCAGCAGTTCGCGCCCGATCTCGCCACCCTCCTTCGCCAGCACCGTGGCCAGCGAGGGATCGCGGTACATCTCCATCCCCTTGCCCAGCACCTTGCCGCCCAACTGCATGTAGCGGTCGATCGCGCCGACCCGGCGCACGACCTCCACGCCGTCCTTCTTCAGCCATGCCGAGCGCAGGTCCTTGCCGGCGTCCGGCTTGCGACTGGTATCGGTCAACGACAGCAGCACCTGCACCAGCGCTATCCCGTCGGCATAGCTGTGGTGGATGCGTGCGACCAGCGCCGAACCCGTGCCATAGCGCTCGATCAGGTGGAACTGCCAGAGCGGCTTGGTCTTGTCCAGCGGGGTGGAGGCCATCTGGCTGGTGAAGCGCTCCAGCGCCTTCTTCTCGGACGCCGGATCGCGCCGTCCCGGCAGTGCGGACAGGCGCACATGCCAGTCGAGGTCGAAGTCGGGATCGGTCACCCACGAGGCACCGGCCGGCGTGTCCACGGCCTTCTGCAGGAAGCGCGGATAAGCGAGGAAGCGCTTCTTCACCACCTGCTTGAGCCGGTCGAGCGACATCGGCTCATCGAACATCAGCACGCCGGTGATCATCATCGGATTGGTCGGACGACACATCCGCAACCAGGCGGTATCCACCCGCGACATCGGCTCGCGACGCGGCTTTGCCGGCGCCTTCTTCGTGGCCATGCTTGCCCTCCTCTCCCGCGCCGAGTGAAGCACGCGGCGCCGAAAGGCGTCAACGCATCTCAGCCACCACTGTCGCGGTACGCCGCCAGCGCACCGTCGCGGCCCTCGGCGAGGTCCACGATGGGTCCGCGTGGATAGTCTGGCGCCACGTGCGCCAGCAGGTCCGGTTTCTGCCAGGGCGCGAAGCGCAGCGGCACCGGCAACGGCGCCAGTTCCGGTACCCAGCGCGCGATGTACTCGCCCCTGGGATCGAACTTCTCCGCCTGGGTGACGGGATTGAAGACGCGGAAGTACGGCGCGGCGTCGGCCCCGGTGCCGGCGGTCCATTGCCAGCCCAGCGTGTTGTTGGCCAGGTCCGCATCGACCAGCGTGTCCCAGAACCAGTGCGCGCCGTGCAGCCAGTGGTAGCGCAGGTGCTTGGTCAGGTAACTGGCCACGATCATGCGCACGCGGTTGTGCATGTAACCGGTCGTCCACAGTTCGCGCAGGCCCGCATCGATGATCGGGACGCCGGTCCGGCCACGCTGCCAGGCCTCGAGCGCGGCGGGGTCCACCTTCGCCCAGTCGAAATGCGCGAAACGCGGGTTGAGGTCCTGCGTGGTCGTATGCGGGAAGTGATGCAGGAGGTGGTGCGCGAACTCACGCCAGCCGAGCTCACGGATGTAACCCTCCATGTCGGCGCCGTTGGCCGCCGAACGAACGCGCTCCAGCTCCGCCATGATCCGCCACGGCGCGATCTCGCCGAAGTGCAGGTGCGGCGACAGTCGCGATGTGCCGGTTCGGTCGGGGCGATCGCGATCGGTGCGGTAGCCGTTGAGTGCCCCCTCGATGAAGACCTCAAGCGCTTCGCGAGCCCCCGCTTCGCCCGGGGTCCATGCTTCCCAGAACCCGATATCCCACGAAGGGCGTGGACGGAGTTCCAATGCCTCCAGCGGCACGCCGGTGATGGCGTCATCCACCGCCGGCAACCGCGGTGGCGCCGTCCACGGCGCGGGCAGGCGCAACCGGGTCTGCGCGGCGCGCCAGAACGGCGTGAATACCTTGTAGGGCTGGCCTTGCTGGGTGGCGATGTCCCACGGCTCGATCAGCAGGCTGCCGTTGAAGCTCTCCGCGCGCAGCCCGTTGTCACGCAATGCCTGCTTGATCGCGGCATCGCGTGGCTGCGTGGCGGGTTCGTACTTGCGGTTCCAGAAAACCGCGGTGGCACCGGATGCATCGATCAGATCCTGCAACGTGCGTCGGCTGGGTCCATGCCGGATCAGCAGGCGCGAACCGCGCTGCCGCAGGGAGGCATCGAGTGATGCCAGCGATCTGCCCAGCCAGGCCTGCGATGCGGCACCGGGCACCCATTCGCCTTCCTCTGCCGGCGCGTGCACGTACACCGGCAGTGGCGTGAAGCCCTCATCCAGCGCGGCCTGCAGCGCCGGATTGTCGTCCAGGCGCAGGTCGTGGCGGAACCAGACGAGGGCGTTGGGCATGCAGGAAACTCTCGAAGACGGGTCCGCCTGCTTACGTCGCAGGCGCCATGCCGGATGCACCGCCGATGTATTCGCGCGGGATGCGGGCATTGAGCCCGGTCAGGATCTCGTACGGGATGGTGCCCGCTGCAAGCGCCACGGCTTCGCAGGTAATGCCATCGCCGCCCTGGCGGCCGATCAGCACCACTTCGTCCTCGTTGTAGGCGCTGCCGCCGGGACCGATGTCCACCATGAACTGGTCCATGCATACGCGCCCGACGATGGGATGGCGCGCACCCCGCACCAGCACTTCGCCACGCGATGACAGCGAACGCGGGTAACCGTCGCCGTAGCCGATCGGCACGGTGACGATGCGGGTATCGGTCGGCGCCGTCCAGGTGGCGCCATAACTGACCGTGCGCCCGGCGCCGACCACCTTGAAATAGACCACTTTCGAAACCAGCGACAACGCTGGCTTCAACGCCACGGTCGGGCGCGAGGCGGGATCGGGCATCACGCCGTACAGCGCGATGCCCGGGCGCACCATGTCCAGGCAGGTTTCAGGGAAATGCAGCACGCCGCCTGAGTTGGCCAGGTGGCGGATCGGCATCGGCGCACCGATGCGCTCGAAATGCCGGCAGGCGTCGAGGAAGCGCGCGAGCTGTCCCTGCGTCATCGGCGAGGCGGGATCGTCCGAACACGCCAGATGGGAATAGACGCCCTTCACGGTGCACCAGCGTGAGGCGACTGCGGCCTCGATGAAGGGTCCGGCATTCTCGCTGTGCACGCCGATGCGCTCCATGCCGGTGTCCACCTTCAGATGGATCACCGCGCGACGTCCCAGCGATTCGGCCGCCAGTTCCACCTGGCGCA
>Ga0247823_10001094_pt1 | contig 22711 bp, 20 predicted proteins | sample 13C_PalmiticAcid_2_FD_192426 | JGI IMG/M metagenome (GOLD analysis project Ga0247823, IMG submission 192426) | Soil microbial communities from agricultural site in Penn Yan, New York, United States - 13C_PalmiticAcid_Day30 | ecosystem: Environmental > Terrestrial > Soil > Agricultural land... | reverse complement strand
ATGTCACGCAGGCCAAGCTGGACGCCGTTGCACGCCAACTCAATGAGCGGCCACGCAAGACGCTGGACTATGAAACACCGGCAGAACGATATCGACAAACTGTTGCGTCGATCGGTTGAATCCAAGGCCGGAAGCGGACATCGGAGATGTGCTTTCAGCGGACTGAGTGGTTAGGGAAGTCGATCAGCTCCAGCTTGCCGCCGGCCAGTGCAGGCGCCGTTTCAGCGACCACATCGTGCGGGAAGCCCAGCTTGACCGCACTGGCCCGGTCCAGGCGCTGCAACTGCTCGGACGAGAGCGTTAAGTCCAACGCTTTCAGGTTGTCCGTCAGCTGGTCATGCGTCCTGGGACCGATGATCGGCAGCACGCCCTTGGCCAGCACCCATGCAATGGCGACGTGGCTGGGGGCCACACCTGCCTCCTCGGCGATGGCCAGGACCTCGTCCACCACGGCTGTCTTGCGCGCATCGTCTTCGCCGTGGATGACCACGCCCAAGCCTTGGGCGCGACCGGTTTCACCACGACGATACTTGCCGGTGAGCAGGCCGCCCCCCAGCGGCGACCACGCCACGGTGCCTAGATTGAAGCCCCTGGCCATCGGCAGCAGTTCACGCTCTGCGGCGCGTTCCACCAGGCTGTATTCCAACTGCACGGCCGACACGGGCGACCATCCTTTTGCCTCGGCCAGCGTCGCGGCCGTGGCAATGCGCCATGCCGGGAAATCCGACAGGCCCGCATGCAGGATCTTGCCGCTGCGGATCAGATCATCCAGGCTGCGCGCCAGTTCATCGATCGGGGTGATGCCATCGGGCATGTGCACCCACAGCAGGTCGAGGTAGTCGGTCTTCAGACGCTTTAGGCTGGCCTCGACGGACGTGCGCATCGCCTTGCGACTGTTGCCGCTGTGCTGCAGCCCGGCGTCGGGGGCATCGCCCAGCGAGAACTTGGAAGCCAGCACGATGTCATCGCGGTGGCCCGCCATGAACTGGCCCAGCATCGTTTCCGACTGTCCGAACTGATACTGGTCGGCCGTGTCGATGAAGTTGCCACCGGCCTCGCGATAGGTCGTGTAGATGCGCTGGGCTTCGTCCTGGTCGGCACCGTATCCCCAACCCTTGCCAAAGTTGCCAGCACCCAAGGCCAGCGTCGAGACACGAAGACCGGTGTTGCCAAAAATGCGGTAACGCATGACAGCTCTCCTGTGGGCGGCGCCGCAGGGCGCCGCCGGATGAAATTACTTCGAGGTGCGGGCGATGAAGTCGGTGATGTACTCGGCCGACAGCTCCGGATACTGGTGCTGCGGGCCATGGCCCGATTCCGGGTAGAACACGAACTGCGCGTTCTTCATCTGGCCGATCAGCGGGAACCAGTTCTGGCCTGCGGTGCTGGTGTCGTTGTCGCCACTGATGACCAGGATCGGCGTGCGGGTCTGGGTCAGCGCCTGGCGGCGGCCCAGCTTGTCTTCACCGAAGGCCTGCGCGGCGGTCAGGTAGACCTGGATCTGTTCCACCCGGCTGGGGATCTTCGACACCACATCCGAACGGGTATAGATACGATCACGCGAGGCCTTGGCTGCTGCGCGGCTGAACGCGGACTTGGGCTCGAAGAACAGCACGTACTCGTCGTCCAGGTCATTGACCGGCTTCAGGGCGCGCTCGATGAAAACCTGTTGGATCGGCGTCTGGCCCGGGCCCGGCGGGTTGGTGCCCATCAGCACCGCGTGGGTCACACGCTCGGGTTGGTCGAGCAGCAGCGTCTGGGTGGTAAACCCGCCCCAGGACCAGCCGGCCATGGCGAACTTGCCCAGCTTGATCGAGGTGGCGAAGCGGTCGACGAACTGGGCAACCTTGCCCAGGTCATCCGGCAGCGTGCCGGTGGAGTAGCCCACGCCCGGGTAGTCGAAGGTGATGACGGTGTGGTGCTTGGCCAGCGTGTCCAGGAAGGCCGGGTCCCAGGTGTCCAGCGTGCCGCGCATGCGGTTGGCCAGCACGATGGGGCTACCGGTGCCGATGGAGCGGTAGGCGACGCGGTTGCCATCGACCTCGACATACTGCGTCGGGGCGGTGGCGGCGGTGTCCTTGGCCATGGCCGGGGCCGGGGCCGAGAGGGCGGCGGCGGTCAGGACGGAGGCAAGAAGCATGGCTTTCATGATGGCGGTTCCTGTAGTGGGTCGTGGCGGGGGTAGACCGGGGTGGTCTGCCTGCTCCATGGCGCACTTTTTACGCCTGCCTAGGCGTTGCGAAAATAGCTATTCCGGCAAACAATGAATGCAGAAATGCAACGGGGCCTGATGGCTCTGGAAGGGACCGGATGGACTTCGACTGGAACGACATACCGCTGCTTCGGACGCTGGCTCAGACCGGCTCCATGGCCCAGACCGCCCGCAACCTGGGGCTGGTGACGTCCACCGTAAGCAGGCGTCTGGTGGCCGCAGAAGAAGCCCTGGGCGTGCGCCTGTTCATCCGCGACCCTACCCGATACAAGGCAACCGAAAGTGGTCGCGTCTTTCTGGCGCACGCCGACCGCATCGTGGACCGTGTGGAGACGATGTTCTTGGAGGCCCGTGCGGAACAGGAAGACATCGCCGGACCGGTCAACATCACCGGAATCGACGTGCTGCTCAGTCACTGGCTGGCCGAGCACGTGCCGTCATTGATGGAGCGTCATCCGCGCTTGGAGATCAACCTGTTGGGCGACCTGCGGGAATACTCGTTCACGCGAAGGGAGACCGACCTGGCACTACGGCTGAATCGCCCTACGGCCGATGCCGCGCTGCGCATGCGCAAGGTGGGCGAGCTGGGATTCGCGGTCTATGGAACGCATGCCTTTGCAGGGGCCACGCGAAAGGACTGGCCGTCACTGACCTGGTTGTCATTTCCGGCGGAGATGTCTTGGCTGCCCGAAATGCAGTGGCTGGCGAAGATCGGACCCGAGAGATTCCTTCGTCTCAGCAGCATTGCCATGGTGGCGCGCGCATGTGAACGCGGCCTTGGCGTGGCATTGCTGCCTTGCGTGGTGGGCGGCAGTCTTGGCCTGACAAGGCTGCAGGATGGCATCGAATCGAAGCGGGAACTTTGGCTTCTCAGCCACAAGGACGCATCGCAGGTTGCAAGGTTTAGGGCTGCTGCGGACTGGGTGAGAGCCGCCGCCGATCAAGATGCAAATCTTCTGGCCGGCGGCTAGCTGCAGGACTATAGGACGTCGGCTTCCGACCCGAAGCGGACAAGGCCTGCCTTGGCGTCTTGCTGCGACCAGATCGGCAAACAACCAGCGCTGCGTGAGAGCCCAGCAGCGCTGATTGCTAGGCGTCAGAGTCACTTATTCAAGAAGGAAACCAGTTCAGGAATAGTCTGTGAAGGCGCTTCTTCCATCAGCCAGTGCCCAGAACCCGTGATGATTACGCCGCGAGCGTTCGTACTAACCATTTTTCCTTGGTCGATCAGGAACTGACCTGAGGCCTTCTCGCCGGATAGGACAAGCATCGGCATGGTTAGCTTGGACTTCGAGAACTCGGCGAAGTCCTTTGCATCCTGTTCAAAGTTGCGGAAGTACTCGAATCCGGCTCGCATTCCTCCGGGTCGTGCGTACTCACTCGCATAGAACTGGCGATCAGCTTCCGGAATCGAGCGCGTGCGATCTGCGGCGAAGTCATTCCAGAAATGCTCGAAGTAGATCCTCTCGCGGCCTTCCACCAGCTTCAGTGGGGTTTCGCCGTAAAAGTGAAAATGCCATAGGTCGCGCAGCAGCCAGACTTTTGTCCAGTCACCCACGCCGGGCAGAAACGCGTCCATCAGTACGATGCTCTCCACTTCGCTTGGATACTGCGCCGCATAGGCATACGCCACCATCAGGCCGATGTCGTGGCCAACAATCTTGACTTTCGAATATCCCAAAGACTTCACCAGGGCATGGATGTCGCGTGCCATGGTCTTCTTGTCGTATCCGCCATCCGGTTTCGACGACTTGCCTGCCCCCCGAAGGTCCGGGGCGATGACAGTGTGGTGCTCGGAGAGCTTTGACATCAGGGGCCGCCACATGTGACTGGTCTCGGCATAGCCATGCAGCAGCACGACCGGGTCACTGTCGGCGCTCCCTGCCTTGAGGTAGTGCAGCGTCACTCCCTCAGCCGACGCGGTATGACTGTGGATTACGCTGTTACCTGAGGCATAGACAGGGGCACACGGCGACAGCAGCAACGCGGCGAGCACAGCGAGTGAGCGGAGAATGCGGTTCATGAAGGGCCTCTCGTATCAAAGGGGGGCGGGTGGGCAAAAGTCAGTTGCCCTCTACCGCGAAGAGAATCTCGGCAAAACCAGGCACTGTCTCGGTCCGGTTCCAGTCACGCTGGAGCTCGCAAATGACCTGGACCCAGCTGGTAGGCTTCCCGCCGGCCTGCGCGATCCGCTCTAGGCCCGCCTGATGGGCTGCCAGAGAAGTACCTCCTACCGCATCGATGACCGGGTACACCTCATAACCCGCTTTCATGGCGTCCAGTGCCGGGAAGACCAGGCAAACTTCCGTCCAGAGGGCGACCATAATCAGCTTCTTGCGGTTCGTGGCCGCGACAGCCGCAGCGAAGTCGTCGTCTTCCCATGCATTGATGGAGGTCCGGTCTATCGCTCGTACATCCCCCAGGACATCGCGGAGCTGGTAGATGGTCTCCTGATTGCGTCCGGTGGATACATTGACCGTAGAAAGCACGATGGGGAGCCCAAAGAGCTTGGCCGTCCGGGCAACTGCCGTGACATTGGACACCAGGGTTCGCTTTTCCATCGATGCAATGGAATGCACCTGGACCGGCTGGAAGTCGATGATGACCAGTGCGGCGTTCTGGGGTGTGAGCAGATGGTCTGCGTGGGGATCGCGGATGGTGGGCGAGGACGTCATGGAGATCCTGGTGGGCTGAGTGGTGTGGCGGTGATGGATGTGCGCACGCCGATCAGGGGTTGGCGTCGACCGCGCGCAGAATGAGCTCCGCCACCGCCTTGGGTTGCGAGAGCATCGGGACGTGGGACGCGCCTTCGAGTACCACGCCGGTCGCATGGGCCCGCTGCGACATGAAGGCCATCAGCTCCGGCGGGATATTTCTGTCGGCAGTGCCGTATATCGACCAGCTGGGAATCTGGCGCCAGTTGGCGCGCTCGACGGGTTCTATGAAGGCGGCATCGCGTATGGGCCGCTGGGTAACTGCCATGATCCGTGCCTGAGTGAGTGGCAGGTCGGCAGCGAACTGGGCGTGGAATCGGTCCGGGGAGATGTAGAGGTCATTGCCGCCACTCGCCAAGGATACGGGCATGGCAAGCGCTTCGCCCAGGGTGCTCCCTGGCATCTGCTGCGCGAGCGCACCGACGGTTTCGCCGGCGTCCGGGCTGAAAGCTGATACGAAGACCAATGCCTTCACGCGATCCGTCGGCAGTGCCGCGTTGGAGATCAGTACACCCCCGTAGCTGTGGCCGACCAGCACCATCGGCCCGTCCAGTGTTGCAATCAGGCCGGAGAGTTGCGCTGAATCCCATGCCGGTCCGCGCAGCGGATTGGCCATAGCGATGACCCGCAGCTTTCGCGACTGCAGCGCTGTGATGACAGGTTCCCAGCTTGAGGCGTCTGCAAAGGCCCCGTGCACCAGCACGACCGTAGGCGACTCGGTCTCAGCCGGTTCTGCTGCGTGAGCGAAGCTTCCTATGAAAGCCAGGGAAGCAACGAAGAGAGCACGAAGACTAAGCGTCATGGGATACCCCGATCGGCGGGCGTGGGGCCGCCTGGACGGAGTAATCATGAGCGCGTCATTTCTCAGAACAATCGCAATGAAGGGCGACGCACCCGTCATCCTTTCGAGTGAGAGGCCGAGTGTGCGTTGCTTAGAGGCTGAAGATGCCCCGCTTAAGGGCGACGGTCACCGCGTGGGTTCTGTCGTTTGCGCCCAGTTTGGTCATCACGCTCTTCATGTGGGACTTGATCGTGTCCTCGGAGATGCCGAGACTCCGGGCGATCTCCTTATTCGATTGGCCCAACGCCACAAACTTCAGCACTTCGATCTCCCGCATGCTGAGTGCCTGATCGCTGATGTGCGAGGCCAAAGCTTGTGCGATCTCGGGAGGAACTGCCAGCTTGCCCTGGTGGACCTCTCTAATTATTCCGACCAAGTCTTTGCGAACCAGGTCCTTCAGCAGATATCCGGCTGCACCCGCTGCAAAGGCTTGTGCGGCTTGGACATCTCCCTTGTACGTGGTGAGCACGACGACCTTGATATGGGGCTGGGCAGCTTTGATGGCACGCAAAGCCTCAATGCCCCCCATGTGCGGCATCTGCAGATCCATCAGGACGATGGTGGGATGCAGCGTCTGGCAAAGCTCGATGGCTTCCTCACCATTGGAGGCTTCACCGATCACACGCATATCGGATTGCTTCTCCACCAGCATCGAGACGCCGTCCCGAAAGATGGGATGGTCGTCAACAACCAACACATCAATAGTCTCGGCATCACTCATATCGCCTCCCATCACCAAAGCGCACGGCGCCAGCGACCGCGTGGATGGTTCGTATATGCCATGCTGGCGGGAACGACGATATCGACAACTGTTCCTCGCGTTTTCCCGGCTCCCACCCTCAGTTGAGCGCCAATACTTTTGGCGCGCTCTTGCATTCCCGTGATGCCCCAGTGCATTGGTTTGCGTAGGACGACTTCGTCGGTGGAAATACCGCATCCATCATCCACGATCCTCATTCGAAGCGCATCTACGTCATAGCGAACGATAACGCAAACATGGAGGCACCGACCATGATGCAGTGCATTGGAAACGGCTTCGTGAGCAATTCGCAGAAGTTCGATCTGAACGGTTGGCGTAAGCGCTCGCTGCCGTCCCCACTCGCGTACGCGGATGCGACAAGCCGAGTCTCCATGTTCTTCCCTCAGTTGGCGTTGGAGACTGAGGCCCATGCCCACGCCCACGATGTGTAAGCGGAGATCATTGACGCGTTGCCGACCCTCATCCATAAGGCGGTCTGCCCGGTCCAGGGCTCCTTCCATCCGCTTCCGGTTGCGATCTTCCTCCGGAAGATCTTCTGCCACCAAATGAAGTTGCAAGATGAGGCCCTGGATTCCCTGAAGCAGGGTGTCGTGTAGCTCACGGGCAATGCGCTCCCTCTCGTGCGAACGCGCTTCCAGCCGGACCCGGATGCGATCGGTCACCCACCGGGTGCGCGTCCGTACGAGAAGCGCAAGTAGAGCAAGGGCAAGCAGCATGCACAGACCGATGAACCAGATGGTCTGGTAGTAGGGTGGCAGGACCTCGATGTCCAGCGTCCGCTCCTCACTCCACACGCCGTCGTTATTGGAAGCCATCACCCTGAACTTGTAGGTTCCGGGACGAAGTTGGCTATATGTGGCCTCGCGTTGCACGTTGCCCCATCGCCACATCGGATCGAAGCCCTCAAGCATGTAGAGGAAGCGAACCCGCTCCGGAGCCGCGATGCTTGAGGACGTATAGCCCAGTACAAGATCCCTCGTGGTGTGAGCGAGGGAAAGTCGACCTGCCGTCGTTGTCTGCAGAACGCCATCGATCGCAATACGTTTAATCCAGGCCGTAGGGCGAAGCCGGTTGCGCTCGATCGATTCTGGATCGATGCTGGTCAAGTTGATGGTGGCTACCCACAGCAGCCCTTCATCTGTCTGCGCCAGCGTCGGGTGTGGCGCGACCGGAAAAGGCGGGCCACGCCGCCCATCCTTGAAATCGAATACTTCGGGGGCTATTGCATCGCCCTTGATGAACGAGCGCTCCAGATCCTCATAAGAGAATCTCAATAGCGCATTGGGCTGATTGACCCAGAGGTCGCCGTCATGTGTCTGTAGTGCAGTTGCGATGCCAAGCAACTGCATCGGGCCTCGCACTCGCAGCTTGTGGAACGTCCCGTTACGCCAAAGTGCAATCCCGCCTTCGCCGGCCAGCAAAACGTCCTTGCCAAAAGAGGAAATCGAACGAATTGTCCCCAAGTTCAATCCGGGCGCTTCTGGAAAGGCGTGCAAACGACGGTTCGTGACCCTGAAAATGCGGCTCCCCGGATAGGTCAACCACACGCTATCTACTGAATCTACGAAGACGGCGGCCGGTGTTGTATCTGGCAAGCCGTTCAAGCCATCATTCTTCAGCCATTCGCCATCCCTCAGGTGGTAAAGCGCGCCGGCCGGGGACGGGTTGGTGAATACCCAAGGCGTTCCATCCCGTTGGACGGCGATGCCATTGACGAAGACGTCCTCCTTTCCGGGCGGGAAAGGCACCTCTTCGATGCTGCGGCCATCGATCCTGATCAAGACATCCCGATTGTGGCCACCAATCCATACGATATCGTTGCGATCACGCGTGATGTAAGTGAACGACTTGCCTGCTTGTGCATAGGTCGCGCTCTGAGCGCCAAGATGCATGAGGCCTCTGTTATAGCTTACCAGCCAAAGGCCTCCGTTCTTCGCAGGCGCTATACCTCCGCTTCCTCCTTCGTCAGGGTGCTGGTGCAGTCGCGTGCGCCGGAACTGCCGCAAGCCGTCCGTACATCCCAACCAAATGCTGCCTTCTCGATCTTCAAGAACCGTGTAGACAACTTCCTTGCCGAACAGCATATATGTTAGATCTGACTTGACCTGCTCCGGAGATTTTCCAAGCCACTGTTCAGCCGGTGCGACCCCCGCGCCCAGCGAACCATCCGTCCACGCAACTCCATGAGAGTCGATGAAAAGCTGATCGCACGGAAGAGCTGGATTCGATGCTATTTGTGTCCCGTCCAGGGAGAATCTTTGGAGTCCGGTTTTCTCCGCGCAGTACCAGACAGTGTTGCCTGGGCCCCGTGCAAGCTGGCCAGCACCAGGTAGTGTGTCCAGTCTTCTGGTAAGAGAATTCGACTTTCCGGAGGTCGAAAACACGCCTGCGTCGGAGGCGATCCATACGGTGCCGTCAGATGCCGTGAGCACATCATGGATTCTGGCGAGAGGGGGCATACCGCCTCTGGGCCGCTGCATCCAGGCAGAACCCTGTAATCCGAGAAGTCCGTTTGACGCGACGAGAAGGAGGGTCCCGCCCGGGCCATCGGTGAACTTGTGGATTGTTCCAATGTCATCGGGCAAAAGCTGACGGAAGACGATTCGACCACCTTTGAGATGAAGTACCTCGCGGCCGGCCGCGGTCAGCCACAGGGAGCCGTCGTCCATCACCTTGAGCGCGTTGACTCTGCCGACGGGTAGCAGATCACTTGTCGGCTCTTCGAAGCGCTCGAACGTGATTCCGTCGAAGCGATAGAGGCCAGTACTCGATCCCAGCCAAAGGAATCCCTCCGGTGCCTGCGCGATCGCCGTGATATACGCAGGCGCTCCACTTTTGGTGGTCCACTCTGTACGGTAGTAACCGGGTGCCGCATCGTCCTCGACGGCCGCCTGCGCGTGGCTGCACCAGAGCGCCGAGATGCACGCCATCACCGTCCGCAGCAGAACGTGAGCCATTGCTTCTGACTGCCATCGTGCCATGTGTCGAAGTCCCCCGGGCCTGCCATACAAGCATTGGTAGATTCGTTGGATCTTTGGATCACCCTTTCGTGTGATCTCCGTGCCGCTCTTTATCCGGATTGATTGCCGAAATGCGCACGTCAGACTGGATACATGCTTAGCTGCCGACTTGCGACCCCAGCGGTGACCGCCAATAGACCATGACCTGACTGGGGTCGCGTCAAGTTCCCCATCCGGCGCAGCCTACTCCATTGTCGGGGGAGGTGCCGGCCCTGCTTTTCCAATAGGATCCATTGGAGCCGATATGCCACGATTCGATTCGAAGACAGTGCTCGTAACCGGAGGTAGCAGCGGCATAGGCCTGGCGACCGCAATTGCGTTCGAGGCAGAGGGAGCGAGCGTGGTCATCACCGGGCGGGATCAGGAGGCCTTGGATGAGGCAAATCACGGCAGGGAAGATACCTTTTGGACCATCCGGAATGACGCGTCGCACATCGAGGATGCCCAGGCGTTGGCCGACACGCTGGCATCACAGGGCGTGAGATTGGATGCGGTCTTCCTGAATGCTGGAGTGGCGAGATTCGCGCCCCTTGAGCAGGTTGACGTTGCATTATGGGACGAGATCTTCAATACCAATGTGAAGGGACCATATTTCCAGATCCAAGCGCTGGCCCCACTGTTGAACGAAGGAGCGTCTATCGTCATCAACGGCAGCATCAACGCAAGGATCGGAATGCCCCATACATCTGTGTACGCGGCAAGCAAGGCAGCAGCAATATCGCTGGCTCGAACTCTCTCTGCGGAACTGCTCGCCAAGGGTGTGCGTGTCAATGTCCTCAGTCCTGGCCCCGTCACCACGCCCATCTATCAGAAGCTCGGCTTGGATGGGGCCGCTTTGGACGCGACGGCGGCAAGCATTCGCGACCAGATTCCGTTAGGGCGATTCGGAACGCCGGAGGAGATAGCCGCGACTGTGCTGCATCTCTCTGCGCAGGAGTCTGCCTACATCGTAGGTACAGAAATTGTTGCCGATGGAGGAATGAGCCAGCTCTGAGTCCCTAGTAGTTGATCGCTCGTACCCCAACGAATGAATCTGGAGCCCAAAATGTTGAAAAGCATTCTTTTCATGCTGGTCGTGCTTTCAGCGGCCTCGTTGTCGGCGACCGGACAAGGTAGGCCGGCTCCGATCCAGGGTGAGTTGCGACTACTGCCGAGTGAGTTCGATTTCGGTCAGGCGGCCGCTGGCGGAACGGGAACATCGGGCGTTGCTGGAATCCGGACCGTGGTATTGAAAGGAGATCCAGACAAGTCGGGCCTCTACACCATCATGCTCAGTGTGCCACCGAGGACGAGAATTCTTGCCCACGACCATCCCGATGATCGTGTTGCTACGGTGGTATCCGGCGTTTGGCAGTTTGGATATGGAGAAAAGTTTGACGAGCAGAAGTTGAAGGCTCTTACGCCGGGTAGTTTCTACACCGAACCAGCAGGTGGTGCGCACTTCGCGCAAACAGGAGAAACTGCCGTTGTGCTTCATATCACCGGTGTTGGTCCTTCTGGAATGCAATTCACCAATGCCGAGAAGACCGACAAGTAGATTTTTACCAGCTCTGATGTCCGCTTCTGGCCGAAGGCGGACGTTAGTAGGGCAGGCCAGGGGGGCTAGGGCTCGCTATCTACGGTAGGGCTAACGACAGCTTCCGACTCCTTGATAGCGCCGATCAACGAGCCGGCCAAGCCTTCTCGATCGAATCGAAGACTCCTGCCAGGTCACGACTAACAGTGCGAGGAAGCATTGCCACGATAGTTGGAAAATCAATACGGTCGCTGGGAAACGGATTGCCGGTCCAAGCGAAAGCGACGCTGTTGCACTGGCATTTCTCTTCCAAGTGCCGGTTCAATCCATCGCCGCCGTTCGCTGCGGAAACAAATTTCATTTCCACTACCTCCATCTCCCAGAGCTGGCGCCCGTTCTCTGCCAGGACCTATTCGCGCTGGCTAAGAATCCACTTCAAAGTCGTTTCCAGTAAGTTGTCGGCAGCCTTAATGGCCCCACGCGGGTACTGTCAACAAGGAAATCAGGTTTTCAGGCGACACGGCGGAGAGGTTGCTGCATCTCAGCCACATCGAGCGTGAAGTCGAGTGGAATCTGAATGGGCTGGTGGGGCTCGCGCTTGTCGTTGTAGACGTCCACATCGGTTTTTAGCTGCAGGCAATCGCCAACGATCTGCTGCCGTCGCTGAGCAAATGAGCGGACGAAGTGGGCGTGGGGCGCGTTGGGATCGTCCAGATCCGCCCACAACGACAGCGTCTTGTTGCCATGCTTGTGGGTAGCCGCATGCATGGCGCGATAGCGGCGGCCATGACGATCGGTCCGATACTCTTCGCGAAAGACCTGGGCAATGTCCGCTGCGATCGCATCGATCACCGTCTTGGCGTTGGGCTTGTGCAACCCGTTCTGCCAAGCCCACTCAGCAACCGCATGTAGGTCAAGCGGGCCTTCGGCGCCGGTCTCGGCCTTGTACCGTTCAATGTAATCTTTGACTTGGTTCGAGTAAGCGGACATCGGAGCTTCTCCTTCAGTCGGTATGAACTACGCCCCACCCATCAGTACGGGCAGAACTGGTGACGAACGAACGAATCTTCACTTGATGCTTGCGGAACAGGTCGTATCGGCGCAGGCGACGCTGCAGCTGGCCCACGACCAGGCCCGGGTGGATGTTCAGGCGCTGGGCGAACTGTAGGACGCGCTCTTCCTTGAAGAAGGGCGACACGCGAGCTACGAAATCGATCAGCTCGGCTTGATCTAACGCAAACTGTGCACCGGCCAGGTTGGCGGCTTTCTCTTCATCGTTGATCTGACCCGACGGTTCGGCATCGATTTCCTGGTCCAGGATGAAGCCGCGGTCGCGTCCGTGGCGCTGGAGCACATGTTCAAGCTCATGACGCAACACGAACCAGAAGTTGTCGATCCGATCCAGTCTGAGCGTCATCGCGACCACCGGACGCTCGTCAGACAGCCAGAAGCAGGCCCCATCGATTTTGGTTCCGGCGATGGGTTCGACCACGACAAAACGCACGCCGCACTCATCGAGAATGCGTGCAACATGGCGCGTCTCTTCGGGAGCCGTGCGCAGCGCAGAGAGTTTCATCAGCGCCTTGCGAAGGGCGGCCTCATCATAGGGGCGAGTGACCAACTCGGCCGCTACCTGGCGCGCACGGCGCAGCCATGCCAACTGCATGGTGGTGGGAGCAGCTTCGGCATCCGTCTTCTTGGCCGCATGGCAAAAAGTGACCGGGTCATTGAGCTGCTTGAGCTCGAAGAACGAAAGGAACTGCTGCTCAAGCACGTCTATGCTCTTGCTTGTTGTGATCCAGCCACGTTTGACCATTTCCCGTACGGGAAAAAGCCCATACAGGCGCGCCCGACGCGCGATCAGATCATTCTCGATCTGGACTTTGGAGAGTTGGTACTGACTCTCCAGGTTCATCCACACCTCAGGACCGGTACCCAGCGATTCGCCCAACTGGATAGCCGTCTCCGGGGTAATGGCCTTCTTGCCGGCGATGATTTCGTTGATCAAGCGAACCGGTCGGCCAATGATCTCGGCCAGTTCCGTCTGGGTCCAGTTCCGCGCCTCGAGTTCGTCACGCAGGAACTCGCCCGGTGGAAAAACTTCGGCGAACGTGTTCATGGGCGCATCCTTGGGGGTCAGTGGTAATCAACAATTGAGACAACAACGACTTGCTTGCCAGCTTTATCTTCTTCCATGCGAAGAATCAGCCTCCACTGGTCGTTCAGGCGCATCGACCGTTGTCCGGCCCGATCACCTTGAAGTTTTTCGTAGTGCAGGGATTTCATGGCGTAGAAGGCTCGCTCGTCCAAAGCGGCCCTGATGAACTGCAGTCGCTTGCGGAAAGCTTTCAGCAGCACCGCATCCAACCCTGCGGTGAAGTGAGGGTCGCTTTCAGCCCGCTGCAGATCTGGATCCTCAAACCGAACTTCCATTGCTGGCGAACAGTCCGTATGTGCCTATTACACTTAGTGTAATAGTGTAAATAACGAAAAGCAAGAGGTGGCCGGAGGGAGGAAACCCGCCTCGGGCGACTCAGACGGACCGCCAAGCATTCGGGGGGCAGGTGCCGCGCGACCGGCCTGGGAGTAGTCGGCCATGGCCGTCAGTGCGGGCAGGGCGGTGCGCCGGCATGCTGGCGTTGTAAACTAAGAATTCCTTAGGTAAATCTAACCCCAGATGACCATGCCTGATGAGCGCACCCGCAATGTGCTGCAAGCTGGCGCCTTCCTGAAAGAGCTTGCCGCAAGCAAAGCTGTGCCCAAAGAGGTGCGGCAAGAAGCCTATCGCTTGCTCCGGCACTTCCCGACGGTGAGCGATATAGAAGCGATCGCGCAACGGGAAGAAGAGCTCTGGCAGCTCACCAAATCTATCCTGCGCCGGCCATATCTGACCTCCAAGATCGAGGCCGACTGGTTCCGGGGGTACCCCAAAGGCCCGCATCGGGAGTGAGCCGTGGATCCTATGAAGCCGCGCTCCGACTGCTTGACTCATGCTGAAGTTGAACTGGAAGCCTGGTTGGAACGTTCGCGATCCGACCCGGCTCAGGAACCGGCGTTTTTTCGGCGTATGCTTGAATCCACGGTCTATGCGCACGCGCCAGCCTCTGATGACAGCGGCAAGCTCAGGCTGGTGCAGTTCCGACACCCTGACGGGTTTGACGCGATCCCGTTCTTCACCTCTATGGCGAAAGCCAGGTTCGCGGCCTCGTCCGCCGTCAGGATTCTCGAGTTGGCTGGCCGAGAGCTGTTGAGTGCCACCCGCGGCGCCACCCTGATGCTCAATCCCAACGACGGCGGTGCGGTTCTGTACCCGGAAGAGATCAAGACACTTCTAGAGACGGGTTTCTTGGCGAGGGTAGAGAAATCCCCAAGCGGCGAACTACAGGTGCGACCAGCCCAGAACGCACCTGCATGGCTGGGCGCAGCCATAGGCGCGTGCCTTCAAGGGGTAAATTTCGTGTCGGCCGCCTACATCCTGGAAACGTGCCCAATGAGCGCCAAGGAACAGCCCTCGGGACTGTTGATCTGCCTAGTGGCAGAGATGGCATTCGCTGAGCGGGCCGCAAGGTTAGTGATGACAGCCATCCAGCCTTTGTGCGCAGGTCTGAATTGCGTCATCGACCTGGCCATTTACGATATCAGCCAGCCTCTGCCTGAGCATCTGGACGATCCGGAGCTGTCGCCGGTGTTCAAGAAAAGCAGATTAGACTGAACCCCGGTGCCCCTGTGAGCCCCGAAGACAAGCTACTAGCGCTGCTTCCTGAACTGACTGAGGAAGAGAAGGATCGCCGGACCCGCGAGGGCTTGGCCGACGTCGACGCTGAGAGGACGATCCCGCACGAGGAGTTGCTGCAATGGGTAAGGCGGTTGAAGGAGCGTTCTACTGCATCGAGTTGACCGAGATTCTCTGTGTTGGGACCACGGTCATCCAGAGATGTTTGCACTAGCTCGCCACGAAGCCGAGTTGTCTGCGTCAAGGGACGCAATCTTCGTGTTGGTATCCGGCAATGTCTGCGATGAACATGCGCCACCCAATGTGAATCTGTTGGACAGCGTTTCTATTGATGACGGATCAGCTCGGGCGGCTTCGGCTATGCTTAGCGCTTTCGCCCGACGGATGGATTGCGTTTGTTGCAATTCGACCCAAACGCGCTGTCAAAGGCCCAAAAATGCAACATAATTCGCCCAGCCATGACTCATATTGACATGTATATCATTGATTTTAATGACTTTACTGCTTACGAGTGCGCGCCGTGGTGGTTAGAGCCATTTTGAAGCGCGCCGTTACACCGCAGTTTGCAGTCAACACTATTCCACAGGAGCAGTAGCGTGCCGACATGGCTGGTCACCGGCGGAGCCGGTTTCATCGGGGGTAATTTCGTCCTGCGCGCGGTGGCGCGTGGCGTGAAGGTCGTCAACCTGGACGCGCTGACATACGCGGGCAACCGGGACACGCTGGCCTCGGTCCACGAAAACCCGCTGCATGTCTTCGTCGAGGGGGACATCGGGGACCGTGCGCTGGTTGCCGCGCTGCTGGCCGAGCACCGTCCGGATGCGGTGGTGAATTTCGCGGCCGAGAGCCACGTGGACCGTTCGATCGATGGGCCTTCGGCGTTCATCCAGACCAACGTCGTCGGCACGCTGGGATTGCTGGAGTCCGTGCGCGACTACTGGAAAGCGCTGGAGGGCGCCGCGCGCGACCAGTTCCGCTTCCTGCACGTGTCCACCGATGAGGTCTACGGTTCGCTGGGCGACACCGGCAAGTTCACCGAGACCACGCCTTACGCGCCCAATTCACCTTATTCCGCGTCGAAAGCGGCTTCCGATCATCTGGTGCGCGCTTTCCACCATACGTACGGCCTGCCGGTCCTGACCACTAACTGCTCGAATAACTACGGCCCCTATCATTTCCCGGAAAAGCTCATTCCGCTGATCATCGCGCGGGCGCTCGCCGGGGAGCCGCTGCCGGTATACGGCGACGGCAAGAACGTCCGCGACTGGCTGTTCGTAGGCGACCATTGCCAGGCCATCCGCACCGTGCTCGAGAAGGGACGGGTCGGCGAGACGTACAACGTGGGCGGCAATGCCGAAAAGCAGAATCTCGAAGTCGTCCACGCGATCTGCGCGCTGCTCGACGCACGCGTACCGCGCGCTGACGGCCAGCCGCGCACTAGCCAGATCACCTTCGTGGCGGATCGGCCGGGCCATGACCGCCGTTATGCGATCGATGCGTCCAAGCTGCGCGACGAGCTGGGCTGGGAGCCGGAATACACCTTCGATCAAGGCATCGCAGAGACGGTGGACTGGTACCTCGCCAACCAGGACTGGGTCAACCGCGTACTGGACGGCAGCTACCGTCTCGAGCGCATCGGGACGGCCGCCTGAGATGACCACCATGACGACGCGCAAGGGCATCATCCTGGCGGGCGGTTCGGGCACGCGCCTGTATCCGTTGACGCAGGCGATCAGCAAGCAGCTGCTGCCGGTTTACGACAAGCCCATGATCTATTACCCGCTCAGCGTGCTGATGCTGGCGGGTATCCGCGAAGTACTGGTGATCAACACGCCGCATGAGCAGGCCTTGTTCAAGGCATTGCTGGGCGATGGGTCGCAGTGGGGCATGGACATCCAGTACGCGGTCCAGCCAAGCCCGGATGGATTGGCGCAGGCCTACCTGATCGGTAGGGACTTCGTCGCCGGCCAGCCGAGTTGCTTGGTGCTGGGTGACAACATCTTCTACGGTCACGGGTTCACCGAACAGTTGCGGCGTGCCGATGCGCGCGGCGAGGGCGCCACTGTATTCGGTTATTGGGTGAACGATCCCGAGCGCTATGGTGTCGCCGAATTCGACGCCGAGGGGCGCGTGGTTGGTATTGAAGAGAAACCGGCGAATCCGCGCTCGAACTACGCTGTGACCGGCCTGTATTTCTACGATGGGAAGGCCAGCGACTACGCCTCGGAACTGAAGCCGTCTCCGCGTGGCGAGCTTGAGATCACCGATCTCAATCGCCGTTATCTGGAGGAGGGCGCACTGCATCTGGAGCCGCTGGGGCGCGGGCATGCATGGCTGGATACGGGAACGCATCAGTCGTTGCTCGAGGCATCCAACTTCATCGAGACCATCGAGGCGCGCCAGGGTCTGCGTGTATGTTGTCCAGAGGAAATCGCGTTCGGTAACGGCTGGATCGATGCGGCGCAGGTCGAGAGGCTTGCCGCACCGCTGGCAAAGAACGGTTACGGGCAATATCTGCTGTCGCTAGCTGCGCGTGGAGTGGTGCGATGAAGGTAATCGAAACCTCCCTGCCCGGTTGCGTCGTGATCGAGCCTGCGGTCTTCGGCGACGAGCGTGGGTTCTTCTTCGAAACCTGGAATGCGGAGCGCTACGGCCAGCACGGCCTGCCGACGGCGTTCGTGCAGAGCAACGTATCGTCCTCGGCGCGCGGCGTGCTGCGCGGCCTCCACTACCAGTGGCCGAATCCGCAGGGCAAGCTGGTCAGCGTGCTCGAGGGCGAGGTGTACGATGTCGCCGTCGACATTCGCCGTGGCTCTCCGACCTTCGGGCAGTGGGCAGCCGTCATGCTCAGCGCAGAGAACAAGCGGCAATTCTGGATTCCCGAGGGCTTCGCACACGGTTTCGCGGTCGTCTCCGAACGCGCCGTGTTCAGCTACCTGTGTACCGCAGCGTACGACAAGGCCGCCGATGCGGGCGTGCGCTGGGACGATCCCGCCATCGGAATCGACTGGCCGATCGCCGAGCCTCAACTCTCGGCGAAGGATGCGATCGCGCCGTTGTTGGCGGACGTCGCGCCAGAGCGGCTGCCCGTTTTCGAGTCATGAGGCTGCTTCTGCTAGGCGCCACCGGCCAAGTGGGGCTTGAGTTGAGTAAGAGTCTTTCAGCGGGCGGCGAACTGGTTTCGGCGACGCGGACGGGGCAGCTGCTTGGCGGGGAGCCCTGCGAAGTTGCGGATCTGGATAAACCCGAGGATCTGCCGGGGCTGGTACGCAGGATCTCACCGGACGTCGTGGTCAATGCGGCGGCATACACTGCAGTTGACCGAGCAGAAGACGAACGTGCCGCAGTTCTTCGCGCCAATACGCATTCGCCAGACGTGTTGGCGCAGGCTTGCGCCGAGCGCGACATACTCTTCGTCCACTATTCGACTGACTATGTTTTCGATGGTCGTGGACGACGTCCTTACCGGGAAGATGACCCGACGGCGCCGTTGGGCGTTTATGGGGCCAGCAAACTGGCTGGCGAGGACGCCATCCGGGCTGCGGGAGGAAGGCATCTCATTTTCCGTACTGCATGGGCCTATGCGCGGCATAGCCGCAACTTCATGCAAACCATGTTGCGCTTGGGCGCTGAGCGTGACGAAGTGAGAGTTGTGGCGGACCAGATCGGAACGCCCACACCCGCTTATCTCATCGCTGAAGTTACGGCTGAGGCGCTAGCAAAGCCGATCCCCGAGATGGGCACCTTTCACCTTACCGCACGCGGGGAAACCAGTTGGCATGGTTTCGCGGAAGCGATCTTCGAAGAGGCGTTGGCGCACAGACTCATCGCCCGCGCGCCCCGTTTGATCCCGGTGGCCACACCGGATTATCCGACGCGCGCGCGCCGGCCGGCATACTCCCACTTGGACGTGGGCAAGCTGGAACGGGCTCTTGGGCATTCGCTGCCCGATTGGCGCAGCGGACTGCAGCAGGTGCTCGCGGGACAATAGCTGGACGGCCTTTTTACGAGCGCTATCCGCTGGCTCATTGAATGCGCGCGGCCGCTATGGAACGATTGCGGCACTACAACGCCTGGGGAGGCGCAATGGGGATCTCGAATCGCTTGATTGCTGCGGCCGTGTCGGTTGGTATCGGTATTGCGATGGCGTCATCGGGCACCTCGGCCCAATCTGTCGGTCCAGTGGAGTTGAACGCTTTCGTACGAAAAGACGCGTTCACCGACATCAAGCTGTCGCCTGACGGCGAATTCCTGGCGGCTACCGTGCAGCGGGAGGACCGCACGGGGCTGGTGGTGCTGAGCCGCAAGGACAATCGGGTGATCAGTTCCGCCTCGCTGGGCAAGAACAATCACGTGGCGGACTTCTGGTGGGTGAATCCCGAGCGCGTGATGTTCTCGGTGGCCCAGAAGCTGGGTTCGCTGGACCTGCCGCAACTTACCGGCGAGCTGTACGCCATGAACGCGGACGGCTCCAAGAAAGAGAACCTGCTGGGTTATCGCGTGGAAAACGAAGGGCCGGGCACGCGTATCCAGCCGAAGAAATCCGAGGCGGTAGCCGGCTTCCTGGTCGACACGCTTCCGGACGACGACCGCAATGTCGTCGTGATGGTGCGCCCGTTCGGCGAGTTTTCCTATACGCGCGCCGAGAAGATGGACGTCTACAGTGGTCGCCGCGTGCTGCTGGCGCGGTCGCCCGTGCAGGAGTCGGATTTCCTGACCGATGCGACCGGCGTCGTGCGGTTCGCGTACGGAAGGACCTCCAGCAATGCCAACCAGCTCTATTACCGCGAGGGCGACGGGAAGGAATGGCAGCGTGTCAATGATGAGATGGACACGGCTCGCGTCGAGCTCCCGATCGGCTTCGGCGCCGAGCCGCGGGTTGCCTACCTGACGGTGGAGCAGCCCGATGGCACGGATGCGATCGTCGCGCTGGATGTCGGCACCGGCCAGCGCAAGGAGGTCCTGCGCAACGCAACCGTGGACCCCGACGCGGTGCTGAGTTCGCTGGACGGCAAGGGAATCCCGACTGCCGTGGTGTTCTTCGATGGCAAGCCGGGCATCGTCCCGCTCGATCCCCAGCACCCGGATGCCCGCCTGCTGCGTGCACTGCAGGAGACGTTCCCGGGCGAGTTCGTCGAAGTCACCTCGATGACGCGCGACGGCAAGCTGGCCCTGGTACAGGTGTCGTCGGACCGGAATCCGGGAGACTTCTACGTTTTCGACGTGGCGGCCAGGAAGATGGATTACCTGCTGAGTCGCCGCGACTGGCTCGATCCCGAGCGCCTTGCCGCGTCGGCACCGATCCAGCTGAAGGCGCGCGATGGTCTGGGCCTGCACGGCTACCTGACGCTTCCCCCGAACGGCGGCGGGAAGAACCTTCCGTTGATCGTCTACCCGCACGGTGGCCCCTACGGCATCCGCGACCGCTGGGGCTTCGACAGCGATGTTCAGATGCTGGCGGCGGCGGGGTATGCGGTGCTCCAGGTGAACTTCCGGGGCTCGGGGGGCTACGGGCGTGCGTTCCAACAGGAAGGTGCCCGCCAATGGGGCGGCACCATGCAGGACGATCTGACGGATGCGACGCGGTGGGCGATCCAGACCGGTGTGGCCGACCCGAAAAGGATCTGCATCTACGGCGCGAGCTACGGCGCCTATGCCGCATTGACGGGCGCGGCCAAGGAGCCGGACCTGTATCGCTGCGCCGCCGGCAACGTAGGTGTCTACGACCTGCCCATGATGCATTCCCGTGGCGATACGCAGGAAGCCAAATCCGGGCGCACCTATCTGCGGGACTGGGTAGGCGAAGCCAAGGACATCGCCGCGGTGTCGCCCACGAACATGGCGGCGCGGATCAAGGTGCCCGTGTTCCTTGCGGCCGGCGGTGAGGACGAGCGCGCGCCCATCCAGCACACGGAGCTGATGGAGCGTCGGCTCAAGGCCGCGGGGGTGCCAGTCGAGGCCAGCTACTATCCGACCGAAGGCCACGGTTACTACAAGGAAGAGAACCAGCGCGACTACTACACAAAGCTGCTGGCGTTCTTCAGCCGACATCTCGGCGGCGCGACCGCGAAGTAGCGGCGGCGCACGGGAATCGTTCCGCTCAGGTGACTCATTCAGCGGCGCGCATCGCGCGCCGCAACCAGGGCGAGGCCAGCAGCGCGAGCGCGGCGCAGCCCAGGCCGATCCACATCATCAGCCAGAACAGGTCGGCGTAACCCGACGCGGCGCTCGCGATGTCGAATGCCGGGTCGTCCGGCATTTCCACCGCCGCGAGCTTGCCGAACTGGGCGGCCAGTGTTTCCGAGAACGCGGTGGCCAGCAGCCACATGCCCATCATCGAGCTCACCACGCGCGGCACCGACAGTTCGGTGACGGCGGCCAGGCTGACCGGTGCCAGGCACATCTCGCCGATCTCCAGCAGCAGGTAGGCCAGGACAAGCCACCACACGCTGGCGACCACGCCGGTGACGCCCACCTGCTGCGCGGCCAATGCCAGCGGGAGGAAAGAGAGGCCACCGAACAGCAGGCCCAGTGCGCCCTTCAGCGGCTTGGATGGATCGCGGCCGCGGCGCGCCAGTGCCGCCCACAGCCAGGCGAACACCGGCGCCAGCACCACCAGGAACAATGCGCCGAGGTAGGTGAGCGAGCCCGCCGTCTGCTGCAGCACCAACGAGTCGCGCAACACCAGCACGACCATCAGCGCCGCACTGCCGAGGAACAACGCGCGCGGCGGGCCGCGGCGCGCGCTGCGCTCCGACCAGTGCGATGCGATCACGAACGACAACGGCATCGCGACGAGCGCCCAGGTGGACCATGGTGCGCTGCCGATGAAGAGGCCGACGTTCGCCGCCAGGCTGTCCGACCAGACGACCACCGAGGCCGGTTGCACCAGCGACGGGAACAGGTCCTTGGTCAGCATGCGATCGGTGAACATCACCCAGGAGCCATACGTCTGCTCGTACAGGGTGAAGAACACCAGGCACATGAAGATCAGCGCCATCAGCGCCAGCATCTGGCGCCGCTGCACAGGCGTGCATTGCGTGGTGATGAACCAGGTGAACCAGGCCAGCACCACGAGCAGCACCAGCAGCATCAGGGCCAGCGCCAGCGAAAACTCGCCACCCAGCGCGAACGCGCCATTCGCGGCCGCCCACATCAGCCAGGCCACGGGCAGCACGCCCAGCGCGGCGCCCAGGTAGATCAGCCATTCCCGCGGAACACCGAGCACGGACGCGCGCAACGCCGCAGGCGAGGGCGGCTCCGCGTGGCCGTGCAGGTGGCGCTGCCCCCACAGGAACATCGCCAGGCCCAGCAGCATGCCGATGCCGGCGGCGCCGAAGCCGTACTTCCATCCCAGCGTCTCGCCGAGGTAGCCGCACACCAGCGAGGCGAGCAGGGCGCCAAGGTTGATGCCGGCGTAGAACAGGCTGAAGCCGCCGTCGCGACGCGGGTCGCCGGCCGGATACAGCCGGCCGACGATGCCGGTGATGTTGGGCTTGAGGAAGCCAACGCCCATGACGATGAGCGCCAACGACAGGTACATCGTGCGCAGGGCGCCTTCATCCCGGGTGACCACGCCGTTGTCCAGGGTGGCTGCGGCACCTTCCAGCGCCATGCCGGCATGCCCGGCAACCAGCAGCAGGGCGCCGAAGACCACCGCCTTGCGCATGCCCAGCCAACGGTCCGCCAGCACGCCGCCGATCACCGGAACGCAGTAGACCAGGCCGCCGTAGGCGCCGATCAGGTCGTACCCCGCGCCGTCGGCGAACAGGTGGTACTTGGTCAGGTAGAGCAGCAGCAGCGCCTTCATCCCGTAGAAGGAGAAGCGCTCCCACATCTCGGTGAAGAAGCAGACGTAGACGCCCTTGGGATGGCCCAGGAAGTCGTCGCGGCCGGCGGCCACGGGGGCGTGGGG
>Ga0247823_10001093_pt1 | contig 22765 bp, 25 predicted proteins | sample 13C_PalmiticAcid_2_FD_192426 | JGI IMG/M metagenome (GOLD analysis project Ga0247823, IMG submission 192426) | Soil microbial communities from agricultural site in Penn Yan, New York, United States - 13C_PalmiticAcid_Day30 | ecosystem: Environmental > Terrestrial > Soil > Agricultural land... | reverse complement strand
CAAAAGAGACTGCTTGTGTAAAGACATTACACTTTTCACACATTTAGATAATCGCCTGTGTAAAACGAAAGATTAGCATTTTTATAGCGGCAGAGAGCGGAAACTTCCCTTTACAATTTAACTAACGGTTGTTAGTTAAATTCTCCAAAACCCCTATATTTGTATTCTAAAATTGCAGCTCATGGATACCCAACTGCTGGAAACACAGTTCCAGGACAAAATAGACCAGGACATTCGCATTGAACCGAAGGACTGGATGCCCGAGGACTACAGGAAAACACTGATCCGCCAGATTTCGCAGCACGCGCACAGCGAGATTATCGGTATGCTGCCCGAGGGCAACTGGATCACCCGTGCCCCAAGCCTGCGCCGCAAAGCCGTACTGATGGCCAAAGTGCAGGACGAAGCCGGTCATGGCCTGTACCTCTACAGTGCCGCCGAAACCCTGGGCATCAGCCGCGACCAGATGATGGAACAACTCCTGAGCGGCAAAGCCAAATACTCTTCGATTTTCAACTATCCAACCCTGAGCTGGGCCGATATCGGAGCAGTGGGATGGCTGGTAGATGGCGCTGCCATCATGAACCAGGTGCCCCTGTGCCGTACTTCTTATGGCCCTTATGCACGCGCCATGGTGCGGGTATGTAAGGAAGAAAGTTTTCACCAGCGCCAGGGTTACGAAATCCTGCTCATGCTGAGCAAGGGTACCGATGCCCAGCGTCATATGCTGCAGGAAGCCTTCAACCGCTGGTGGTGGCCTGCACTCATGATGTTTGGTCCCAGCGACGATAACTCGCCCAATACCGAAAAGAGCATGAAATGGCGCATCAAGCGCTTCACCAATGATGAGCTGCGCCAGAAATTTGTGGATGTAACCGTAGAACAGGCCAAAATCCTGGGCCTTACCATTCCCGATCCGGACCTGAAATGGAACGAGGAACGCGGTCACTACGATTTTGGCGAAATCAACTGGGATGAGTTCTGGAACGTGGTAAAAGGAAACGGTCCATGCAACAAGGAACGCCTCGAAACCCGCCAGAAAGCCTGGGACGAAGGAGCCTGGGTACGCGAAGCAGCCGTAAACTTTGCCGAAAAAAGGAAAGCTAAAACCATCGCTGCTTAAGCCACATCATTATTCATTAAGTTTTAACGCATTTATACCATGAGCAATAAAGAATGGCCTTTGTGGGAAGTATTTATCCGGAGTAAAGCCGGTCTGGACCATAAACACGTAGGCAGCCTGCACGCAGCAGATGCCGCTATGGCCCTGGAAAACGCACGCGACCTGTACACCCGCCGCCAGGAAGGCGTGAGCATCTGGGTGGTAGAAAGCAACAATATCCATGCTTCCGACCCTTCCGATGCCGACGAGCTGTTTGAGCCTTCCAAAGACAAAATTTACAGGCACCCAACGTTTTACGACCTGCCTATCGAGTTGAAACACATGTAATTGCGCCCATGACCAACGAATCTTTATTTCATTATACCTTACACCTGGCCGATACGGCCCTGGTGATGGGCCACCGCCTCAGCGAGTGGATCGGCCATGCGCCCCAGCTCGAAATTGAAATGGCCCTGGCCAACCAGGGACTGGACTTCATAGGCCAGGCCCGCAGCCTGTACCAATACGCTGCCGAAGTAGAAGGCAAAGCCCGCACCGAAGACGACCTAGCTTACCTGCGCGATGTGTGGGATTTTAAAAACACCCTGCTCACCGAGCTGCCCAACGGCGATTTTGGTGCTACCATTGCCCGCAACCTCTACTACAGCCTGTTCATGGAAGCTTTTTTCCAGCAGCTGCAAAAAAGTACGGATAGCCAACTGGCTGCCATTGCGGAAAAATCGGTGAAAGAAATGACTTACCATGCGCGGTACAGCAGCGAATGGACCATCCGCCTTGGCGATGGTACCGAAGAAAGCCGTATCCGTATGCAGAAAGGAATTGAAGACATGTGGCCCTTTACCGGCGAAATGTTTGTACCTGCTGCTTATGAGCAGGCGCTGATACAAGCTGGTGTAGCGGTGGATGTAGCTGCCCTGCACGCTGCCTGGAAACAAAGGGTGCAGGAAGTGCTGGACGAAGCTACCCTGGAAATGCCTGCCGACTGCTGGATGCAGGAAGGTGGCAAAACCGGCCGTCACAGCGAACACCTGGGCTTCTTACTGGCCGAAATGCAGTTCCTCCAGCGCGCCTATCCTGGTGCGACCTGGTAAATTTAATATTGGAAAATGTAAAATATCTCCATCTTCCAATGGCGGTATTTTACATTTTTTTTGTGCTCAAGAAAAAGTGATGAGTTATGATGACAACAGCGAACATATATGATATCCTGGAAACAGTAACCGACCCTGAAGTTCCGGTACTGACCATCCTCGACCTGGGCATCGTGCGCGATGTGCAGATCATAGACGATACCACCGTGCACGTAACCATTACCCCTACCTACAGCGGCTGCCCGGCCATGAACACGATCTCCATCCAGATCAGGCTGGCGCTCATGCAGGAAGGTTTCCGCAATATTCATATCCATACCGTACTTACCCCGGCCTGGACCACCGACTGGATGACCCCGGCCGGTAAAGACAAGCTGAAAGCATACGGCATCGCTCCGCCCCAATACGCGGCCAAACCCCGTACCGGTTTATTTGACGAGCCCATGGTACAATGCCCGCAGTGCAACTCCTTCAACACCCGCCTCATCAGCGAATTCGGGTCTACCTCCTGCAAAGCACTATACCAGTGCAACGACTGTAAGGAGCCTTTCGACTACTTCAAATGCCACTAAAGGCTACGCATTTTTGATTTTTTCCCAGGTTTCGAATAGGGCGTCCTGCGAGGGTCTGTCGGCAGGCATTTCTGTCAGCGGCTCACAAGGATAGGCATGTTCGCGCATATCCTGCGGCAGGGCCTGGTACAGCTGGGTGCCCTTGGTTTTCCAGGCTATCATGTCGTCGCTCACCTGTTTGATGATTTTGGCAGGATTGCCCACCACCAGGCTGCGGGCCGGGATTTTGGTATTGGCGTTCACAAACGACAGGGCACCGATGATGCTTTCCTCGCCTATTTCCACATCGTCCATGATCACCGCATTCATGCCTACCAGCACATTGCGGCCGACAGAGGCACCGTGGATAATAGCACCATGACCAATGTGCGCACCGGCTTTGAGTACCACCGTAACGCCGGGAAACATGTGAATGGTACAGTTTTCCTGCACATTGCAACCATCTTCAATCACAATACCTCCCCAATCGCCCCGGATGGCCGCACCCGGACCGATGTACACGTCCTTGCCAATAATCACATTACCAGTCACACAGGCCTGCGGATGCACATAAGCGCTGGGATGTACTACGGGAATAAACCCTTTGAAAGCATAGATCATAATGCTCAAAATTAGTGAATTGCGGGTTAGTGATTGCGGATTGGCGGATGGCGAATTTTTGGGAATAGAAATCACTCCTGCCGTCTCACCTCTGACCCAAAAAGAATCCCCCGGACCTGCCGCCCGGGGGATTGACTATCATTCAAAAAACGAAGATTAGTGCGCGATAGTGATCTTACCACCATATACTGTTTCGCCTTTGTTGTTGCGGAACTGGTAGAAATATACGCCGTTGCTCAGGCCCGACACATCGAGCTGGGTTTTCTGAGCGCCTGCAGCAGTGCGCAGGTATTCTTTGCCGGATACATCCATGATGCTCATGGTGAGGGCTTCCTTGCTCGTGTTTTCTACATACAGTACGTTGCGGGCAGGGTTGGGATAACATTTGAGGTAGCTGCTGGCACCCAGGTTTTCTTTAATACCGGAGGGGTAAGAGAAAGCCAGGTCGTCCAGGAAAGCCTCTACACCCATGTGGTTATCGGCCGTGTCGTTGGTCAGCTCAAAAGAGAGTACGATGGAATCGGCATTCGCAGAAGAGTTCCAGCTGATGGGGAAGTTGAACGACTGGTAGTTTGGACCTTCTACATTCAAACCTTCTTCGATGGTAGCCATGATGGCACCGCCGGTAGCTTTAAACTCGCCATACACGGCAATGTAATCGCCCACGCCATTGGCAGGCAGTTTATAATAACCGGTGAGGGCGGTAGGGTGACCGCTGAAAGGAATACCAATATAGTTTTCGGTCATGAAGTCGATGTTGCCGAGCAGCATCACACCACCTGCGGTTACAGTATCTGCAAACACGGGGAGATAGGTTTTGATGGTCTTGAACCCTACCGCATGGTTACCGCCATGCACGTTTGTAGGTTCGATGGCTACATCTACTCTTACAATGGTACCTGTGGCACTGGCGCCCAGGAAAGCGAGCAGGCTATCGGCAGTGAACCAACCGGTGGGCGTTTCTCCGTAGGAGGTAGCAGTCCAGTTTTCCATATTGCCGTTGGGAAGGGTTTGGGCCGAAGCGCCAAGGCCGGCTACAGCCAGCAGAAAGGTAAAAATCGTCTTTTTCATATTGCTCTATTTGATTGTTGAACGTTCAAGCTCCGGAAAGGTTACAATTTTCCAGATATTAATTTTACCGAAACACCTATCAAATATAACGCATATCAAAAACACACTATACAATTTGCAACATTTACCCTTCAAATTGTTTCCGGATCTCTGGTTTCACGAGTTTGCCCATGGCATTGCGGGGCAGGGAAATGACACGCATCCAGCGGCGGGGTAATTTATAGTGGGCCAGTTGCGATCGCAGCCAGGCTTCGGGCAGCGCATCGGGGTGGGGCGCATTGCCTTCGGCCACCCAGGCGGCGGCTATCACTTCGCCCCATTGCTCGTCGGGCAGGGCTACTACCGCACATTCCTTTACATCGGGATGGGCCAGCAGCACTTCTTCGATTTCCAGCGCCGATATCTTATACCCACCCGATTTAATGATGTCCTGCGAGCTGCGGCCCAGAATTTTATAATCGCCTGCGGCATCGCGCTGTGCTATATCTCCGGTTTTGAACCAGGCTCCGGCAAAAGCATCGGCCGTGGCTTCGGGGCGCTGCCAATATCTTGTAAATACTGTGGGACCAGCCACGTACAGCTCCCCCGGTGCATCCGTATCATCTATGGTTTGCCCCTGCTCATCGCAAAGTTTTACCTGCACACCGGGCAGGGGCCGGCCCACAAAGCCCGGTTTGCGCAACCCATGCAACGGGTTGGAAAGGGCCATGCCGATCTCCGTCATACCGTACCGCTCCAGCAAAGTATGGCCGCTCAGGCTACGCCATTGCTCCAGTACGGGCACGGGCAGCGCTGCAGATCCGCTTACCATCAGGCGCATGGCCTGCATGGCTTGTGACCAGCGTTGTTGGTCTTCTGAGGAAAGGGTGTGGTAGTATTGTATGAGTTTGTGGTAAATGGTAGGCACCGCCATGAACAACGTAAGCTCACCGCTGCACATCCGGTTCATTACATGGGCTGCATCAAAAGCGGGTCGCATTTCGCACACCGCTCCATTGTAGAGGGCACAACACAACACATTGATCACACCATGTACATGGTGCATGGGCAGGATGTTGAGGATGCGGTCGGTCGCAGTCCATTCCCAGGCTTCGGAAAGTGATTGCACCTGTGCGGTGATCTGCGCATGGCTCATCACTACGCCCTTGGGCCGGCCGGTGGTGCCGCTGGTATAAATCATCAAGGCATCGGCCTCTTGATGCAGTTCGGGCAACGTTACGGCTTCACAGGCAGTCATTATTGCTTCCAGCGGTAAGGCCAGTTCGCCTGCAGCTTCGGTAGCGGCAGCCTGGCAATCATTGGTATACAAGAGCAACTTAGCGCCGGTATCCTGCAACAGGTAACGGATCTCAGCCACCGGGTGACCGGGATGCACAGGTACTGCAATACCGCCAGCCAGCCAAATGCCCCATTGCACCGCCACATAAGCAAAACCCGATGGTACCAGGTACAATACCGGACCCGGACTAGCCCCATACCGCGACACCAGCTGAGTGGCCACTATTTGTGCGGTTTGCAACAACTGGTGGTAACTATACTCGTCATACATATCAGTAATAGCAGTGCGGTGACCAAAGCCGGCAGCGCGGCGCAATAGCGGAAGGGTTGGGTTTTGCATAGCCGTAAAATTAGCCAAAGCGGGCCAACATCGGCGCTACATAACATGCGGGCATTCTAATATAACCGGACTATAGCTTTTTTTTGCTGACACCAGTGCATATCCAGGCTTCCTGTCACTTTTTTTGCGGAAAAAAAGTAACCAAAAAAGCCGTCCAAAAACGATTACAGCTGTTTTCGGAGACGCCTTGATCCTCCACTACTGCTACTGTGACTTCAGCTACATGCCTTGATCTTAACTCCTCCCGGCATAGCCTTTACACATTACCACCGACACAGGCGGTGGTTTTATTGGGATAATAAAAAAGCCCGGCATTAACACCGGGCTTCCTAAAAAGCAAATTTGCTTTATGCAAAGAATGTTTGTTCTTCGGCCGCCATTTTGCGCAGCAGCGGACTGCAACGGTAGCGGTCTTCGTGGTAAGTATGATACAGGGCATCAAGGCGTTCTACCACCGTAGCAATACCTATCTCATCGGCCCAGCGCAGCAAACCTTTGGGGTAATTCACGCCCTTGGTCATAGCGATGTCCACATCTTCGCGGCTGGCAATGTTCAGGAAGCAGGCATCCGCCGCTTCGTTGATGAGCATCACCAACACCCGGTTGCAGATCTCCTGGCCCAGGGCTTCATTTTTGGCAGGCTCGGGCAGGGTAGCTCCTTCGGCGTAGTTGTAAAACCCACGACCACTTTTGCGGCCCAGCCAACCAGCTTCGAGCAGGCGTTTCTGGCTAAAGGAAGGTTTGTAACGGGGATCATAGAAGAACTCGCGGAACACGGTTTCGGTCACCACGTAGTTCACATCATGACCAATGTAATCCATCAGGGTAAAGGGTCCCATCCGGAAACCGCCCAGCTGGGTCATAGCCCAGTCGATGGTAGCCATATCGGCCACACCTTCTTCGTAAATGCGCAGTGCTTCGCCATAAAAAGGACGGGCTACGCGGTTCACGATAAAGCCGGGTGTGTCTTTGGCGATGACTGTTTTCTTGCCCCAGCTGTCGATCAGCGCTTTGGCAGCAGCCACGGTAGCGTCGTCAGACTGTACGGCAGGAATGATCTCTACCAGCTCCATGAGCGGAGCAGGGTTAAAAAAGTGGATGCCCACCACGCGGCCGGGCGCTTTGCACACGCTGGCAATAGAGGCAATCGACAGCGAAGAAGTATTGGAGGCCAGGATACAATCTGCACCTGCCACCGCTTCGATATCGGCAAATACCTTTTTCTTCACGTCCAGGTTTTCAACAATGGCTTCTATCACCAGTCCACAACCCGCATAAGCCTGAATATCGCTTACAAATGAGATGTTTCCGGTCACAGATGCTGCTTTCTCGGCTGTTATTTTACCTTTTTCTACCAGTTTGGCCATGGTGGCCGCCAATGCAGTAGCTGCTTTTTGCAACGCTTGCGGATTGGCATCCAATACCACTACCTCGTGGCCTGCGGTGGCCGCTACCTGGGCAATACCACTGCCCATGGCTCCGGAACCTACTATACCTACTTTGATCATGATTTAAGCTTCGTGTATGTATTTAAAATTTACTTGCCGGTGAATACGGCTTTGCGTTTTTCCAGGAAAGCATTCACGCCTTCGCGGTGGTCGGCGCTCAGGCCGGCCTGGGTTTGCAGCTCTTCCTCGAGCATTAGCTGCTGCTCCAGGTTGTTGGTCCAGCTGGCATTGAGTGCTTTTTTGGTGAGTGCCAGGCCCACAGTTGGCAGCTGGGCCAGGGTTTCGGCAATAGCGAGGCTCTCGGCCACCAGGGTTTCGTCGCTGAAGGCCTTGTAGATCATACCCATGGTTTCGGCCTGCTCGCCGTTTATTTTATCGCCCAGCATCATGAGGGCAGCAGCGCGTTGCATGCCTACCATACGGGGCAGGAAAAAGGTACCGCCGCTATCGGGGATCAAACCAATTTTGGCAAAAGCCTGGATAAAACTGGCGCTCTTGCCCGCTACCACGATATCGCAGCACAAAGCAATATTGGCACCCGCACCGGCAGCTACACCGTTTACAGCAGCTACCACAGGTTTGTTGAGCTGGCGGATTTTTTCGATGATGGGATTGTAATGCTCCCTGACGATCCTGGCAATACCGGGACCGCTGGGGTCAATGGCTTCGCCGAGGTCCTGGCCGGCGCAAAAAGCCTTGCCTTCACCAATGATGTACACGCAGCGCACCAGCTCATCCTGCTGGCAATGGTCCAGCTTTTCCTGCAGTTCCAGGGCCATTTCGCGGTTAAAACTGTTAAACTTATCGGGGCGGTTGAGGGTAATGATGCCCACACCGTTTTTAAATTCGTAGCGGATCAGACTCATAGCTTATGCTTGTTTGGGTGGTAAAAATATAAAACCCGCCCCATATTGACGGAAACAATGGGCTATGAAGCGCCTCAATACATGAAAACTTGTTCATATAGTAATACATCGGTACCTTTGTGTGGTAATGAACAACGAACAACAACAGGCCGATGCCATAGACTGGGAAAAAGCCGGTTACCTGCTCAAAGCGATTGGTCATCCGGTACGCTTGCAGGTAATATCCCTGCTGAGCCAGCACGAGCAGATGACTGTCAACGACCTGGTGCGCGAAACCGGTTGCGAACAATCGCTGCTGAGCCACCACCTGATCGGCATGCGGCTCAAAGGCATCCTGACCGCCCGCAAAGAGGGTTTGTTTGTGCATTATGCCCTCCGCGAACGCAATGTGGTGAAGATCCTGGATTGTATCCGGCACTGCGATTGCATTATGTAAATGCTGCCCCGGCAGTCCGAATAAGTAACTTAAAAAAGGAATATATATGTCGTTCAATGAAATGATCAACAGCGAAACCCCGGTACTGGTCGATTTTTTTGCTACCTGGTGCGGCCCCTGTAAAGTGATGGCGCCCGAACTGGAAAAACTGAAAAAAATGCACGGTGATGACCTCAACGTGATCAAAATTGATGTAGACCAGAACCCTGCAGCAGCCCAGCACTACCAGATCAGTGGTGTGCCTACGCTGATCCTGTTCAAAAAAGGAGAAATCGTTTGGCGCCAGAGTGGGGTGGTACCGGCTACGCAGCTGTCGGCTGTGGTGAAGCAACATGCTTAAGTTTGTTCTTGCGGCTACGGATTTTTTGGGGTCAATCGTGAATGGTGAATGGTCAATCGTGAGAGGTCAAAGGTCAGACGACTCGAATGAAGTCCTGACGGATCGCGCAGCTCCCGGCAGATCTGAACGAAGAGAATGTGTGAGTAAGCCCATGCCCCCTACTCACGACTAATGACTCCCGACTATCAACTCTTCAACAAGATTGCATAAAAAAAGCGCAACCACAGTGGTTGCGCTTTTCAAAAGAGATAAGCCCTTACAAACTTCCATTCTGCATTTTCTGGAGAGCGGTTTCGTAATCAGCGGCATTACCATTAGCGGCTTTTACTTTACCGATAACGGATTGCTGCAAAGCGATGGCCTTGTCTTTCTGGCCCGAAGCATACAACAAGTGTGCATAGGTATCAGATACGGGAGCCCAGTTATCGGGAATATCATCGCAGAGCATCTGGGCCATTTGTGCCCAGCCAATGGCTTTGGTCACCAGTTCTTTGTCAGTCCGGCGGGTTTCATACACTTTCCAGGCTATTTCGTTGAGGGTATTGCTTACAAACAGCGATTCCGGGTGGCGCATCTGGGGGTTTTTCATGTTGGCTTCCACCATGGCATCCATCTGGCTCTCGTCTACCTTCATCATTTTGAGCTGGGCGCGGATCATCTGGCGGGTTTTGGCCTCGCTGGCCTTATCCTGTTCGGCATACTCGCCGGCACTGCGCGAAGCCAGGAAATCAGCTTCATTCACCGCTGCGGTAAAGGCTTTGGCTTCATCACCGGTTTGGGTATAATACTGGGTGTACATCCAGTAAATGGAACGCTCGTCCATCTCCGGCGCATATTGCTTGCGGGCAGCAGTGGCTACCTCCAGCAGTTTTTCGTTGCGGGTGTTTACGGCTTCCTGGTAGGTATCATACACCATGCGCTCCATTTTGCTCTTCACATAATCGGGCTGGCTGGCTTTGAGTTCCTGCAGGCGGGTTTTGTTTTTGCTGAGTACTGCAATGGATTTGTTGTTGGCTGTTTTAGTCATTTCGGCCAGTAACAGCAGGTCTTCGTTTGTAGGACCAGCTTTGGGCAATCCTGCTACATAAGCATTGAGGATCTCATCGTTGTTGCGGCCCAGGCGATCGTTCTTTTCGAGGTAGGCTTTCAGGAAAGCTTTGTCGCGTTTGCCTTTGGCGTAAGCATCCTGGTATTTCTCAATCGTCATGGGGTCTTTGTATTCGGCCATGGCTTTATCGCCCTCGGCTACGAATTCGGCCACTTCGGCACTGGCGCCCATGGTACGGAATACCACGGTTTGTTTATCAGGCTCAATGAACAGGTTGGTCGGATAACCGCTTACCTGGTATTTTTTAGCGATATCGAGGCCTTCGCCTTTTTCGGCATCTATGCGGTAGTTCACAAACAGGGCGTTGAATTTATCGCCGGCTTCCTTTTGGGGAAAAATGCGGGTGGCCAGCATTTTACAGGGACCGCACCAGGTGGTGTACACATCCAGGTAAATGAGCTTGTGCTCGGCTTTGGCCTTGGCAACAACCGACTGCCAGTTGCCTTCTTCAAATACAATGCCCTGGGCCCAGGCTGGTACAGCCAGCAGGATGGGGGAGAGCAAACAGAGGATTTTTTTCATGGGTAAAATTGTATGATCAGACCCCGGTAAGTTACCAAAAAAAATATATGCTATGTGACACCGGTCACAAATAGTTGCTACCCATACATTCACACTTTAATTTTCTGACAACAATATGAGCAAACAGCATTTCACTTCCGTAAAACACAAACAGGGCATGGCTTTCGAAGCCGATATCAATGGTTTCAAAATACAGATGGATGTGGCGTCGGACACGCATACACCTGAGGCGCCCAGCCCCAAACCTTTCATGCTGGCGGCACTGGCGGGTTGTACCGGTGTAGACATTGTGAGCATCCTCGATAAAATGCGCGTGACCTACAGCGATCTCACCATTGACACCACAGCGCAGCTCAGCGAGGGCAATCCCTCCATTTACGAATCAGCTACCGTGATCTACAGCATCCGCCTGGCCGAGGCCGACCGCGACAAGATGGACAAAGCCGTAAAACTCTCTATCGAAAAATACTGCGGGGTATGGGCCATGTTCCAAACCTTTTGCCAACTGAGTTACGAGATCCGTTTCACAGACTAACTAGCCGGCGAGCCATTTTTTGAACGAGGCCGACCGCTCTGTACTCACCATCACTTCTGTTTTGGCGACAGGTTTGAGCTTGAGTACGAGCCTTGATTTGGAATAAGTAGTAACGGTTTCGATGGCGCTGATATTCACGAGGTACTGCCTGTTGACCCGGAAGTAAACCGCCGGGTCCAGCAGCTCCTCCAGCTCGTCGAGCGTATGATCGGAGGGCAGACGGGTACCATCTGCCAGGTAAAAGAAACACATTTTTTGCTCAGCCATGGCATAGGCAATTCCGCTGGCATCCAGAATTTTGATCTGCTCACCAATCTTGATGGTGAAGCGCGATTTATACACCGGCCTTGGCTGTATGTAAGCATCCACCAGCGATTTCACCCAATCGGCATCGGGTGCGGCTTTGCGGGTTTGCTCCGAAAATTTGTTCAGTGCCTGCTCCATTTCCTCTTTTTTCAGCGGCTTGAGCAGGTAATCGATGCTGTTGAGCTTGAACGCCCGGATGGCATACTGGTCATACGCCGTGGTAAAAATGATATGGCTGCTCACGGGGTGCACCTTAAAAATATCAAAACTGAGCCCGTCCGACAGTTGAATGTCGCTCAGGATCAGATCGGGCTGGGCATTGGCTTCGAGCCAGTCGCAAGCTTCTTCGACCGATGCTACCATACCTTCGAGCTGGGCCTGGGGCATGAGCTCGGCCAGCATTTTACCCAACCGCTGCTGGGCGGGTATTTCGTCTTCGATGATGAGTACTCTTACAGGTTTCATAAGTTTTCTATCAGGGGTAAACGCACTTCAAAAGAGGTTTCGGTTTCGGTGATTTCCACTTCTGCCACATGCAGCAGCCGGTAACGGTTGCGGATATTGGAAAGGCCCGTACCCGTGCCCGGTGGCACCGACGATTTGGCCTGTTTGTTATTGCGCACCACCAGGTAGCCCGATGGCAGTGCCATGATGGTAATCACCAGTGGTTTTTGCAGGGTAAAAGCGTTGTGTTTAATCGCATTCTCGAGCAACAACTGCATGGTGAGCGGCGGTATCAGGTACAGGGAAGTGTCCAGCTCGCCCAGCAGGCGCTCCATGCGGATGGCATTTCCAAACCGCTGCTGCTGCAGGTACAGGTAGGTATCCATCAGCACCATTTCTTCGTCCAGTCCTATCACATCCTTGTTGCGGTACATCATCACACTCCTGAAAAAATCGGCCATGGATTGGGCGTACTGCCCCGCGGCTTCGGGCGACCCTTCAATCATTTCCATCAGGGTATTGAAGCTGTTGAACACAAAATGCGGGTTGATCTGCGATTTAAGGGTTTCCAGCTCCAGTTGCAATTTTTCCTTCTTGAGCGCTTCCACATTGCGGATGCTGTTGATACGCCACCGCAATGTAAACCAGACCAGCAATCCTAACGCCAGCAATGCCCCAACAATGAACTGCGGCGTTTGCCAAAAAGGATGGGCCACATCAAACGCATACCGGGCCTCGGGTACATTGGCCTGCTGGTTGTTGATAAACGCTTTTACCCGGAATACATAATGCCCCGGCGGCAGCTGCGAGAGACTGATGTCTTCATCGCTGGTAGGTATCCAGGCATCGTTGTAGCCATCGAGTTTGAAAGCATATTTCACCGATTCGGGATTGGTGTTCCAGATACCGGTGTAGCGGAAAGTAAAGTTGTTTTCATCTGCATCAAAACTGTGGCGGTGGTGCAGGCACTCCTTTTCGTTGTTGAGTTTAACTGATTGCAGCACCACTACCGGGGCATGCTGCCGCAGCGCTTCGGGCCTGATGCGAAACAGGCCATGGTTGGTTCCCAGCCACACCAATCCATCCGGATCGCTCACGAGGCAGTTGTTTTGCACCTCGCGGATGCCCCATTCGGCAAAATGCATGAGGTTGGCAAAGGTCTGGGTTTGGGTGTTCCAGCTGTCGATACCCTGCTTGTGGGCCAGCAACACATTGCTGCCGCTGGAGGCGAGGAGGGTTACGCTGTTATCAGACAGGCCATTGTCGGTGCCATAACGGAATATCTGCCGGCCGTTGTACCGGTAGGCTCCACCATTGAGACAGCAAAACCAAATATTGCCGGTACGGTCTTCAGTTACATCATACACCACATTGTTCTTCAACCCATCGTTCTGATCTATGGTGAGGCGTTTGCCGGAGGCATCGGTCATGAGTAGTCCGTGCCCATCGGTAGCCAGCCAGATGCGGCCACGGGAGTCGGCCAGCACTTTGTATACATAATTCCCCTTGAGGCCCAGCGCTTCGTTTTGCGGCGTTACGGTGGCACCACCCGGTTGTAAAGCACAGGAGTACACGCCCGAGAGCGAGGAGACCCAGATGGCTGATTCGCCACCCGAGATAGACAGGATATGTTCGTTTTGCACAGAAGCGTCGAGCTGTACCCGGCGCAGGGCGTGGGTTAGCATGTTGTAACAAAGCAACCCATGGCCCAGCGTACCGATCCAAAGCTGCTGTGCATCGTTGTACAAAGCGGTGATTTCAGCATCGGGCTTGAGGGTCAGCAGCCGGGTAGGCGCCCGGAATATTTTGCGGCTGGCATCGCGGGTTACATACCCTACACCATGATCGGCCCCAAAAAACAACTGGTTGCCATCCGGACTGATGCGCACACTCTGCACATTCATCATCGCCAGCACGGTATTATCAGCAAATCGGCTGATAGCCGGACAGATTTTAACCAGTTCGTTACCATTGCCCAGCCACACATTGCCCTCTGCATCGCCTACCGCACTGCGGATTTCTTTTTCGGCCGCAATGGGCATATGCCACAACGGAGGACCGGCAGAGCAATCGAGCAGGCCCCGCTCAGTGGTAGCGGCCAGCACATACCGGCCATAAGGCACAAAAGCGGTAACCCCCACGCAACTGTCATCGCGGAGGGCGGTGTCCATCGTGAGGTCCAGCACATTGATGCGGCTGATTCCACGATCGGGCGAGGCAGCCAGCACCTGACTATGCTGCGCATCGTAATAGAGCTGCTGCACCAGGTTGTCTTTAAGCCCGGTGCCGGAGTTGAGGTAATGAAAACTGCCATTGGTCCTGCGGATGTTGATGCCGCGGTCGGTACCCATCCAAATTTCGCCGGCGGCAGGCTCCACAATGCTGTACACATAATCATCATTCAGCAGTTCGCCGGAGCGGTAGTGGGTAAGGCCTTTCTGTATATCAAAAGCATACAATCCGTCGCCATTGGTGCCCAGCCAGTATTGCAGGTGTTTGTCCTGGTACAGGCAAAGGATGGCTTCGCGGGTGCGGCCCGGCAGCGAATCGAAATGCAGGCCCTGATCGGTGCTCACAAACAGTTGCCCGGCGGCGGTTCCGGCCCAGAGAATCCCCAGTTCGTCTTCGTACACACAAGTCACATCCGGCTCACGCTGGGAGAGGGTGTGCAGTTGAAACCGGCGCCCGTCAAAATGATACAGGCCACTGCTGGTGCCCAGCCAAAGGAGCCGCCGGTTGTCCTGGATCATCCGGTTGACGTGAAACCCCGGCTGGTCGTTTTCGATGACGAACCCCTGCCGCAAAAACTGCTGGGCTTGGGCACGCAAAGGCAGCAGACCCAGCAGGCCTGCTATGATCCAGAGCATATGGTAAACCATCCGCATGCCCACCAGTTATTTGGAGGTAATGATACCTTGTGTTTCCATCGTCACCAGGATTTCGTTGGCCAGTTTTTCATTGACCACTTTAGGAATGGGAATATTGTGATCGGACAGCAGCACGCTGAAGGCACTGGTGATTTTCACCTTGTCTTTTTTAACGGACAGCTGGGCTTTGATGATGCGGTCAAATTCGATACCATGCACTTTCAGTTTGCCCTTGGCCCGTACTTCGTAAGTCCCATCTACCGCATAATCGATCGTTTCTACAATCTTGCCCGAAAAAACGGCTTCAGGAAATTTGATCGACTCCATATAGTTTTCGTTGAAATGCACTTTTTGCAGAGCACTGTTGAAACCATTGAATGAGCTGACGGGCACTTTAAACAGGAAGGTGTTGCGGGAAGGATCAATAATGCCGGTGAGCGCTTCAGACGAAGCCTTGATTACCTCCTGCGGTGCATCGGACCGGAAACCGATACGGCCTTTGCCAAACCGGATCACCTGTTGCGCCTGAGCCATACCGGCCAGCGAAACGCAGCACACGAGGAGGGTTAATCTTTTCACGAACAGCATATTGTTGATTTAATATATTGCTAATACAACAAAAGTATAGCTTCTCGGCTATACTTTTGTTTCCGTTAAACCCTAACCTACACTATCGGCGGTTCAATGTAAAAACCCTCGAAATATTGAACCCGAAGTGTATATCTCCCTTCAGCCACTGGCCGGTTGTTTCTGCAATAAAGGCCCTTTCGATCATGCCGGTTGAGTTGGAGAAATGCAGCTGAAACACGTGTCCGCCCGTTTCGATATCAAACCCGATAGAAAGGGAATTGTAAGTGCCGGGTGATTTAAACTCCGGCAGCACGTAATAGTATTCTGCATTGATGCTCACCCGCTTCGACAGCTTTTGCCGGCCACCGATACCAATGGCCCATACATCGTTCGAATAATTGCTGTTGGGCACCATGTTGCGGTGCACCAGGGTGGGCATGAGCTGCAACGAAAGCCCTTCGGTAAACTTGCGGGCAATGGTGAGCTGGTTCGTAAAATAGAGCCTGGACGAAAAATAGTTTTCCCGATCGGGCTGCGACCAACGCAGTGTTTTTACGGCAATGGACCCAAAATAACTGATGCTCACCGGGATATTTCGGTCGCCGGTTTGCTGACGCAAGAGTTTGATTTTGGTAAACCCATCCCAGGTTTTTTCATAACTGCTGCGGCCCAGGCCAATCATGATGCGATCGGTGAGGCCATAATCGGCACCAATCCGGATGCTCGCATTATCGAGACCAAACATTTCATATGCTCCCTGGCTGATGGCACCAAACCTGTGCTGGATCTTGATATCGAGCACACCGGCGGCTGTATTTTCAATCGTTTGCCCGTTGATGAGCCGGGTAGTTTTGAAGGTAGCCGTGGTATAATTGCGCCGGTAGCCGGCATTGCCGTTCTGATCCAGCAGCGCTTCCAGGCTGGATATATCCGAGTTGCTCAGGGTGTCGGTATCCTGTGCTGCTGCGGTGATACTCCATCCCAGCAAGCAGCCCAGCCATAGCAATCGGCGCATAGACAAGCAGTTATTTTTTATACGGCGCATAGCTACAATTGACAACAATTTCGATCACTTCGGCTATATTTTTAGCGACTACGGCCGGAATTTTAATGCCATAATCGGCCGGTTTCACCTTAAACTTGGCCGCTGTGCTCACACCACCATCCTTACCTACCGTCACCGTACCGGGTACCGATACATGCTGCGTAACGCCATGAATGGTGAGATCGCCATCTACTTTCACGGTATAACTGCCTGCTTTTTTAAGGTCTACATCGCCCATGTTCAGGATATTTCCTTTGAAATTGGCTTTGGGATATTTGTCCGACTCCATGTAGTTTTCGTTGAAGTGCTCCTGCATCAGTGCCTTCTGAAACTTAAAGCTTTTGATGAGCACGGCAAATACGAGCTCACCCTTGGCTGTGTTCCAAAAGCTGGACACTTCTTTGTTGTGCGCTTCAATATTTTCTATCGGGGTGGAGGAGAAGAAGCTGATGCTTCCGTTGCGGGTATAGAGCACATCCTGCGCCATGGCCATCATGCCATTGATGAGCAGCAGGCCTGCCAGCATTATTCTTTTCATATTGAGTCCTGTTTTCTGTTTAGTTTTCGGGGGCACCCAGGTTCACCCATTTGGTGATAAGGGCTATATCGCAATCGCTCAGTTTGGGCAATCCTTTGGGCATAGCACTGAAACCGGCGGCATGCGTCACCGCGCCTACCAGCTTGCCATTATCGGCCACTACCTTTACCTGTGCATACGTTTCCAATGCAAAACCTGCTACCGGAGAGCCTCCGCTGTGGCAGCCATAACAGTTGGACTGCAGGATGGGTTTCACCTTGTTGTTGTACGAAGCCAGCGAGGTATCGCAAGCGGCACCATTAGGATACACCTTATCCTCGCGGTCGTAATAACAGCCGGTGAGGCTCCAGGCCAACAGCACAAAGGATAAAAAGCCAATCCATTTTTTCATGATCCGTACCGGGGTTTAGTTGTTGGGAGCGCCGCTCTGCACCCACTGCCTGATTTTGGCAATATTGCAATCGCTCAGTTTGGCCGCATTGTAGGGCATGGGTACTGCACCGGCAGCGTGGGTTACAGCTGCCAGCAGTTTGCCACTCAGCGCCACGGCCTGCAAACCGCTGTGGGTGGTAAAATTATGCCCACCCGATGGGGTAGTGCCGCTGTGGCAGCCCACACAGTTATTTTGCACAATAGGCTGTATCTCTGCTGCAAAAGTAAATACGGTGCTGTCGCAGGGACCATTACCGCAGTTGGTGGTATTCTGTGCCCCTTGCTCAATCCAGGCAGCAATAATAGCCACCTGCCCGCTGTTTAAAGCCGGGTATGGAGCAGGTGGCATTTTTTTGTCGGGATCTGTATGGGTAATGTATTCGTAGATTTTGCTTTTGCGCAGGTTACCGGGTTCCACGGCATCGTCAGAGGCCATGATGTTGGCATAACTGTCCAGCACAATATCTTCCTCGGCCGTAGCAGCATCATGGCAGCCGCTCTTGGCACAATGGGTTTGAAGAAGTGGCAGTACCTGCGTCTGAAAACAGATACCGCCACTATTGTTGCCGCCCCCGTTTCCGCCTGTGTTATTGCCCTGATTATTGGTAGCGGCCGGACTCAGGCTCTCCTCGTGTGTACAAGCAACCATACCTGCCAGCAAGAGCCCGGAGAGGGTAGCACGACTGAAAATTTTTTTCATGGTGGTTGGTTATCGGTTGGATAATAAGATCGCATCGGTGAGCACCACATCATCGAGATAACCGCTGCAAATGCCTTTGATGGTTACATTCTGACCTTCCGCCACTGCTGCAGCTGTATCTTTCAGGGAACAACGCACGCCAAACATTTCATCGCCGGTGTTCAGGATAACCGACATGCCCGAATCTTTCACTACTTCCTTCACCTGACCGGTTACTTCTATAGCCTTATCAAGATACTGCTGGTTGGCCTGCTGCTCGTTTTGTGTATAGGCCTGAAAAAGTGCTGTGGCACTCACCCGGATGCCCTGCTCAGCGGCTACATCGCGGTGCGGCATATTGTAAATGCGGAAGCCCACAAAAGCGGCTACAGACAGGCAGACGAGCACAATGAACAGAATGACACCCCTTGACATGTTTCAGTTTCTTTTGATGTCAAAATACCACCAATTTGGCGGCATGCAAAAACGAAACAGGACGTAATCGTATTCGCAACGGATGAAGCGGCAAAATTCTGGACCGAATGTTTGAAATAACCAGGAGGGGGATCCCTTGATCAGCCCTAATCATTCGTCGGCTTCCTTCCGCTATCAGGCTTTCTGTCACTTTTTTTGCGGAAAAAAAGTAACCCAAAAAGCCGTCCGAAAACAATGACAACGGTTTTCGGAGAGGCCTTAATGTGGCTCTGGTGCTACTGTAGCTTCAGCTAAACGCCCTGATCCAGGGTCCAACATAAAAACAAACATCCCCGGCTTTACGCCGGGGATGTTTGTTGATGAGATATAGGTTTTTCGGGGGGATTCAAATCAGACATCATCACATCAGACATCAGCGATCCCGGATTTATGCTTTTTTGAACAATCCGATTTTTGCTCCCAGGCTTACCCAGCGGCCGGCGAGGGGGATAACGGCAAACTCCCGGATCTGGGTGTCGAGCAGGTTGTTCCCGTCGAGGTAGATGGTGAAGTTTTTACCGTTTACGGCAATGCGGGCATCTACAATCCAGTAATCGAGCATATTGATGCGCTGCTGGTAACGGCCGGTGAGCGATACGTTTACCGTTCTGTAAAACTCGGTGTTGGCATTGAGCACCAGCTGGTGAGTATAGTTTTCGAGTGCGTATTTCGAATAGTTGTACTCGGCATTCTTTTCCAGCTCGGGATAGAGGTAAGTATAACCTACACCTACAATGGCCGAGAACTTGGGCTTCTCATAACGGTTACCAATCACCCGCCAGTCAGCATGGATATTGGCACCAAAGGTTTTGAGCAACTGAAAGTTGTTGATCATCCATTTCTCGGTGGGGGAGTTCCGCATCCAGTCGATGAAGTCGGACACCTCGCGGTAAAAACCGGTGGCCTGCATTGAAATCTGGTCATCGTTGTACTTCACGCCCACTTCGGTGCTCCAGGATTGTTCCGGTTTAAGATTGGGGTTGCCCATATTGGCCGGGTCGGTGTAGTACAGGTCGGTATAGGTGGGCAGGCGGTAAGCAGTACCCACATTGGCAAACGTGCGCAGCCCTTCGAACAGCTCATACCCTATATCCAAACCCGGGAAGGCCATGAAGCCATACTGGTCGCTGTAGTTGAAATGCGAACCGATGTTCCAGTCAATATCCTTGATGAAGTTGAACCTTTGCTCGAGGTAGGCGCCAATATTCGTCCGGTCGTGGTTGCCCAGGCGCTGGCTGATGATGCGCTCGTTGCGGCCTTCGAGGCCAAAACCGAGTTTACCAATCGCGTTTTTCCAGGAGCCGTTGATTTCTGCCCCATACACCTGCGTTTCGTGCTGGTTGTGGTAGTATTCCGGGTTTTTGAAATTGAAAATATAGTCGTCAGTATTGTAGCGCACATACAAGCGGGGTTGCAGTGTGATGCCGTTGTCGAGTTTTTTAATGTAAGTGAGCGCGGCGATGCCGGTGGTTACTTTTTCTGTCGCATTGCTATCTGCCGGCGGGGCATAGAAGTTGTTGGCGCCAAAATCGTTCTGCACGCCCGAGAGCAGCAGTTGCAGCTGATCGGTCTCACTCAGATCGAAGTTACCGTTGTACAACAAGCGGTTTTGGGTATAGGCCGTATTGTAGCGGTAGCCGCTGCCCGCTTCGTGGTCAAAGGTGAGCAGGTGGTTGGTATTTTGCCCGCGCCACATGCCGGTTACTTTGGCACCGTAGTTATAATAGTTATCCTTCCGTTCGGTTTGTACATCATCCTTGAAGTTGGAGCCGCCCCAAACGTTGACATACGCGCCCGAAGCATCGGCTTTGCGGGTCACGATGTTGACCGCGCCGGTCAGCGCATTGGCGCCATAAATGCGGGCAGCCGGACCTTTCACCACTTCAATGTATTCGATCTCGTCCATGCTCAGCGGCAGGTTCAGGTTGTGGTGGCCGGTTTGCGGATCGTTGATGCGGATACCATTGATCAGCACCGTCGTTTGCTCAAACGTTCCTCCGTTGATCCCGATATCGGTTTGCACCCCATTGGGACCCCGGCGGCGGATGTCCACCCCGGATACATAAGAAAGCAATTCAGGCACCGAGCGCACGGGCAGGGTACGGATCAGGTTTTTATCGAGTACCTCTACGTTGCGGTTCGCAATAGAAGTGGTGGTAGACAGGCGGTTTTCATGAATCAGCACCTCATTGCTGTGCTTCACCATAAAAAAACGCTCAGGACCAGTGGTATCGGCCAGGGTAGAAGATTCTACCTCGCCCACACCCATTACCACCGGGTTATTGATATTATCATCGTCTTCTTCCTCGTCTTTTTCGACCTGTGCATAAGCAGGCAGGGCCAGACCGGCCAGTAATACCGCGTAAAGCCATTTTTTCATCTGTCGGGGGTATTTTTTAAGGGGCAAAGGTAAAGGAGCAGGTGGGATTGCTGTAACAGTATCCGGAAAATTACACAGAGCGGGTGCTTAACTGCTTTTTCTTTTGATGATACATCCGAAGATATTCCGCCTGCATTTGCGGATTCAGAAAGGAACGGGTTACCAGGCTTTCTACCTCCTCCTCGTGCCCCAGCAGATTACCCAGCATCTTTTCGGCCTGTTGGGGCAGCACACCTATCCGTTGTGCAAACTCCAGAAACTCATCATAGGTATAGCAACCATATTTTTCAAAGCCGGGACATTCATAGTCGCCGTCAAACAATCCATCTTCAAATGCCAGATCACGTTCTCCTGGTGTGTGAATAGCAGTATTCATCAAATCATAGGCGGGTGAAAGCACATAATCGCCATCCGTTGTTTGCACCAGCGAAAAATTCTTGAGGTGTGCATCGCCATTCGAAAACAGGTAATTGAAGACTACCAGTTTGAAAAAATGTTCTATTTCGGGTTTATAGGCGGCTACATACTTCTTCATGAGCAGCGCAATATCTTCGTACGATGCCGAGTATTTGTAATTACGTCCGGCATTGTCCTCCGTGCGGCCTGCCAGCTGGGCAAAATCCTCCTGCTGGTTTTTTAACCCGCCTGGCAACACATCAAAGCGGCGGGTGAGGTAGGCCGGTTCGCCTTCCAGCGTTTCAAAAAAAACCATGGCATTAGCCGCGGTACGGATTTTAAACACCTGAGCGGCTATCTGCATCGTTACATGTTCGTTGGCAGCTGCCTGGTCCAGGTTGAGAAAATTCCCCTTCGGTTCTGGCTTCAGGATGTATTGTCCGCCCATATCTGTAAGTCGCAGCTTCTTTAACTCCAGCCGCAGCGCATACTTGATCTGCACCCCGCTGATCGAGATCTTATTCGTGTTTTCCTGGTAAGGCCGCAGGTCTTTGGACGGTGCCGGAAAAGGCAGCACAGGAGATACCCCCTGGCCATCAAAGAGTTTTTTGCGGCAGGGCAAACAGTATTTTTCAACACCCGGTTTAAGGCATCCCTTGCAGTAATTAGTCATCCGTTGCAGGTTTTACTGTGATCGCTCCAATGGTATCGCTCCCCGCCGTGATCAATAGACGGCCAAAATGATCATTCCCGTCAATTTTAAGCATGCGGCATTGTACGTCTTTATTCACGCCTTCGGCCAGCAGACCGAAAAAGAATGGAAAAAGTGTGGCAGCAACAAACGGTTCTGTTTGTTTCGGAAGCGTCAGACTCACCGCCGGTGCAGACTCGCGCAGCAGGTAATCTCTGTTGTAGGTAAAAACATACCCTTGCAGGGTCTCTTCCAGCACGCCCGCCAGCTCACCGTTATTATATACCCATGCTTTTCTGCTGTTCATTGATGTGGATTGGTTTTACCTGCTCATTTTTTTCACTTCAAGCTTCAGCTCCAGTCCCAGGGCTTCTGCCACCAGCATTAAATTGCGGACCGACGGCAATGCGCCCCCCTCAATATTTTTGATGGTTCTCAACGTAACACCGCTCAGATCGCTCAGTGCCTGCTGGGTAAGCCCCAGTAATGTTCTTCTTTCTTTTAAAAACGAAACGATACCCGAATGATCCATGATACGATGTATTAAAACCACTAATATACAAGCTATTGAAGTGCATTTTTTTTCACCTTTACATGAAAAACAATAATAAAG
>Ga0247823_10001092_pt1 | contig 22766 bp, 23 predicted proteins | sample 13C_PalmiticAcid_2_FD_192426 | JGI IMG/M metagenome (GOLD analysis project Ga0247823, IMG submission 192426) | Soil microbial communities from agricultural site in Penn Yan, New York, United States - 13C_PalmiticAcid_Day30 | ecosystem: Environmental > Terrestrial > Soil > Agricultural land... | reverse complement strand
CCGCAGCGCGCCACCTCCCCCGTTGCACGGGGGAGGAGTAGATGCGCCTGCGCACCCGCCTGTTCATTCCGCGCCAGATCAAGCGCTGGCTGCCGACCTCGCTGTTCGGCCGGTCCCTGCTGATCATCGTGCTGCCGGTGGCGGTGATGCAAATCGCCGTCACCTGGGGGTTCTTCGACGCCCACTGGGAGACGGTGAACAGCCGCCTGTCCGAGGGGCTGGCCGGCGACATCGCCTGGGCCGTGGCCACCTACCAGGACGATCCCAGCCCCGCCGCCGTCGACCGCATGGCCCAGCGGGCCGAGGAGACGATGGACCTGTCGATCGCCCTGCTGAGGGGGCGCGAGCTGCCGACGGGCAAGCGGCCGGCCATGTTCGCCTCGCTCGACCGCTCGATGCAGCGGGCCCTGGAGGAACGGCTGGACGAGCGGTTCTGGTTCGACGCCTCCAACCGCTACGCCGCCCACGTGCAGATCCAGGTGAAGGTCAGGGAAGGCGTGCTGCGGATCTACGCCCCCACCGACCGGGCCTTCGCCACCCAGGGACACATCTTCATCCTGTGGATGGTGGTGGCGACGATGCTGCTGACGGCCATCGCCATCCTCTTCATCCGCAACCAGGTGCGGGCCATCGAGCGCCTGGCCGACGCCGCCGACGCCTTCGGTCGCGGGGCCGACCACGAGTTCAAGCCGCACGGCGCGCGCGAGGTGCGCCAGGCGGCCCAGGCGTTCCTGGCCATGAAGGCCCGGATCCAGCGCCACATCGAGCAGCGCACGGCCCTGCTGGCCAGCGTCAGCCACGACCTGCGCACGCCGCTGACCCGCCTGAAACTGGAGATGGCCCTTTCCGAGCCCGGTCCGCAGGTCGAGGCCATGAAGCGCGATCTCTCCGAAATGGAGCACATGATCGACGAGTACCTGGCCTTCGCGCGGGGGGAGGGCGGCGAGGCGCTGCAGGAGATCGAGCTGGCGCCGTTGATCGCCGGCGTCTGCGCGGCCGCCGAGCGCGGCGGGGCGCGGGTCGAGACCGTGCTCGAGCAGGACCTGGTGGCCAACCTGCGGTCCAGCGCCTTCAAGCGGGCCCTGGCCAACCTGGTCGACAACGCCGCCGCCCACGGCGACACCGTCCGGGTGACGCTGGAGGCGCGGCTGACGGGCGGGGTGAGCATCATCGTCGACGACGACGGCCCGGGCATTCCCGAGGACCGCTACGAGGACGCCTTCAAGCCCTTCAACCGGCTCGACGAGTCGCGGAACCAGAACGAAAAGGGCGTGGGCTTGGGCCTGGCGCTGGCCCGGGACATGGCCCGCGGGCTGGGCGGGGACCTTGTGCTGGAGCGCTCGCCGATGGGCGGCCTGCGGGCGGTGATGAGGCTGCCGGGCTAGAACGGCGCGGGAATGCGGCCCTGGATGAGGATCCTTGGCCTGGCTTCGGACGCGCGCTCGACCGACACGTCGTACATCAGGTGGACGCTGTCGCCGAGCGGCCGGGGATGGCGGCTGATCCAAAGGCTCCAGCGGCCGCCCTTGTCCTTGCGCAGGTGATAGAGGCTGGGCAGCGGCAGGGCGGCGAAGGCGGCCGCCTCGCCCTTTGGGCAGGCGGGCGGGCCGCTGATCGTGTCGCAGGCCAGGCTCGCCTCGGCGCGCCGGCCCAGGGCCTGCTGGCCGACCAGCCAGGCCAGGAGCTGCGCGGCCTCCTCGGGCGCGGCGCCCGAGACCGTGGCGAAGCCCTCCAGGCTTTGGCCTTGGCAGGCGGCGCCGACGGCCAGGGTCACTTTGACGCCGACCTTGTCGGGATCGGGCGCGATCGTCGGATCGCCGCCGCCCGGATCCTGGCGATAGCGCAGCCCGACCTCGTGGATGCGGCGGGTGCAGACGCCCGGCGCGACGGGCTTAGGCGCGTCGCCGAACTCGAAGCGGCCCATCACGGCCAGCATGTGGTCAGGGCTGAACCGATGCGCGGTCGGGGCGGCGCCGGCCGGCAGCAGGGCGCGGGCGGCCGCCAGATTGGCCGGCGTGTCCGGCGAGGGCGCCTGGGCGAGCGCCGGGCCGGCGAGCCCCAGGGCGATGATGATCGAAAGGACGGTGCGGGGCGGGCGCGGCATGGCGCGAAGGTCCCGTGTTTTCGCGTTGCGCGCAACGACCTTGAATGCATCTAATGGTTGATTATCTGCGATGTTCGCCTTTCCCGTATTCGCGTTACGCAAAAGGGGTCGCGAGATGAAGATCAGGGACATCCAACAGCAGTTGGCCGCGCGCGGCTACACGCCGGGGCCGATCGACGGGATCTGGGGGCGTCAGACCATCGCCGCCGTCCGCCGTTTCCAGGGGCGACACGGGCTGGAGCCCGACGGCGTGGTCGGGCCGCTGACCCTGGCGGCGCTGTTCCAGGGCGCGCCGGCCGTCGCCGCCCCAACGCCTTCGGCCCTGACGGGGTTCGACGATCCCGGCCTCGTCTGGTTCCATGAGGCCCGCCGCCTGATCGGCACGCGCGAGAAGCCCGGCAAGGGCGACAATCCCGAGATCCTCGACTGGGCCTCCGAACAGGGCCTCAAGAGCTTCTATACCGGCGACGACATCCCCTGGTGCGGCCTCTTCGTCGGCCACTGCGTCAGCAGCACGCTGGACCGCGAGGCCACGCCCTCCAACCTGCTGTCGGCCAGGGCCTGGGAGCGGTTCGGCATCCCGATCGCCCCGACGCCCGGCGCGGTGATGGTGTTCTGGCGGGAGAGCCGGGGCAGCGGCAAGGGCCATGTCGGCTTCTATGCCGGCGAAGACGAGGCCGGCGCCTACCGAATCCTCGGCGGCAACCAGTCCGACAGCGTCTCCCTGGCCTGGCTGGGCAAGGACCGCTTCCTCGGCGCCCGCTGGCCCGCCACCGTGCCGCCGCCGGTCCCGCGCGCGATCAAGGTGACGCGGACGGCCGGCCTGTCGTGGAACGAGGCCTGAGGGCGGAGAGCTCTTACTTGGCGCGTCTCGGCGGTCTCAGAACCCCGCGCCGACCTTGGCCAGTTGCTCGGCCATCTGCTTCAGGCGCTTGTCGAGTTCGGCCATGGTGCGGTTCAGCGCGCCCTCGTCGTCGCGCCAGACCTGCAGGGTGCGGGCCCAGACGGCGGTCATGGCCGCCAGCCGCACGGGCGAGGCCTCGATCCCGGCCGCCTCCAGGATCGCCCGGGCCGTCCTGGGGAAACGGGCGGCGACGCGGGGCAGGCCTTCGGACCTGGAAATGGCGATCAAGGCGTGGCGGTGCGGTTCCATGGCCTCGACCCGGGCCATGGCGGCGTCGAACAGGCGGTCGTGGGCGGCCGCGCCCTCGCCGGCGTCGGCGTTCAGGGCCGCCTGGTCGAAGCGGCGCGAAAGATGGGCGAGAACCTTGGCCTTGCTGTCGGCCTTCACATACAGCTCGGCGAACGGCGCGCCGGCGGCGACGGCGATGTCGCGCAGGGCGATCTGCGGCCAGGGACGGTCGGCGGCCAGGGAAAGCGCGGCGGCGGCCGCGCGGTCGAGCAGGTCTTCGGCGGGCGTGGTCATGGCCAAAGACATGGCCGCGCGGGCGCCGGCTGGCAAGGTCGGCGCTTGCCTCGCGGCCCTAGTTCGGGGAAAGGGGCGCCCATGAGCCTTTCCTATTTCCGCTGCGACTGGGCCCACGAAAGCGCCGAAGAGCCCGTGTCGATCTTCTACGAGGTCGACGACGAGGGCCGGGTGCTGCGCCTGATCGATGTTTTCAGAGACGGCAGCCGCGAGCGCGACGCCGTGGCCAACTATGTCGGGCGCGAGCACGAGCTGCCTGGCGTGGACAGCCTGTCGGAAGACGACTTCCACGACTCGGTCGAGGCCCTGCTCGACGATGAAGACGTCATCGAGGGCGAGGATCGCCTGTCGCTGACCCCCGTGGAGGCCTCGGTGTTCGAGGCGGCCTGGCGGTTGGACGCCTGATCCAGCTCTAGCCCAGCAGCCACCTCAGGCCGGCCGCGGCGACGATGCCGATCGGCACGACCGCCAGCATCGGCAGGCGCAGGGCCGCCAGGAAGGTGATCGCCAGCGCCAGCAGGTCGGCCGGGCGGGGCGAGACGAAGTGCGGGGCGATCACCGCGATCAGCACGCAGCCGGGCGCGGCCTCCATCACCGCCGTGGCGCGCGGGCCCAGCGTCCGGTTCCGCAGCACCAGATAGCCGCCGATGCGGGTCAGGTAGGTGACGGCGGCCATGGCCAGGATCGTGGCCAGGACGGGCAGCGAGATCATGCGGCGGCTCCCGTCTTGCGCGGGGCGGCCCACAGCCAGGCCGTGGCCAGGCCCGCGATCGCCCCGGCCGCCACCGTCCAGGCCCCCGGCGCCAGGAGGTGGCCGGTCGCGGCGACGGCCAGGCTGACCAGCCACGGCCGCGCGGCGCGCAAGCCCGTCCACATGCCGCGCAGCAGCACCAGGAAGATGGCCGGAAAGGCCATGTCGAAGCCCAGGGTCTCGACGTCGCCCAGCACCGGCCCGACCAGGGCGCCCAGGGTCGTGAAGGCGATCCAGGCCAGCCACATCGGCAGGGCCACGCCCATGTAGTGCGCCAGGCTGAAGGTCTTGCGCGAGCGGGCGTCGGCCAGGGCCATGGCCCAGCTCTCGTCGCACATCAGGAACAGGGCCGGCAGCACCCGCCGCTTGGGCAGGGCCTTGAGGAACGGCGCCAGAGCCGCGCCCATCAGGAGGTGGCGGCTGTTGACCATCAGGGTCACGGCGGTGATCAGGGCCAGGTGCGGCGGCGAGGTCCACAGGCCGATGGCCGCGAACTCCGACCCGCCGGCGAAGTTGAGGCCGGTCATCAGCGGGGTCTCGAGCGCCGACAATCCCTTCTGGCCGGCCTGGGCGCCCAGCACCAGGGCGAACGGGACGAAGCCGGCCGTCACCGGCAGCGAGGCGACCAGACCCCGCATGAATTCGGGCCTGGGGTTGGAACGCAGTTCGGAGGGCCCGTCGCCAGGCATGGCGGCGGGAGCGCAGGTTTCGATTGTCATGGGCGACCGGGGGAGGAGCGGTTGCGAGGAGGATTGGCAGCCTAGCGCAAGCCTCGCGCAATCGGGTTGCGATCATGCTCCCATATGATCGATGTTTGGCAGCCAGGCGAAGCTGATCGCCAGATATTGGTTCTCGATTCCATGAAGCTCGACGACATCGACCGCCGCATCCTGCGCGAACTGCAGAAGGACGGCCGCATCCAGAACGCCGAGCTGGCCAAGCGCGTGGGCCTGTCGCCCTCGCCGTGCCTGCGCCGGGTGCGGATCCTGGAAGAGACGGGGGTCATCGCCCGCTACGTGGCGGTGGTCGACGCGGCCAAGGTCGGCCGGGGCCAGACCTTCTTCACCCGCATCTGGCTGAACTCGCAGCACGAGGACGCCGTCGACCACTTCGTGGCCGAGATCAACAGGATGCCCGAGGTGGTCGAGTGCTACGTCATGCTCGGCGACTGCGACATGCTGCTGCGCGTGGTCGCCGCCGACATCGCCGCCTATCGCCGCTTCCAGGCCGACCATCTCAGCCGCATCCGGGGCGTGCTGAACGTCAAGACCGACATCCCCGCCCAGACCGTGAAACAGACCTTCGCGGTGCCGCTCTAGTGTACCTTCTCCCATAGGGAGAAGGAGGGGCCCGCGCCGGCAGGCGTGGGAGGATGAGGGGTTACGCCGTCGGACGCCTTCACCCCTCACCCTCCCGTCGCTGAGCTATGGGCCCCTCCCTCTCCCCTCCGGGAGAGGGTCTTTCTGTTACTCCGCCGCCGCCGCCAGTTCCGTGGCCGGACGGTACTTCTCCAGCCAGTGCGCATAGGGCGCCGGCAGGGTGGTCCAGGTCGGGCGCTCCACGCCCAGTTCCTGGGCCAGCTCATAGGGGTAGTGTGGGTTGGCCAGGTGGGCGCGGCCGATCATCACGAGGTCCATCTGACCGCTGGCGACCAGGTTCTCGGCCAGTTTCGGCGCGTCCAGGCCCCAGGACGAGGCGACCGGCAGGCCGGCTTCCTCGCGCACGCGCTTGGCGATGGGGCCCAGGAACGGCGTGCCCCAGGGGATGCTGGTGTTTGGAATGGTGAAGCCGACGCTGACGTTCAGCAGGTCCAGGCCCCCGGCCTTCATCCGCCGGGTCAGGTCGATCGACTCGGCCAGGGTCTGCTCGTCGCGGCCGTCATATTCCAGCACGCCGAAGCGGGCGGTCAGCGGCAGGTTCTCGGGCCATTCGGCGCGGACGGCCGCCAGGGTCTCTTCCATGAACCGGCCGCGACCGTGCGCGTCGCCGCCGTACTGGTCGGTGCGATGGTTGGAGTGATGCGAGAAGAAGCTCTGGGCCAGGTAGCCGTGGGCGAAGTGCAGTTCCAGCCACTCGAAGCCGGCCTCGCGGGCGCGGCGGGCGGCGGCGGCGAAGTCGGCCTTGACTCGCTCGATGTCGGCCAGCGTCATCTCGCGCGGAACCTTGGGCAGGCCCTGCCCATAAGCGATGGCCGACGGGGCGATGGTCTGCCAGCCGCGCGGGTCGCCGCCCTCGATGTGGTCGTCGCCTTCCCAGGGACGGTTGGCGCTGGCCTTGCGGCCGGCGTGGGCGATCTGGATGCCGGGGACGGCGCCGGCCGCCTTGATGGCCGCGGCGATCTTGGCCAGGCCTTCAGCCTGCTCGTCGGTCCAGATGCCGGTGCAGCCGGGGCTGATGCGACCCTCGGGCGAGACGGCCGTGGCCTCGACGATCACCAGGCCCGCGCCGCCGCGCGCCAGGCCGGCATAGTGCGGCAGGTGCCAGTCGGTCGTGACGCCGTCCTCGGCGCTGTACTGGCACATCGGCGGGATGGCGATGCGGTTGCGTAGGGTGGCGTCCTTCAGGCGGAAGGGCGTGAACAGGGCGGACATGAAGTCTCTCTTGGCGGGGAATGACCAGCGGCACAGGTGTAGACCGCCGCCGCCCCGCTCAAGGGCCGTCGAGGACAAACTGTTGTGCCGTCAAGGCATAGGCCGCTGGGATCAGCCGCCCGTCGTCGACTGCTCAGTCGCTTGATCCGGAGTCCGAGCCGCCGCCTCCACCGCCTCCACCGGAGTCGCCGCCATAGCCGCCGCCGTCCGAGCCCGACGAGGCGTAGCCGGGATCGGGCGAGGTGGTCGCCGGAGCGGCGGCGGTGTCGCATGTGCTCCAGTCAGTTGCGGGCGAGACGTCGAGCGGGGGAATGGCGCAGTCGATCGGCGACGGCTCCGGCGTCGCCGGTTCGGCCGGCTGCATGGCCAGTTTCTGGTCCAGCGCCTGGTCGAAGGTCTCGAACATTGTCGTGCTGTAGCCGGCGTCATGGCCCGCCTGGAAAGCGTCGCGCTGGGCGAACTCGCCGACGTTCAGTTCGCTCGGCGTGAACGCCACCTCGGCCGCGGTGATCAAGGGGTGCGTGAAGGACGGCAGCTCGATCGGGTCGAACGTGGAGCCAGGCGCGACGCCGAGATCGTTGGGCGTTTCGTTCTGGACTACCGGATCGACCCGCCAGGACCCGCTTTCGTAGTCCTCCTGCGCATCGTGGACACCGGCCTGGCGTCCTTCCTCGTGCCACTGCTCGATGCGCTGGGCCTCGGTCGCTTCCTGACCATGGTTGACCGCGGTCTCGACGACGTCGCTCGCGCCGTCCAGCCAGTCGAGCACGCCGGTGATGGAGGCCATGGTTTTCTCCGACGATCGGTCACGTCCACCTGACGTTCGCATCAATCATAGCGGCTGTATTGCTGGCGTCACCATTTTGTGGTGAGTGATCGATACGCAAACCTTGACCTTGTCTTCCCGCCAACCACGACCGGGGGTGCTCATGGTGGAACCGCAGTCCGGCGCCGATGCGACGCCGGCCAAGGATGATCCGACGATCCTCGCCAGCGGCATCGTCGCGGCGGTGACGACGGTGGCGGCGGAGGCCGTGCTGGCCCGCACGCCCCTGGCGCCGACGGCCCCGCTCGTGGCGGCCACCATCGGCGCCACGGTCGGCTACGCCCTGGAGCATACGGAAGCTGGTCGGGAGCTGACCCATGCGTTCGGCGTGCCCGAGGCCAGCGGGCTGATGCCCGACTGCCTGCCGCAACCGGACCCGATCTCGGTGGTGACGTCCGCGATCGCCAGGCCGTTCGAGCCGGCGCCGATCGATCCTTGGGGCGGCGCCGAAAGCCCGCCGGGGATCAGCACGCTGGAGGTGGAGGCGCTTTCCACCGCGGCCGCGGCCGGGATCGCGCTGATGCACGAGGTGTCGCACCACGGAGGCGAGGTGATCTGCGATCCACCGGGCTCGATCTCGCCGGAGGCGGACATGGGCGCGGCCGATCCCGGCGCGCCGCCTGGCGATCTCGTCTGAATCGATATCGACCCGTTCGGGTCATGTGGGGGAAGTGGCAATGATCGATGGGGCGACGATCGCCGGATACGGGATCATGGGCGGCGGCTCGGGCCTGGCCTCGGGCCTGGTCTCGCGCATCATGCAGCATATCTTTCCCACGCCGTTGGAGAAGGCGCAGCTCCACAGTCTCTACGAGAACCTGGATCTGGCGCGGCAGCGCCTGGAGCGCGAAGAGGACCGGGTCCGCGAGGAATGGAACCTCAGGCGCGACCTGCAGCTAAAGCAGATCGAGGCCGGCCATACGCTGGAACAAGATCGCGACTTGATGCGCCGCTGGCCTCTGGAAGTGCCAGCGCCTGCCTTCCTGCGCTACTCCCAGGGCCGAACCGGCGCCGCGCTCAATGTGGTGCTCTGGCCCGAGCAAAGGCGTACGCCCCATCTGGAGGCCGCGCGCGCCAACGGGCTGCTGCAAAATTTCCATACGGCGGCGGACGCCTTGCTGGACTCGGCCGCAAGAATGTTCGGCCAGGACGTGATCTTCTACCGCGAGACGGAGAAGCCCTCCGGGGTGGCCCGGCCCACGCTCAGCGGCCAGCAACTGGAGGCGACGCTCTACAGCCTGACCGCCACCGAGCCGACGGTGCTGCTTCAGGTCGCGGTCGAGGGGCCGCAGGCGCTTCGGCTGAACTACAGCTGCTGGGCATGGGCGGGTGACAAGCAGGAGCCGTTGTCGGGGTCGATCGTGGTCGAAGGCGCCGCGCCGATGTCGGCCAAGGATATCGAACGCGCGCTGCTGGCCGTCATCTGCGCCTTGAGCGACCAGTATCAATTGGTGCGTACGCTGAAGGACCCCAAGGCGCCGCGGTTCCTGCAACTGCTCGGCGTCGACTGCGGCCTGCGGGTTCGCGACGACCGCTCGGCGGGCGAGGCGATGTCCATAGAGGAGCTGCTCGGCCGCAATTACCGAAGCGCGCTAGACGACGTCGCCGGAAGCCAGCCCACGCTGGCGGCCGAGGCCGCGGCCCGCGCGGCCCTGGCGGCCAAGGGGCGTGGCCTTCACGACCTCGCCGAGACGTTCCTGGGAACTTCGCTCGACCACTATCGCGCCGGCCAGCCGGGAGGGCACGACATGGGGCGTGTGGTCGCCCTGCTGATGCGCCCGTCATCCCGCGATCCCGAGCCCTTGGTGCGCAACGCGCTTCGAGAGATCCGCAATCTCGATCCGATGGATTTCAGGGAGAAGGGCGGCAAGATGACGCTTGAGGACGTCCTTGCCAGCTTCGGCGAGTACGACAAGCAGCTCTCGCCCGAGGCCCGCGAAAAGCTGCGGGCCAAGATCACCGAGCTTATGACTTACAAGCCCAAGGTCGGGATCTTCGGCAAGACCGGCGTCGGCAAGTCGTCCCTGAGCAACGCCCTGTTTGGAAAGGACGCCTTCGAAGTCAGCGACGTCGCCGCCTGCACGCGTGCGCCGCAGGAGGAACTGCTGAAGCTCGAGGGCGACCACGGAATGACGATCCTCGATGTGCCCGGCGTGGGCGAGAGCGCGGCGCGCGACAAGGAGTACGGAGCGCTCTATCGCAACCTGCTTCCAGAACTCGACGCGCTGATCTGGGTGCTGAAAGGAGATGACCGGGCGTTCTCCACCGACCACGCCTTCTATACCGATGTGGTGAAACCCCACATCGATCTGGGCAAGCCCTTCCTGATCGCCCTCAATCAGGTCGACAAGATCATGCCGTTCAGGGAATGGCAGGACGAGCTGCGGCAACCGGGACCCACCCAGGCCGCCAACATCGAGCTCAAGCGCGACGATGTCGCCAGCATTTTCGACCTGGACCGCTCTCAGGTCATCCCGGTGTCGGCGCAAGAGAAGTACGGTCTGTCCACGCTCATCGACAAGCTGCTGCTGTCGTTGCCCGACTCCAAGCGGGCGGCGACATTCATCGCCCTGCCCGCCGAGCACATCTCCAAAGCCGCGAAGGAGGCCGTCGGGGAAAGCATCGCGAACGAAGTCAGCGGGGCCCTGGTCTCCGCGGGTGTCGTCACGGGAGCCTTGATCGGCACGATCATCTTCCCGATCGTCGGCACCATCATCGGGGGAGCCATCGGCGGCTTCCTTGGATCGCTCTGGCGCAGCTGATGTCTTCCGACGCGCTCGTCTGCCAGATCCGATGCGACGAGACGATCCATGCGCTTGCGGCGCGACGCCGGGCGTTCCGGCCGCTGCGCCGCATGACGCCCTCGCCCGACGCCGTAAGTCACTGGACAGTGGACGAGGAACCGTACGCGCTGATCGAGGTGCTGGTGATGGGCAAGACCGGCTACGGCAAGTCGACCCTGTTCAATGTGCTCGCCGGCGTCGAGGCGTTCGAAACCAGCGACGTGGAGGCCTGTACGCGTGAGATGCAGTCAGCCGAGTTTCGGTTTGACGGCCCCTCCCGCTGCGCCCTCTCCTTCACCGACCTGCCGGGTATCGGAGAGAGCGCCGCCAGGGACGAAGAGTATCTGGAACTCTACGCCCGAGCGCTGAAGCGGGCGCACATGATCGTGTACGCCTTGCGTGCCGATCAGCGGGACTATCAGGTCGACGAGGAGGTCTTCCAGACGCTTCAGCTGCTGTCGCGGCTGCGCGGCTTCACCCTGGCGCTGACCTGCATAGACAAGATCAGCCCGACCAATCGCAGCTCGCCGTTTCGCATGACGCCGGAGCAGGGCGCCAACCTCGGCCATAAGGTCAGCGAGGTGCGCGGCCTGTTCAACCTGGCGCGTGATCAGGTCGTGCCTGTCTCGGCCCTCGAAGGCATAGGCATGGACGCACTGGCGGGCCGGATCGTCCATGTCCTGTCGGCCTACATGGAGGGCGGCTCGCAAGTCCGGGCGGCGGTGCGGGCCTGAGCCCGTCCGGCCCTAAGCCACCTTCACCCGGGCGGCGCTTTCGGGCAGGTCCTGGCCGAAGGCGCGCTGGTAGAACTCGGCGACGGTGGGGCGTTCCAGCTCGTCGCACTTGTTGAGGAAGGTCAGGCGGAAGGCCAGGCCGATGTCGCCGTCGAAGATCTCGGCGTTCTGGGCCCAGGTGATCACCGTACGCGGGCTCATGACCGTCGAGATGTCGCCGTTCATGAAGGCGTTGCGGGTCATGTCGGCCACGCGGACCATGGCCGCCAGGGTGCGCTTGCCCTCGGCGGTGTCGTAGTGCGGGTTCTTGGCCAGCACGATGGCCGCCTCGACGTCGTGCTCGAGGTAGTTCAGCGTGGTGACGATCGACCAGCGGTCCATCTGGCCTTGGTTGATCTGCTGGGTGCCGTGATAGAGCCCCGTGGTGTCGCCCAGGCCGATCGTGTTGGTCGTCGAGAACAGGCGGAAATACGGGTTGGCGCGGATGACGCGGTTCTGGTCGAGCAGGGTCAGCTTGCCGCCGGCCTCCAGCACGCGCTGGATGACGAACATCACGTCCGGGCGGCCCGCGTCGTATTCGTCGAACACCAGGGCGATCGGGCGTTGCAGCGACCAGGGAAGAATCCCTTCGCGGAACTCGGTGACCTGCTTGCCGTCCTTCAGGACGATGGCGTCCTTGCCGACGAGGTCGATCCGGGAAACGTGGCTGTCGAGGTTCACGCGCACCAGCGGCCAGTTCAGGCGCGCGGCGATCTGCTCGATGTGGGTCGACTTGCCGGTGCCGTGATAGCCCTGGACCATCACCCGGCGGTCCTTGGCGAAGCCGGCGCAGATGGCCTTGGTCGTCTGCGGGTCGAAGCGATAGGCGCTGTCGATCTCCGGCACGTGGCTGTCGCGGTGCGAGAAGGCCGGGACCTTCATGTCGCTGTCGACGCCGAACGCGTCGCGAAGCGTCACCCACTTGTCCGGGACCAGGGTGATCAGGGGATCGGCGGCGTGGCTGTCGGTCAGTTCGGGCATGTTTTTCGATTAGCGCTCCACCCCAGGGAGGGGAAGGGGGAATTGCAAGAAGATGCTCCCCCTGAAGGGGGAGCTGTCGCGAAGCGACTGAGGGGGAAGTTGCTGCAAGACAGGCCGGCGCTACGGCGGCGGAAACCCTTCCCCTTCCGGCCCTTCGGGCCACCTCCCCCTTCAGGGGGAGGGTCTTGGCGCACGCGAAAAGGGCGGCGGATTGCTCCGTCGCCCTTCGTCTTGAGGATCCGAAGGTCCCTAGTTGTTGGCGATGATCACCGAGGCGATGATGCCGGTGGCGATGGCCGCCAGGACGTACTGGTCGTTCACGCGCTGCCAGCGGTAGCCGCGGGGCGGCTGGCGCAGGCCGTGACGGCGGTAGTCCTTCACGTAGTAGCTGTCGCCGCGATAGCGGGAGTCGAGGCGTTGGCCCTTGGCCCAGCGGCGATACTCGCGACGGTCCTGCTTGCGCTCGTAGCGGGCCTGGTCCTTGCGGCCCTTCTCGTAGGCGCGCTGCTGCTCGTAGCGGTCGTGACGGTCGTCGTGGCGGGGCTGGGCCATGGCGGTCCCCGACAGGGCGGTCCCGGCCAGCAGCGAGGCGGCGACGGCGGTGATGATGAGACGTTTCATGACAAGTCCTTTCCCTTCGATGCCTCCACCTTAGTGAGGTCGATTTGGACTGGTGATGAACGAAGCAACTCAGGAACGGTTCATGTTTCTTTCATGAAACATTGTAGCTATACACGATGAATACCGGTTGCGGCCGATCTGCTTTTCGCGCGTTGAGGGTGCATGCCGCTCAAGCTCCGCCTCGATCCCCGCCGCAACCTGCCCCTGCTGCTGAAGGCCGCAAGGCGCGAAGTCGCCGCCACGGCCGCCCTGCTGGTGGCCGGCCTTGGCCTGCTGGCCTTCCTGAACATCGCCGACGAGGTGGCCGAGGGCGACACCCGCGCGCTCGACTTCCAGATCCTGCAGGCGCTGCGCGTGCCCGGCCAGCCGCACCAGCTGATCGGTCCGGAATGGCTGCACACGGCCGCCGCCGATGTCACCGCCCTGGGCTCGGTGACGGTGCTGACCCTGCTGGTGCTGCTGGCCCTGGCGATCTGCGCCAGCCTGCGCCGCTGGGCCGAGGCGCTGGTCGTCGTCGTGGGCGCGGTCGGCGGCGTCAGCATCAGCCAGGGCCTCAAGCACCTTTTCCTGCGCGAGCGGCCGGACCTGGTCTATCGCGCCGTCGAGGCGGCCAATCCCAGCTTTCCGTCCGGCCACGCCATGCTGTCGGCGGTGGTGTTCCTGACCCTGGGGACGCTGGCGGCGCGCTTTGCGCCCCGCCGCCGGGTCAAGGCCCTGGCCCTGGCGGCGGCGGTGTTCTTTTCGGTGCTGGTGGGGCTCAGCCGCGTCTATCTCGGCGTCCACTGGGCCAGCGACGTGCTGGCCGGCTGGTGCGTCGGCGCGGCCTGGGCCATGGCCTGCTGGCTGGCGGCCTGGGGTTGGGCGCGATTTTTCCGCTCGCCGCTGGCGGAGACCTGAGACCCTCCCCCTGATGGGGGAGGTGGCCCGAAGGGCCGGAGGGGGAAGTTCCTGCTGACGTCGAGGCGGTTGCTGGCTAACAGACCACATCCCCCTCCATCGGCTTCGCCGACACCTCCCCCTTCAGGGGGAGGATTGTTCCAGCCTGGCTTTCAGCGTTTCCAGGTCGCGGGTCACGGCGGCGGCGTCGCGCTCGAAGGCGGCGTCGTCCATGTCGGGCAGGCGAAAGAGGGTGAGCGTCACCTCGGCGCCGTCGCCGTTGGCCACGACGCGCAGGGGCACCGAGATCTCGGCGCCGTCCGGCAGGGTCACCCAGTGGTCGAGGACGCCGAAGGGGTTGGCCGGCGAGAAGCGCACGCGGGCCTCGCCGGCGGGGGTGTCGGCGATCCAGACGCCGTCTTCGTCGGAAGCCCGGCGCAGGCCGTCGCCGATGCCGGCGGCCCATTCGGCCATGGTCTCGGGATCAGCCGCATAGGCATAGACGGCGTCGGCCGGGCGCGCGACGCCGATGGTGATCGGGCGGCAGGGATGCAGGGTCATGCGAGGGGCCTCGTCATCGGCGGAACGCGCCAGCGGGCCGTCCTCGCGGGATCAGGCGCGCAGGATCAGAAGAGGACGGTGGCCAGGGCGATGAGGCCGGCCCAGAGCGCGATGCTGGCGCCGACGACGGCCACGCGGCTCCAACGAACTCGGCGACGCGGCGACGCGCTGTCGTGGCGCGCGCCCATGCTGAGATAGGCCATGTCTTCCTCCCCCGCCTCTGTTCTCCCTTGGGGGCGGGAGCGGGCGGTTTCATTTGATACGATCTCCTGGGTTGCAACGCTTGGCAAGAGCAACAGAGCCACGGACTCACAAAAATGTGCGTTCCAACACAGTGACTTGTGTCGACCAGCCGACTTCACCGCCGGCGGGCGGCCTCAGATCGAACCCGTCCCATGATATGGACGGCCGATGACCTGGTCCTCGTCGCCTTCCCAGGCGTCGTCGTCGGGCATCGAGACGTTGGCGTCCCAGTGCTCGGCCTGGCTGGCGCCCGATCCGCTGTCGGTGTGGCGGACGATGGCGTCGATGTCGCGGGCGTCGCGCGGGGCGGTTCCCGGCGGGATGGTCGCCGTCTCGGCCGGGCTCAGCGCATCGTTCTGGAAGTCGACGTGCTGGGGATAGAAGGCCAGGCGCCCGGTCAGGCGCTCCATGCCCGGCAGCGGGGCCTCGTACGACCACACGGCGTCCTCGATGATCTGGCCGTCGCGATAGATCGTGTAGTAGCTGGCCGAGCCCTTGTAGGGGCAGCGGGTGGTCTTGTCGGACCGGCGCAGGAAGGCCATCGCCACGTCGCCGCGCGGGAAGTAGCGGACGGGCGGATAGTCGGCCTCGCGCAGCACCAGGACGTCGTCGCTGTCGGCGATCTCGTGACCTTCGAACAGCACGCGGACCCGGCCGCTCTCGCGGGCGCAGGTGATCGGATGGTTGGGGTCTGACGATTGCATGGGCGTTCCCCAGGCGTTGAGGGTGTCGTTGCGGAACTTGCAGCCAGTGAAACGCGCGGCGCGCCCCAACCGCTCCCTCCCGGCAAGCCTTTGCTTGTGAAACGGAAAGCCGCGTGATCTTCTCCCCGCGAACCGGGGAGGGGAGGGCGAAACGACCGTTGGCGTCGCCCTATCTGACTTAAATACAGTCAAGGTCGAGAATGAATAGCATTGTCGTTGTCGCCGGCATTCTCGTCACATTGGTGACGGGCCTGCCGGTCTTTTTGCAGCTCATCAAGGAACACCCGAAAGGGTTGATCATCCTGTTCTTCGCCGAGATGTGGGAGCGGTTCTCCTACTACGGCATGCGGGCCATCCTGATCTTCTATCTGACGCAGCACTTCCTTTTCGAGCCGAAGGTCGCCAACGGTCACTACGGCTCCTACACCTCCCTCGTCTACCTCCTGCCGCTGATCGGCGGCTTCCTGGCCGACAAGTGGCTGGGCACCCGCAAGGCCGTTGCCTTCGGCGCGATCCTGCTGGTCGCCGGCCACCTGGCCATGGCGGTGGAAGGCAAGCCCGCCACCCAGACCCTGACCTATGCCAGCCAGACCTACCAGTTCCAGGCCGAAGGCCGTGGCGGTGAACGGGTCGCCAAGCTGGTGGTCGCGGGCAAGCCCTACGACGTCTCGGCCACCAAGGCCGGCGACTTCGAGATCAAGGACCTGCCGGCCGCCGCCCCGCTGCCCGCCGTGCTGCCCAAGGGCCAGTACCAGCTGGGCGTCGAGGGCCGTGACCCGACCTACCTGAACATCTTCTGGCTGGCGCTGTCGCTGATCATCGTCGGCGTCGGCTTCCTCAAGCCCAACATCTCGACCATCGTCGGCCAGCTGTACCCGCAAGGCGACCCGCGTCGCGACCCGGGCTTCACCCTCTACTACTACGGCATCAACCTCGGCTCGTTCTGGGCCTCGATCCTCTGCGGCCTCTTGGGCATCAAGGTCGGCTGGTGGGCGGGCTTTGGCCTTGCCGGCCTGGGCATGCTGGCCGGCTTCGTCGTCTTCGTGCTGGGCAAGCCCTGGCTGCTGGGCAAGGGCGAGGCGCCCGAGCCCAAGAAGCTGAAGGAGAAGGTCGCCGGTCCGCTGACCCGCGAGCACCTGATCTACGCCCTGTCGCTGCTCGGCGTGCTGGGCGTGTTCTTCCTGGTCCAGCGCAGCGCCATCGTCGGCGTGACCCTGGTGGCCGGCATGATCGGCTCGATCGGCTACGTCCTGTGGTTCATGTTCGCCAAGGTGCAGAAGGTCGAGCGCGAGCGCCTGGCCCTGGCCCTTTTCCTGATCTTCGGCGCGGTGGTGTTCTGGACCCTGTTCGAGCAGGCCGGCTCGTCGCTGAACCTGTTCGCGGCCACCAACGTCAACCTCAACCTGACCTCGGCCCCCGTGCAGTGGTTCGGCGGCGCGGTCACCTTCGCCACGCCCGCCCAGCTTGCGGCCGCCGCCATCGACCCGGCCCGCACGCTGTGGATCGATTCCAGCTTCAACGCCGCCCAGACCCAGGCCCTGAACGCCGGCTGGATCCTGATCTTCGCTCCGGTCTTCGCGGCGCTGTGGACCTTCCTGGGCCGTCGCGACAAGGACCCGAACCCGGTCGTCAAGTTCGGCTTGGCGCTGTTGCAGGTGGGCCTCGGCTTCCTGGTGCTTCAGTGGGGCTCGACCTTCGCCGACGGCGCCTTCCGCATGCCGCTGTTCTTCCTGGTGCTGATGTACATGCTGCACACCACCGGCGAGCTGTGCATGTCGCCCGTGGGCCTGTCGCAGATGACCAAGCTGTCGCCGGCCTCGATGGTGTCGTTCATCATGGCCGTGTGGTTCATGGCCGTGGCCATCGCCCAGTATGTCGGCGGCTTCATCGCCGGCCTGACGACGGTGGAAACCGTCGGCGGCCAGGTGCTGGACCCCGAAGCGGCGCTGCGCACCTCGCTGCAGGTGTTCAACGTCATCGGCCTGATCGCCGCCGGCATTGGCGTGCTGTTCCTGATCGCCTCGCCCTTCCTCAAGAAGTGGTCGCACGGCGCGGACGAGCACCACGCCGCCCCGACCGACACGGCCACGGTCGCCGACTGATCTTCGCGATCCGTCCTGAAGACGAAGGCCCCGGAGCGATCCGGGGCCTTTTTCTTTTACTCCTCCACCGTGAAACGGGGGAGGTGGCGCGGCGCCATCGGCGACGTGACGGAGGGGACGAGGGACGGAGCCCAGTCTCGCCCCCTCCACCGGCTGCGCCGGTCCCCCTCCCCCGCGGGCGGGGGAGGAGAACAGTTTCCGTTTTTTCTTTGGCCCTGTCGGGTTTCGCACAGTCGCCTGTTCAGCGGTCGCGCGAAGTGACGTCGATGCACGTCAGGGTCGCGTTGGCGGCCGAACGGGGAGACGGCCATGGGAACGACCTACACGATCTTTGGCGCCGGGCCGGCGGGCCTCTACACCGCCTGGCGGCTGGTCACCGGCGGCAAGGCCGTCGCGGGCGACACGATCCAGCTCTACGAGTGGGGCGACTACGCCTTCGACGGGCCGGGCTCGGGCACGCGCCTGCCGGCCGGCCGCATCGTCACCCACTTCTGCAACGACGACCCGCGCCAGTCCTATATCGAGGCCGGCGGCATGCGCTTCATCCAGTGGGACGCGACCAAGAGCGAAGGCCACCAGCTGGTGACCCTGACCATCGAGAAGCTGGGCCTGGCCGGCAAGATCATCGACTTCAACACCACCGACAATCCGCTGCTGTTCCTGCGCGAGGAGCACATCTACCAGAACGACCTGGCGACCCATCCCGCGCCCTACAACACGCCGGGCAACAACGAGCAGCCGGCCGCCACCCTGTTCTCGAACATCTCGGCCCTGATCACCGGCGACGCGCCGGTGAAGACCCGCGCCCAGCAGTGCGCCTTCTACGGCTCGGGCCGGTTGCCGCCGACCTTCAACTCGTTCGTCTATCCGCCGGGCTCGATCGCCGGCAACATCGGCTACTGGAACGTCTTCTACGACCAGGCCGGCAACGAGGGCTACGAGTACGCCGCGGACGCCGGCGGCTACACCTCCAACGTCATCAACTGGAACGCCGCCAACGCCGCCGTCTACAACGGCGAGTTCGCGCCCGGCGGGGCGTTCAAGACCCTCAGCGGCGGCTATTCCCAGGTCTTCGTCGAGCTCTACCAGCAGACCCTGAAGGCGGCCCAGGCGGCGGGCGTGACCTTCGAGCTGACCCAGCGCACCCGCCTGCACTCGATCTGGCTGGAGGGCGAGACGGTCAACTACCGCCTGGCCAGCGCCGAGACGCCGTTCAAGGGCGGGGCGGTGCAGACGACGGGGAACGCCTTCCTGGCCATGCCGCCGGCCTCGCTGGACCTGGTGGCCGAGGCCACGCAGTACGCCGACATGCCCGACGGCACGCTCGACATCCTCAACGCCGAGGGCGTGCAGCTCTATATCGACGGGGTGATCCGCCAGCCGTCGATGCGGGTGATGCTGTTCTTCGACCGTCCGTGGTGGAACGATCCCAGCGTGCCCTATCCGCCCAGCCTGACGGGCGCGCCCAACACCTTCGGCCCGACCATCACCGACCTGCCGCTGCGCCAGGTCTACTATTTCGGCGACAACAGCGACGGCGCGGCCAACCCCGCCTACGGCGTCCTCGCCTCGTACGACGACATGCAGTACGTGCAGTTCTGGCAGGAGTTGGAGGTCGACGTCACCGAGCGCCGCAAGGTGCCGATCGACCAGGACCACCAGGTGCTGTTCGGCCCGCGCAAGGCCACCGACACCATGATCCGCATGGTGCTGCTGGAGCTGGCCAAGGTGCACTGGGGCGATCCGAACGCCGCCCACCAGATTCCGTGGCCGGTCGAGGCGATCTTCAACGACTTCTCGCTGAACCCGTTCGGCGCCGGCTACCACGCCTGGGCCGCGCACTACGACATCTGCGACGTGATGCAGCGGATCCGCCAGCCGACGGGCCTGGTGCCCGGGGCTGCGGCGGCCAACCTCTTCATCATCGGCGAGGCCTATTCCAACGACCAGGCCTGGGTCGAAGGCGCCTTCTGCACGGCCGAGTCGGTGCTGGTCGACTATTTTGGAATGACCACGATCGCCGACACGACCAACTATCCGCTGATCTGCAGCTGCGGGTGAGGGATCAGGCGGCGGCCTCGGCCGCCGCCGCGTCCTTGGCCGCCTGCACCTTGGGCTGGCGGGCGGCGACCAGGAACGACAGGATGATCGCGGCCACCCCGATCAGGGCGGTGTAGATGAAGAAGGCCACATAGCCCGCCCCCATGGCCTGGCCGCTGACGCCCAGCTTGGCGCCGGCCGCGGCGAAGGTCTCGGGCGGGGTGCGGGCGAACAGGCCCTTCAGGCCGGCCAGAGCGCCGTGCTCGGCGGCGGCGGCCGAGGCCTCGACGATGCGGCCCGACTGCGAGGCCACCAGCTTGCCCGGCAGGGCGTAGAGCGACGAGAACAGCGCGTACTGGGTGGCGGTGAAGCCGGCTGTGGTCAGGCTGGACATGTAGGCGATCAGGGCCGTGCCGGCGATGCCGCCGCAGATGTTGTCCAGGCAGATGCTGGTGAACAGCATCGGCACGCTGTGGCCGCTGACGGCCAGGACCGCGAAGCCCAGGTTGCTGATCGGCTGGGCGAAGGCGCCGATGATGAGGGCCTTCATCAGGCCGAAGCGGGCGACGATCACTCCGCCCAGGAACACGCCGATCATCGAGGCGATGATGCCGAACACCTTGCGGATCTCGGCGATCTCGGTGAGCGAGAAGCCCATGTCCCGGTAAAACGGGTTCATGATGTTGAGCACGAAGTCCGAGACCCGGTAGATGCAGATCGCCGCCAGGATCAGGCCGGCGACACCCGAGAAGCGGGTCATGAAATCCTTCAGCGGCGAGCCCAGGGCGGTCGACAGGTAGACGCCGGGCTTGGTGCGCAGGCCGGGGATCGGCCAGGCGGCCAGCACGATGACGCCGAGGCCCGTGAGGGCGCCCAGCAGTTGCAGCCAGACGCCGTTGGGCTTGGCCTTCCAGGCTTCGGCCAGGGTTTCGCCGCCGACGATCTTCGACAGCAGGTCGGCGTCGCCCGCCAGGCCCGACCCCAGGATCAAGGCGCCGAACGCGATGATCGCCAGGCGCGCCAGCCACTCAAGCACCACCAGGGCCTGGGGCTGGGCGACGTCGTCGGTATGGATCGGGCGGATCGTGTGGGCCGCCTCGCGCGGGGCCCACAGGGTGGCGGCGACGCCGATCAGCACCGCCAGGGCCATCAGCGCGTAGGAGAAGTTCCAGCCGAAGCGCTCGGCGAGGATCAGCGGCACGGCGCCGGCCACGACCATGGCTCCGCGATAGCCCCACTGCACGGCCACGGCCATCGGGCCCTGGCGCTCGGCGTCGGCCACTTCGATGCGCCAGGCGTCGATGACGATGTCCTGGCTGGCGGTGAAGAAGCCGGTCAGCACCGCCAGGGCGGCCAGCAGACCCAGATTGGTCGCGGGGTTCAGGGTCGAGATCGTCCATAGACCCAGCATGATCCCGGCCTGGCAGACCAGCATCCAGGCGCGGCGATGGCCCAGCAGGCCGTGCAGCACCGGGATCTTCGTGCGGTCGATCAGCGGCGCCCACAGGAACTTCAGCGAGAACGACAGGGTGGCCAGGCTGAAGAAGCCGATCACCGCCAGCGACAGGCCCGAGTCGCGCAGCCACAGCGACAGGGTGTCGAAGATCAGCATGTAGGGCAGGCCGGAGGCGAAGCCGAGGCCCAGCAGGGCCAGCGCCCTGCGCTCGCCGAACACCGCCAGGGCGCCGGCCAGGCTCTTTCTGGGCGCAGCGGTCGCTTCGCTCTTGCTCTGCTCGGTCATGGTCTTCCCCGGAGTGGACGGGGAGGCTGGGACCGTCCCGTCAGCCGGCGACCTTGGCGCGCGTCGCGTCGTTCGTCCAGCGGCGCGGGCGGTCCGGACCGGTCCAGCGGGAAAGGGCGTCGCGCAGGGCGGCGGGGGTCAGCGGCTTGACCAGGAAGTCGTCCATGCCGGCGGTCAGGCACTGGCGGCGGTCCTCGTCGAAGGCGTCGGCGGTCAGGGCCAGGATCGGGGTGTCGACGCCCTTGGCGCGGACGGCGCGGGTGGCTTCCAGGCCGTTCAGGCCCGGCATGCGCAGGTCCATGAACACCAGGTCGTAGGTCCCGCGCGACAGGGCGGCCACGGCTTCGTCGCCGCTGGCGATGCGGTCGACCGTGCAGCCCTCGCGCTCCAGCAGGGTGCGGGCCAGGAGGGCGTTGATCGGATTGTCCTCGGCCAGCAGCACGCGGGCGCCCGGCGCGGCGGCCGGGGCGATGCGGTCGTCCTGGGCCTCGGCCGGGGTGACGATGGCTTCCAGCGCTGCGTCGATCGGCTTGGCGCCCAGCACCTGGGCGGCCAGCGAGGTGCGGCGCAGCGGCTTGATCAGGTAGCCCGAGAAGCCGGCCTTGGAGAGGTTGGGGATCAGGTCGCGCTGGTCGGGGGTGAGCAGGGCCACGGCGGCGCGGCCGGCGGGCGCGGCCAGCGGACCGGCCAGGGCCGCGTCGACCAGCAGCACGGTCTGGGCCGGCAGGGTCTCGACCTTGTCGAGGCCCGCGAGGTTCTTCACCCAGGCGCCGCTGGCGATGGCCTGGGCGCCGACCGCCTCGCGGACCACGGGGTTGGGCGAGACGACGGCGACGAACCGGCCTTCCAGCGGCGGGGCCGCCGGGACCTCGTGATGGCGCTCGAACGGGGCCTCGAACCAGAAGTCGGCGCCGCCGCCGGGGTTTTCCGCGACGCCGGCCTCGCCGTCCATGGCGCCGGCCAGGCGGGCGACGATGGCCAGGCCCAGCCCCGCGCCGCCCAACTGGGCCTGGTGCGAAGGATCGGTCTGGACGAAGGCCTCGAAGATCTTCTCGCGCGCCTCGGGGGCGACGCCCGGACCGGTATCGGCCACCGAAAAGCGCACGCGGCCGGCGCCGGCGTCGCGGGCGGTGATCAGCACGCCGCCTTTCTCGGTGAACTTCACGGCGTTGCCGGCGAAATTCAACAGCACCTGCCGCAGGCGGCCTTCGTCGGCCAGCAGCGGCGGCAGGCCGCGCTCGACCGCCCAGGCGATCTCGATGCCCTTTTCATGGGCGCGCGGGCTCATCAGCTCGGCCACCTGGCGCAGCAGGTCTTCGGGCGAGACGGGCGCCAGATGCAGCTCCAGCGCCGTGGCGCCCAGGCGCGCGAAGTCCAGCACGTCGTTGACCAGGGAGAGCAGGTGGTCGCCGCTCTCGCGCAGGGCCGCGACATAGGAGCGCTGCTCGGCGGTCAGGCGGGTGTTTTCCAGCAGACGCGCCATGCCCAGCACCCCGTTCAGGGGCGTGCGGAACTCGTGGCTCAGGGTGGCCAACTGCTCGGCGGAGACGGCGTCGCGGGTCTTGGTCATGGCGCGGGAGTGTAGGGCGCGGGGGTTAAGGGGCGGTGGAGGCGGGGGCGATGCTTCAGGAACCTCCCCCCTG